>Ga0209075_1003030_pt1 | contig 14322 bp, 11 predicted proteins | sample Stecom2011_FD_187523 | JGI IMG/M metagenome (GOLD analysis project Ga0209075, IMG submission 187523) | Agricultural soil microbial communities from Utah to study Nitrogen management - Steer compost 2011 (SPAdes) (version 2) | ecosystem: Environmental > Terrestrial > Soil > Agricultural land... | reverse complement strand
AGGTCTTCGTTATCTAATGACTCGTCAGACGCATAACCCCACAATTCAGTACGCACATAATGGTGCATATACTCAGCAAAGGCTTCTGCTAAACGGTCACCAATTGCTTTTACTAGAATTGAATTGTAGTCATCAAACTCTTCTTTATATTTCGCTGAGAGCGTTTCTGATTCTAAACCTGAAGTTACAGCAAACCCACCGATATAATCGTCTACAGTGCCTTCTGGTGCTATGTAGTCAGCCAATGAGTAGTTGGGCTGATCGTTAGGCTTATCTAACTGCTGACGCAAATGGTGTAATACTGTTATTTCTTCAGTTCGATCTTCATTGAAAACAACAATATCATCTGCACCACGGCGTTGTGCAGGCCATAAACCAACAACACCACGAGCCGTAAATAGCTTCTCATCAATCACACGCTGAAGCATCGCTTGAGCGTCTTTAAATAAGTTACGTGCAGCCTCACCAACTACTTCATCTTGCAAGATGTTTGGATACTTACCGGCCAACTCCCACGAGATAAAGAAGGGTGTCCAATCGATGTAATCAACCAACTTAGATAAGTCGAAGTTTTCGACCACATGCAAACCAAGCTTCTTAGGCTTAGGTGGCGTGTAGTTATCCCAATCGATTTTAACGCCATTCTCACAAGCTTGTTCGTACGTAAGCATAGGTGTCTTCTTACGATTCGCCATACGTACACGGATTTTCTCGTACTCTTCGCGACGCTCTGCCCAAATGGCTTCTCTGTCTTCAGGGGTTACTAGGCGTTGCATTACACCGACAGCACGTGAAGCATCAGCCACATAAATAACGGGGTTGTTTTTGTAACGCGGTTCAATCTTAACCGCTGTGTGCGCCTTTGACGTAGTCGCACCACCAATCAGTAGTGGTAAATGGAAGTCTAAACGTTGCATTTCTGCGGCAACACTGACCATTTCATCCAGAGAAGGGGTGATTAGGCCAGACAGACCAATGGCATCACAGTTTTCTTCTTTAGCTACTTTTAAAATCTTTTCGGCGGGTACCATGACACCAAGGTCAATGACTTCAAAGTTATTACATTGAAGTACCACTGCAACAATGTTCTTACCAATATCGTGCACGTCACCCTTTACGGTGGCCATCACGATCTTACCTTGCGTACCTGAGCTACCGTCTTTTTCTTCTTCAATAAACGGCAATAGGTAAGCAACGGCTTGTTTCATAACACGAGCACTTTTTACCACTTGCGGCAGGAACATCTTACCGGAACCGAAAAGGTCACCGACTATGTTCATACCATCCATTAATGGACCTTCAATCACCTGAATAGGGCGATCGTGCTGCAAGCGAGCTTCTTCGGTATCTTCAACAACGTAGGTGTTTACACCTTTAACCAAGGCGTGCGCTAAACGCTCGTTAACAGGCAGACTACGCCACTCTTCAGATTCTTTCTCTTGAACAGAGCCATCACCACGGTATTTTTCAGCAATATCCAGTAGGCGGTCGGTCGCGTCAGGGCGACGGTTTAAAATAACGTCTTCAACTCGTTCTTTAAGCTCTGCAGGTAGATCATCGTAAACCGCTAGCTGTCCAGCGTTTACAATACCCATGCTCAACCCTTTTTGGATGGCGTAATAAAGGAACACAGAGTGAATGGCTTCACGTACTGGTTCGTTACCACGAAAAGAGAAGGATACGTTACTGATACCACCAGAAATCTTAGCGTAAGGTAATTGAGTGCTGATGTAGTGACAGCTTTCAATAAAGTCGATCGCGTAATTGTTGTGTTCTTCAATACCCGTTGCAACGGCAAACACGTTCGGGTCAAAAATGATATCTGATGGATTAAAACCGATACCAACTAGAATGTCGTAGGAGCGCTTACAAATTTCATTCTTACGTTGTTCTGTGTCGGCCTGGCCTTTTTCATCAAACGCCATAACCACTACTGCGGCACCAAAGCTTAAACAACGTTTCGCGTGGTATATAAATTCTTCTTCGCCTTCTTTTAAGCTGATTGAGTTAACAATAGCTTTACCTTGAATACAGCGAAGACCAGCTTCGATGATGTCCCATTTAGATGAGTCGATCATGATGGGGACGCGTGAAATATCAGGCTCAGAGGCAATCAAATTCAAGAAGCGAACCATGGCACCTTTTGAATCCAGCATGCCATCGTCCATGTTGATATCGATGATCTGCGCACCGTTTTCAACCTGTTGGCGAGCCACTTGCAGGGCTTCATCTAAGTTATCTTCAAGAATTAAACGTTTAAAACGGGCAGAACCTGTTACGTTTGTCCGCTCACCAACGTTCACAAACAAGCTGTTTTCATCAATATTAAAGGCCTCTAAACCAGACAAACGGCAAGCAGGCTTAATTTCAGGAATTTGGCGAGGTGCGTGTTTAGACACTGCCTCAGCAATCGATTTAATATGCTCTGGGCGACTACCACAACAGCCACCAATAATATTTACAAACCCAGAAGCGGCAAACTCTTCAACAATGGCAGTCATCTCTTCTGGTGTTTGGTCGTATTCGGCAAATTCGTTGGGCAAACCCGCGTTAGGATGCGCAGAAACAAATACGTCTGCTTTCTTTGAGATTTCTTCTAGGTGAGGGCGTAACTCTTCAGCACCTAACGCACAGTTTAAGCCGACTGAAAGTGGTTTAGCATGGGCTACTGAGTTCCAAAATGCTTCTGGTGTTTGACCAGACAATGTACGGCCTGAAGCATCGGTAATAGTGCCTGAAATCATGATAGGTAATTCTTCACCACGAATTTCAAAAGCCTGATGCACGGCATAAATAGCAGCCTTAGCATTCAAAGTATCGAAGATGGTTTCGATCATTATAATGTCAGAACCACCATCAATTAGGCCTAACGCTGCCTCAGTATACTCTTCGGCAAGTTGGTCAAAGGTAATGGCACGAAAACCTGGATCGTTCACATTAGGGGAGAGCGATAACGTTTTACTGGTTGGACCTAGTACGCCCGCTACGTAACGTGGAATACCAGTTTCGGCTTCCACTTCATCGGCTACTTTTCGAGCAAGACGCGAAGCTTCAACGTTTAACTCTGTTACCAAGTGCTGCATTTTATAGTCAGCCTGAGAAACACCTGTCGAGTTAAATGTATTGGTTTCAATAATATCGGCTCCCGCCATTAAATATTGACGGTGAATGTCTGCGATAATATCGGGTTGAGTCAGAACTAATAAGTCATTATTACCTTGAACATCTTGCTCTATGTCGGCAAAGCGTTCACCACGAAAATCTTTTTCAGTTAATTTATGGGCTTGAATCATTGTGCCCATTGCACCATCTAATATATGTATGCGTTTCTTTAAATTTTCTTTTAAGACACTGATGCGTTGTTGACGAGATGATTTCAAAGTACTGCTCACAATTTGTAAGTAAAAAAGGTGCCGCATTGTACCAGAGGTGACATCATGCGAACAAATTTAACCAAGTAAATTGGTTGGGTATTCCGTAAAAAGTCTGTTTCCGTTACAATGACATCAGTTTTTAGAGGTATTAACTATGACATCTTATGTAAACATCACTCCCGCTGCCGAAGAATATCTTGCTGGCCTACTTAGCAAACAAGATACAGAAGGTATGGGGGTGCGTGTATTTATCACTCAACCTGGTACTAAATACGCAGAAACCTGCTTGGCCTACTGTCGCCCTGAAGAGGTCAATGTCAACGACGAAATTCAACAAATGGAAAAGCTTAAGGTTTATGTTGAAACCATGAGCATCCCATATTTAGAAGACTCTGTTATTGATTACGCAAAAGATCGTATGGGCGGTCAATTAACCATTAAAGCCCCAAACGCTAAAATGCCTAAGGTAACCAGTGATAGTCCTGTAGAAGAACGTATCAAGTATTTGCTGTACACAGAAATCAACCCAGGATTAGCCTCACACGGTGGCGATGTCACCTTTATCGAGCTTACTAAGGAAGGTGTAGCCGTATTAGAGTTTGGTGGCGGCTGTCGCGGTTGTAGCGGAGTAGACTTCACCCTAAAAGAAGGTGTTGAAGCAACAATGGTTGCCCGCATTCCTGAAGTAACTGGTGTACGAGACGTTACCGACCACTCAGACACTTCTAACGCTTACATGTAATATCCATACACAAAGCGTCAAAAACAAAAAAGGAAGGCAAATGCCTTCCTTTTTTATGCTTCTAGTGAAAGCTGCAACCGACTAAATTCATAGCAGGCTACACAAGTGTGGCTTAATTTCAAACTATAAATCCTGACCACGCAAAAAGAGACGAGCACAAAAAGGCCCGGCCTATTGCATGGTTAGCAGCAGATTTATAGGGGTATAGCCTATCCTTCGCGCAGCAAGAAGCAGCCGAATTTCAGCTAAGAATGGGTTAGTCTAAGACCAACCACTAGGGTTTTGAAATTGCCGGGAGGTAACAAGACCACCGGTTACCGCAGAGCGGATACTAGGTTCAAAAGTATGAGGCAAACCTTGCGATTTGCCTACCGATCGAGGTAAGATACACCTGTTGCGGCCTCGTAATTCCTTAATAAAATCAAGGGCTTACGAGCTAAGAAGCGCGACTCTCGTCGCACTTACATGTTTGGATAGTTTGGACCACCCGTACCCTCAGGCGTTACCCATGTAATGTTTTGTGATGGGTCTTTAATATCACAAGTCTTACAGTGAACACAGTTCTGAGAGTTGATTTGGAAGCGTTTATCGCCATTTGGATCTTCAACAATCTCATATACGCCAGCAGGGCAGTAGCGCTGCGCAGGCTCATCCCACTTAGGCAGGTTTACTGCTAGAGGAATAGTATCATCCGTTAATTTTAGGTGACATGGCTGATCTTCAGCATGGTTTACGTTACCTAAGAATACAGAATCTAACTTAGAGAATGAGAGTTTGCCGTCTGGCTTCGGATAATCAATCTTCTTGCACTCAGACGCTGGCTTCAATGTAGCATGGTCTGGAGTTCTATCATGCAGAGTAAATGGCATTGGGATTAAGTTTTGATCGATGAAGTTGAATGCACCACCAAACAAAGTACCAAACTTATGCATTGCAGGACCGAAGTTACGCTCACGCTTAAGCTCTTTGTATAACCAAGAACCTTCAAACGCAGTAGTGTATTCAGTGATTTCGTCGTTAGCACGTCCGCCAGCAATCGCTTTTACTAACTCTTCAGCCGCTAGTAAGCCGCTCTTCATGGCAGTGTGCGTACCTTTAATCTTCGAGAAGTTTAAAGTACCTGCATCACAACCAATTACTAAACCGCCTGGGAAAGTCATCTTAGGTAAGCAGTTGATACCGCCTTTCGCAATAGCACGTGCACCGTAAGATACGCGCTTACCACCTTCTAAGTACTGTTTTAGCACTGGGTGGTGTTTCATGCGTTGGAATTCATCGAATGGGCTTAAGTGTGGGTTAGAGTAGGATAGGTCAGTAATTAGACCAACAGCTACTTGGTTGTTTTCAGTGTGGTACAAGAAGAAACCACCGGTAGAACCTGTCTCACTTAGAGGCCAACCAGTACCGTGAACCACTAAACCTTCTTTATGTTTAGCTGGATCGATGTCCCATAGCTCTTTAATACCGATACCGTAGTGTTGTGGGTCTTTACCTTCGTCTAACTTAAACTCAGCAATTAACTGTTTACCTAAGTGACCACGGCAACCTTCTGCAAATACTGTGTACTTTGCACGTAGCTCCATACCAGGCATGTATTCTGCTTTTGGCTCACCTTTAGCATCCACACCCATGTCACCAGTTACGATACCTTTAATAACACCGTCTTCTAGAATATATTCAGCAGCTGCGAAACCAGGGTAAATTTCCACACCTAGATTTTCAGCTTGTTCTGCCAACCAACGAGCAACGTTACCTAATGACACAATATAGTTACCATCATTGTGCATGGGCTTTGGAATCATCCAACCAGGCGTTTTGATTGATTTTTCAGGGCTAGTGAAGAAATAAACTTCGTCACGTTCTACTGGTGTATTTAAAGGAGCACCTTGTTCTTTCCAATCAGGGAATAGCTCTTTTAATGCACGGTCTTCAATAACCGCACCCGATAGAATATGGGCACCAACTTCAGAACCTTTCTCTACCAAACATACAGACAGTTCTTCGTTTAATTGCTTTATACGACATGCCGCACTCAGTCCGGCAGGGCCACCACCAACGATGACGACGTCATATTCCATTACTTCACGTTGCATATTGTTCTCCTCGATTGAAGCTGGGAGCTAAGGGTTTATGAAGCTCACACGCTTGGTGTTATTAACTTTTAATTAATAGATTGTACGCCTAATGAGCCTAAATTACTCAATGAGGTCGGCTAAAAAAGCTGACATTATACTTTTGAAGCATTGCCAAGCAACCATTTAGTGCAAATCTTCTAGTAAATCTGCCATAAAAACAATGAATTACCCCAAAATAGTAAGGAAAAGAGGGGATTCCTATTGACGCTGCCCTCAAACACCTCAATAATGTTGCGCGCTGGAGAGGGCTGCATTTGGACTGTGTCATCATTTGTCGGCGTGGTATTGGCCCTTTTGTTCATCCACTAGTTAAATACGAGGAATCTATGAAGGTTCTTGTCGCTGTTAAACGCGTAATTGACCATAACGTCAAAGTACGTGTAAAGCCTGATAATTCAGACGTTGATCTGACTAACGTAAAAATGGCTATGAACCCTTTCTGCGAAATTGCTGTTGAAGAAGCAGTACGTTTAAAAGAGAAAGGTGTAGCTTCAGAAGTAGTAGTTGTTTCAATTGGCCCTAAAGTTGCTCAAGAGCAAATCCGTACTGCTTTAGCTTTAGGCGCGGATCGCGGCATTTTAATCGAAACAGAAGACAAACTTGAGTCTTTAACTGTTGCTAAACTGTTAAAATCTGTTGTTGATAAAGAACAACCTCAGTTGGTATTGCTAGGTAAGCAAACTATCGATAGCGATAACAACCAAACTGGCCAAATGCTTGCTGCACTAGCTGGCATGGGTCAAGGTACTTTCGCTGGGGAAGTAGTTGTTGAAGGCGATAACGTAAACGTTACCCGTGAAATCGACGGTGGTTTACGTACTGTTGGCTTAAAACTACCTGCAGTTATCACAACTGACCTACGTTTAAACGAACCTCGTTATGCTTCATTACCTAACATTATGAAAGCAAAGCGTAAGCCTTTAGATGTAACCACTCCTGCTGATTTGGGTGTTGAAGTTAAATCCACTCAAACACTAGTTAAAGTAACTCCACCAGCAGAACGTCAAGCCGGTATTAAAGTGGCGAGCGTTACTGAGTTGGTTGATAAACTTAAAAACGAAGCCAAAGTGCTGTAAGGGGAGCGAGTTATGTCTATTTTAGTAATCGCTGAACACGATAACGCTAGCCTAAAGCCAGTTACTCTTAACGTTGTAACTGCTGCTACTAAAATTGGTGGCGATATTGACGTTCTAGTTGCTGGTAGCAACTGTGGCGCAGCTGCAGAAGCTGCTGCAAAAATTGCAGGTGTTAACAAAGTATTAGTCGCTGACAATGCTGTGTACGAGCACCAATTAGCAGAAAGCATGGGTGAATTAGTTGCTGAACTAGGTAAAGGCTACAGCCACGTCCTAGCTGCTGCTACCACCACTGGTAAAGACTTCTTACCACGTGCTGCTGCATTATTAGATGTAAACATGGTTTCAGAAGTAATTGCGATTGAATCTGCAGATACTTTTGTACGTCCTATTTACGCTGGTAACGCTGTTGCAACTGTTCAAGCTTCAGACAGCATTAAAGTTCTTACCGTTCGTGGTACAGGCTTTGACGCAGCTGCTGCCGAAGGCGGCTCTGCATCTGTTGAAGCAGTTGACGTTGTTAAAGAAAACGCGCTATCAAGCTTTGTTGGTGAAGAACTAGCTAAGTCTGACCGTCCTGAATTAACTGGTGCTAGCATCGTTATTTCTGGTGGTCGCGGTATGCAAAACGGCGAAAACTTTGAAATGCTTTACAAAGTTGCTGATAAGCTAGGTGCTGCAGTAGGTGCTTCACGTGCCGCTGTTGATGCTGGCTTCGTACCTAACGATATGCAGGTTGGTCAAACTGGTAAGATTGTTGCTCCAGACCTATATATCGCAGTTGGTATTTCTGGTGCTATTCAGCACTTGGCAGGTATGAAAGATTCTAAAGTTATTGTTGCTATCAACAAAGACGAAGAAGCTCCTATCTTCCAAGTTGCCGACTACGGCCTAGTAGCTGATTTATTTGACGCAGTTCCTGAATTAGATTCTGCTCTATAAGTCTTTCAAGGCTACATAAAAACCCAGCTTCGGCTGGGTTTTTTTATGCCTATTGGTTAATGATTATTTTCCTCTTTAGCTTGCACTTTGATTAGAGTAAAGTAACCTTTTGTTTTTATTAGGCATACTGTCTATAAATGGAATGCAGGCATAAGAAAAAATGGCACCTAGCGCAACGCACACAGAGCTTTCTCAGCAAGTAACTAGCACTAGTCTTAACACCCGTTTACCTTTTGGATTTGCTAAACGATTCGGTGTATTAGTCGAAGGAACTCAAGAGAACATTCAATTACTTCATAAGGAAGGGGTTCCAGCCTCTGTCATTATGGAAGTACAACGCTATCTATCTGCGCCATTTCGCTTACAAGCTATCAGCAATGATGAATTTGAGCGCCGGTTAGGGCTTGCTTATCAAAGCGACTCATCAGACGCCATGGAAATGGTCGAAGGTTTAGGCGACGATATGGACCTAGCCAGCCTAGCCGATTCTTTACCAGAAACAGAAGACTTATTAGAACAAGAGGGCGATGCGCCTATTATTCGCCTAATTAATGCACTGCTAACCGAAGCTGTTAAAGAAAATGCATCTGATATTCATATTGAAACCTACGAAAAACGCTTAGTTGTTCGATTCCGTGTTGATGGTGTATTAAGAGAAGTCGTACAGCCTAAGCGCGCGTTATCAGCGCTACTCATCTCTCGTATTAAGGTTATGGCAAAGCTCGATATTGCTGAAAAGCGCGTACCACAGGATGGTCGCATCTCGTTACGTATCGGTGGACGTGAAGTCGACGTGCGTGTTTCAACCATGCCATCAACATACAGTGAGCGCGTGGTAATGCGTTTGCTAGACAAACAAGCAGGGCGTTTAAGCTTATCTCAGCTGGGCATGGCAGAGCGCGATTTAGCAGCGATGCGCAATATCATTAGCAAACCCCACGGTATCATCTTAGTAACAGGACCTACGGGGTCGGGTAAGACGACAACACTTTACGGGGCACTCAGTGATTTAAACGACACCAGTCGAAACATACTGACCGTAGAAGATCCTATTGAATACAGTTTGCCTGGTATCGGGCAGACTCAAGTGAACACCAAGGTCGACATGACCTTCGCTAAGGGCTTACGAGCCATCTTGCGTCAAGACCCTGATGTCGTGATGATTGGTGAAATTCGTGACTTAGAAACCGTTGAAATAGCCATTCAAGCCTCTCTGACTGGTCACTTAGTATTATCGACCTTACATACCAACACCGCCATTGGTGCGGTCACCCGTTTGCAAGATATGGGCGTCGAATCTTTTTTATTATCATCGACACTTATTGGTGTAATTGCTCAGCGCTTAGTACGTGTACTTTGCGAAAACTGCAAAGAAGAAGCCACGGCCGATGCATCAGAATGTGAGATTCTTCGTATAGACCCAGCGAATCCTCCTAAGATTTTCCACGCCAAAGGCTGTGATAAGTGTAATCAACTTGGTTATCGAGGTCGCCAAGGGATATATGAAATCATTCAGATTGATGAAACTCTAAAAACGCTTATTCATGAAGGAGCAGGGGAGCAAGCTCTAGAAAAGCACGCTCGCACTCTAAGTACCAGTATCCATCAAGATGGTGTACGTAAGGTCCTTGAAGGAAGCACCACCATTGAAGAACTACTACGTGTAGCTAAAGGTTAATTATGGCTGCTTTTGTTTATCGTGCGGTTGACACAAATGGCAAACAACAAAAAGGCGTTTTAGAAGCCGACAGTTCACGTCAGGTACGCCAACAACTGCGTGATAAAGGTTGGATACCACTTTCAGTTGAAGTCACCACACAAAAAGCGAAAAACGAAGGCGTTTTTAGTCGCTCACCGCGTTTGTCTGTACCCGAATTAGCGCTTATCACGCGTCAATTAGCAACATTGATTCAGGCTGGCTTACCCATTGACGAATCATTAAAAGCTCTATCCGATCAAACCGGCAAACAACGCATTAAAGCAATGATTCTTGCAATTCGCGCTAAAGTGCTAGAAGGCTACACCTTAGCCAAAGCATTGGCTGAATACCCCAAAGCGTTTCCGCACTTATATCGTTCTACTGTTGCAGCAGGTGAGCACGCAGGGCACTTAGACAGCGTGTTAAATCGTTTAGCTGACTATACCGAAGCACGCCAAGCGTCTGATCAAAAGATCAAACTGGCTGCAATGTATCCTATTATTTTAAGCATCGTTGCCATTGGAATAGTCATTGGCTTACTCACCTATGTGGTGCCTGATATAGTCGATGTATTTGTTAAGAACGGTCAAGAACTGCCGGGCTTAACGCAGTTTATGCTTAACCTTAGCCACTTTATTACCGATTGGGGGCTGTTAACGCTTATCCTGCTTGTCGTCGCTCTCATTGTGTTTAATATGGCGTTAAGAAATGCAGGCTTTCGCAAAAAGTGGCATGCATTCTTAATTCGCATGCCGGCATTAGGTCGCTTTGTTAAAGACACCAACACAGCGCGTTTTGGCAGCACCTTAGCCATTCTAACCAGTAGTGGCGTCCCCTTAGTTGATGCCATGCGCATTGCCAGTCAGGTGGTATTAAACATTCCCATCCAAGAGGCTCTCACGCAAGCGACCATTAAAGTCAGCGAAGGCAGCAGTTTAAACAAAGCGTTAGCAGAAACGGGTTTTTTTCCACCCATTATGCTGCATATGATCGCCAGCGGGGAAAACAGTGGTGAGCTAGACTCAATGCTTGCAAAAACCGCAACACAACAGGAAACAACCTTAGAAAACACGGTCGAAGCATTGGTTAAGATATTTGAACCGCTAATGTTATTAATGATGGGTGGCATTGTTGCGACTATCGTCGCCGCAATTATGATGCCTATTTTAGAATTACAAAAAATGGTGCAGTAGGAGTAAACATGCAACAACAGAAAAACAAACAACGTGGTTTTACATTACTAGAAGTAATGGTAGTACTAGCCATTATTGGTGGAATCATGGCGTTGGTCGCTACTAACGTTATTGGCTCTGCTAGTGACGCACGTGTTGATACCACCAAAAGCCAAATCAAACTTTTAGAAAATGCCTTAGACCTATACAAGCTCGATAACTATACCTACCCAACCACTGAACAAGGGTTAGAGGCTTTAATTAAGAAGCCTACTAGCAGTCCTGAGCCAAGAAACTACCGCTCAGAAGGGTATTTAAAAGGCAATAACGTACCTACCGATGCTTGGGGTAACGAATTTTTATATTTCCTCGATAAAAACCGTTATGAAATCATTTCTCTAGGTGCAGACGGCCAAGAAGGCGGCGATGAAGATGCAGCCGATATTAGCAGTTTAGACCTGTAATCTTATGCGGCAAGTACGAGCTTTTACCTTACTTGAAGTAATGGTGGTGCTTGCCATCATTGGCAGCCTGTTGGCGATGGTTTCCATCACCGGCAGCAGCCGCCAAGCAGAAGATGAAACCACGCGTTTAGGTCAGCAGCTCATCACTTTGTTTTCTGCTTATCAACAAGAAGCAGTTTTTCAAAATCTTGACCTGGGCTTAGCATTTCAAGATCAACAGCTGCTTTTGTTAAATCTGCAAGATATCCGCAAAGAAGAAAATAACGCTAATAAATCTCGCGAAGAGTTAGATGCTCTTGTGAAGAACCCTTGGCAGCCATACAGTGGTCATTTAAAACAAAGACTGGAAATTCCGGAATATATTGAAGTACTGCTCAGTGTTGAAGGCACTGAAATCGACCTATACCAACCCACACCAGAGCACGGCCCTAAACCTGTATTGGTTTTTTTATCGTCTGATGAGTACAGTCATTTCAAACTAACCCTTAGCCACGATGATGATCCGAGCTTTATGGTGGTACTAGAAGGCGATGGATTTAATCCACCTAAGCTTACGTTGGAGTACTTCTATGAATAAACTTCAGCAGCAAGGGTTCACCTTATTAGAAGTTATGGTGGCACTCACAGTGTTTGTTGCCATTGCCGTTACACTTAGCCAAACCGCTAGCCAAAGTATTGATACGACGCTTTACCTTCAAGAAAAGACGCTAGCATCTATGGTGGCTGAAAATAAACTAAACACGTTACGTATTGAAGGCATGCCAAGCGTTGGCGACCGTAACGATAGTACTGAACTTGCCACCAGAGAGTGGCATATCAATACTAAGGTCGAAAAAACTGAATTCCCTGATACGCACCGTGTCACGGTCAAAGTTGCTGCTGCCACCAGCAAAGATACCCCTCTTATAACGCTTGTCACCATCATAGGTAAACACTGATGAAGATGCGTGGGTTTACTTTACTGGAAGTGCTTATTGCCGTAGCCATAACGGCCATGATTGGTGTAGGAGCGACACAGCTACTCACCAATGTTATCGACTCTAGACAAGCGATTGAAATTCGCGCCGAACAACTTGCTAGCCTACAGCGCTTTAATATGATTGTTAGCCGCGATATGGAACAAATTATTAATCGCCCCATACGCGATGAATACGGCGACGAACAACCGGCTCTCATGCTAGAAAGTGGACAGTATTTATTAGAATTTACACGTGCTGGCTGGCGCAACTCTCCTTTGGCGGAAGAACCCCGTTCAGAACTCCAACGCGTGGCTTACCGTTTAGAATCCATCCATAGCGACCCTTGTGAGCCTGCTCGCATTAAACTTGAGAAATGGAACATAGTCGATGAAAAAGGGCAGTGCTTAGTACGCTATTTTTGGCCGGTCTTAGACCGTGCAAACAATACCCAGCCTATTACTCAAATGGTGTTAGAACAAATCGATGAACTCGAAGTTGAAGTGCTTTCGCAAGGTGCATTAGCAGAAGATGACATAAGCGCAATACGTCCATCAGATTGGTATACCGTATGGCCTGCCTTAAACATGGGCGCCACCGATCAGCAAACACCAAAAGCTATACGATGGCGCGCAATATTACCGCATCTTGGTGAAATCAAACGTCTATGGATTATCTCTTGGGCGGTTGACCTATGAAGAACCTACAGAAACAACAAGGTTTAGCGCTTATTTTAGTATTGATGATCTTTGCTATCACCTCAGTGCTTGCCATTGCTATGGTTGAACGACAATCGTCAGACATGCAACGCAGTACAACCATGCTAACCATTCAACAAGCACGCGCCTATACTTTAGCGGCTGAAGACGCAGTTAAAACCGGTTTATTTTTATCATGGCAGAAAAACAAAGAAACCGTGCACGATAAAGAAGACTGGGCTCAAGAAAGACGTTTTCCTTTATCACCAGGCATGGCATACATTCGTATCCGAGATGCCCAGGGGCGTTTTAATTTGAATACACTCAGCCCATTGGCTGCAAACAAACAGACGCAACAACAGCGCTTCACCAATTTATTAAACTTACTGGGTATCGACCCTATAATCAGTGTTAATGTCAGTAACTGGATGAATAAAGAAAGCCAAGCTGACGACTTATACCAAAGAAAAGAGCCCGCCTACCGTGCGGCATACCAAAGCTGTAAGCATACATCCGAGCTCTTACTGGTCGATGGTATGGATCTTGATATATACGCCCAGCTAGAGCCCTATATCGCTTGCTTACCAATTACAGCCGCACTGAATGTTAATACTGCAAGTCCAATGGTTCTAGCCGCATTAGATGCCACGCTAACACTGAATGATGGCCAAGCAATGGCAGCGGCTAGGGGTGATAAAGGCTTTGCAACACTCGATGATTTTTGGGCACTGGTAGAAGTAGAGCCCTTTGTTAGAATAGATGAAAACAAAACAGACTTTGAGCCTTGGGTTCAAACCGACTTCAGTGTAAATTCAGAGTATTTCGAAGCGTTTATTCGAGTAGACTTAGCTGAACGTATTGCCAGCAGCGAAGTATTAATTAAAAGAAGCACAGGAAGCGGCGAACTAACAACGCTCTACCGAGACTATTCTCGCCGTGAAGCACGGTCAGAACCACAAACAGAGCAAAACCAATTGCAGGATACAGCAGAGTGGAAACAGTAAAGGTTCAATGGAACACCTTAACCGGTGACTGGCTAGTAAGCTCGGTTAACGGTGGGCAAG
>Ga0209075_1003029_pt1 | contig 14326 bp, 13 predicted proteins | sample Stecom2011_FD_187523 | JGI IMG/M metagenome (GOLD analysis project Ga0209075, IMG submission 187523) | Agricultural soil microbial communities from Utah to study Nitrogen management - Steer compost 2011 (SPAdes) (version 2) | ecosystem: Environmental > Terrestrial > Soil > Agricultural land... | reverse complement strand
TATGCCACTCGCTTTGAAATAGACAGCGACCGTGACTATGCCGTAGTTGGTATTGGTGCAGAGCACCGCTTCTAGTCGATGCGGTTTAGTTGAACTGCAAGACTAAAGCCCCTCTCCCGCGAGCGAATATTGCCGCGGGGGAGGCCTCCTAAACTCTCTTATCTTGCCCAAGTGCCAATCAGAACTTGTGCTCCAGGCCCAAACCAAAGACACTGTTCTCTTCGCCAGTAGAGTCTTTCTCAAGCTTGGTCATATAGACGAATGCCGTGCTCGCTTTAGCCAGTTGGTAATCTGCACCTAACCCCATCATGGCCAGCTCTTCGTCGGACTGATCGCCCTTGGTCATGCCGTACTGCCCCTTCAACTTGAAGCGGTCGATAGAGAAGCTGGCGCTGACCAGCATACTGGTGTCTTGCAAGTCACTACCAGAGGCTACATTCGACGCCTGCTGGAACAGGCCGCCAATCTCAAAAGCATCGATCTTGTACTGAGCGACTAGGCGCATAATATCTGCCCGAGTAAAGCCATCCGCGGTCTGGGTCGCAACAGAACTATTCTGTGCGTAAGCTAGCGCCGCATAGAGCCCTCCCCGCTCAAACACCACCGACACCTGTGGGATATCGAACAGACCTTGTTCTGGGTCTGCACTGGCATCCAGATCCACATCTGCACCTTCTGCCAGAATAGTGGCGATATTAATCGTCACGCTTTCAGCCAGCTTTGGGGATGAGTACTGGATAATGTTATTGGCACGGTCCTGACCAGCAATAAAGCTATCCATGTCGCCCGGCAGATCATTAAATTGATCCACTTTACCTTCCGCCGTCTTAATGACAGTGTCGAACTTACCGCCTTTCAACGTACCAAAGCCGCCTTCTAGACCAGCAAAGATATTGCGCTGGCTGAGTGGAGCGCCACCGCCATCATCCACGTTGATTTCGTATTCGGCTTGGTAAAGCGCTTTCAAACCGCCAACGTCTAGGTCGTAATCACCTTTAACTCCAAGACGAGAGGCATTCGAGTTTAGCCGCCAGTCATCGGCGCCAGCAGCAGGGAAAGTGTCAGCGCCAAACTCAGTTTCCATGGAGTCCAGGGTCACATGCACTTTACCGTACACTTTTGGGCCAGCCAGAGCGGCACTAGGCAGTGCAACAACGGTTCCTACGGCGATCGCCAGTAGCGTCTTTTTCATTCAAGCCTCTCCTCAGTTCAGGCAACGTTATATGCAGGTAGCAGTACTGATAGAACTGGCAAACCCAGTTCCTTGCTGCTGAGGATGAGCATGCAGAGAATTGATGACGTTAAGATTGCATCGCTATGAAGCTTTTGTGACACAGAGGCTTGGCAGGAAACTCTCACTTACACAGGTGACACCAGCCTAGTAGTGGCGGATTTAAACTAGACGCACAGACCAAAACCTATGTTTATGTGTCTCCTTTCGAGAGCGATAGTGACCGATTTGCTGCGGGGAAGAACTTCTTAGGTCAAATTTTGGCTTGCCCCTACCATCCTTTGTTAGGCTCTTTATAGCCTTCTCTGCCGAATCACGTCTTTAGCTTGGCGCCAGAGTCGCTCTAAGGCCTCGCTATCAAGATCCGCTAGCTGTGCTTGAGTTTCCATCTGCTGGAATCGCTGGCTAAACTTATTGGTCGCGCGGCGTAACGCTAAGTCAGGGTCTAACTTAAGCTGTCTGGCTAAGTTAACTGCGCTAAATAATAAGTCACCCAGCTCTTCTTCGATATGTTGCCGGTTTGTGCTGGCCATGGCTTCGCTCAGTTCATCCAGCTCTGCTTGCACCTGCGGCAAAACAGCTTGCGCATCTGGCCAGTCGAAACCAACCGTGGCTGCTTTTTTCTGAATTTTCACGGCACGCTGCAATGCTGGCAAGCCTTCTGGCACACCATCTAGCACACTGCTATGGCTACGATTTTTAGCGGCACGCTCGGCTTGCTTAATCTGCTCCCACACCTGTTTGATCTCAGCAATATCATCGGTGCCCTGATCCGCAAACACATGTGGGTGACGACGAATCATTTTATCGTTGAGGGTGCGCACCACATCGTGAAAATCAAACAGCTGCTGCTCTTCCGCCATACGTGCGTGAAATACCACTTGTAGCAACAGGTCACCCAGCTCTTCTTGCAGCTCCGGCCAGTCCCGCTCGGCAATCGCCTGCGCCACTTCGAAGGCCTCTTCAATGGTGTAGGGAGCGATGCTGTCAAAGCTTTGCTGCAAGTCCCAAGCACAGCCACACTGTGGATCTCGCAGCGTGGCCATAATGTTAAGCAGCTGCTCAATGGCGAGCATAACTGACTCCGGTGGCAGGATTATTTTTTGTAGCGCCGCACTTCGAGCACGCCAGGCAGTTGGTCTAGCTTTGCCAAGACCTTGCCGAGGTTGCCAAGGGTGGCAATTTCAATGGTCAACAACATGGTCGCGGTGTTGTCCTGGGGGTGTGATTCAGTATGAGCGGCGGTGACATTGACACGCTCATTGGCTAGTACAGAAAGCAAATCCCGCAGTAAGCCCTGCCGGTCCCAAGCGCGGACAAAAACATCCACCGGGTAGGCAATACGATCTGCCTGCCCCCAGCTCACTTCAATCACCCGCTCGGGGTCCTCGCCTTGCATAGTTAACAGGTTATGACAGTTGGCACGATGCACCGTGATGCCCCGCCCTAGCGTGATATAGCCCATCACCGCATCACCCGGCACCGGCTGACAACAGGCGGCAATATGGGTCATCAAATTACCGACCCCTTGAATGGTGATATCAGGTGCGCCACCTGCGCGTGGCTTAGCCGGAACAAACAAATCCTGCTGCTGTTGCTCAGTGCCAAATAACTCTTGGACTTGGTTAACCACTTGGGAAATACGCACATCGCCCGCACCCAGTGCGGCCAATACATCCTCACCGGTTTTTAAGTTTAGCTCTGGCGCAAGTTTGTCCAAGTCCACCTTATCGAGAGCCAGTCGCGCCAACTCTTTATCAAGAATTTGCCGCCCTTGAATGATATGCGCACCACGGCCCTGACGTTTGAACCAATGCTGAATGCGAGCACGGGCGGACGCTGTCTTGGTGTAGCCTAAGGATGAGGTCAGCCAATCACGGCTAGGGCCACCTTCTTTGGTGGTTAAAATCTCAACTTGTTGGCCGGTTTTTAATTCATAGTTGAGCGGTACGATATGGCCATTTACTTTGGCGCCACGACAACGATGACCAACCTCTGTGTGCACGTGATAGGCAAAATCCACTGGGGTGGAACCGGCTTCCATGTCTAGCACGTGGCCTTCTGGGGTAAACACATACACACGGCGATCGCCTTCATTGCCACGCAGGTCAGCAACCACACTGTCTAAGCCGGTTTCGCCCAGCTCATCGTGCCACTCCAAAACCTGCCGCAGCCAGGCAATTTTTTGCTCATAGTCGGCGCCACGCTTATCTCGCTTGGTGCCTTCCTTGTAACGCCAATGAGCACAGACACCGAGCTCTGCATCGTCATGCATATCAAACGTACGGATCTGCACTTCGAGCATCTTCCGACCTGGCCCAATCACTGCGGTGTGCAAACTTTGGTAGCCATTTTCTTTGGGATTGGCGATGTAGTCGTCGAACTCTTTTGACACGTGTTGCCAAAGCGAATGGACCACGCCAAGGGCGGCATAACAGTCGCGTAAGTTTTCTACCAAAATGCGCACGGCGCGCACGTCATACACTTCGTAAAAATCCAGATGCTTGTTTTGCATCTTGCGCCAAATACTGTAGATGTGTTTTACCCTGCCCTGCACTTCGGCGTTCTCAATACCAAAGTTTTCCAGCTCTACCCTTAACTGGGCTAGCACTTCCTCAATATAGTTTTCTCGGTCGAGTCGTTTTTCATCGAGCAACGTGGCAATTTTTTTGTAGGGGCCGGGCTGCAAATAACGAAATGATAAGTCCTCCAGCTCCCACTTAAGCTGGCCTACGCCTAGGCGATGTGCCAGAGGCGCATAAATATCGAAGACTTCACGGGCCACTTTCTGCCGGCGTGCTTCATCAGCATTTTTTACCGCACGAATAATGACGGTACGCTCTGCCAACTTAAGCAGCGCAACACGAACGTCATCGACCATTGCCACCAGCATTTTACGGACATTGTCGAGCTGGCCATCGTGCTGGCCAAGCACCGCTTTACGGGTTGGATTAAGCACAGCGCCGATGGCCGCCATGCGCAGCACGCCTTCTATCAGGGAAGCGGTTTCTTGACCGAATTCTTTCTCTACTTCTAGTAGCGACAGATGACCTTCACGGACAGAGCGATACAACACTGCGGCTGACAGCATGGTGCCATCAGCGCCCAGCTCAGCGAGGATATCGACCATCTGCAGGCCAATACGATAACAACCGATGACGTAGGGCCAAGGCCGGTCTGCCCGCTCACCGGCATCCTCGCACTGGCGCGCACGCTCACAAGCACGGGCAAAGTGCTCCCTGTCTGGCACATGGCAGACATCGCTAACACGCTCTAGCCACTGCTCAAAGCTAATCGCAGAGTCGATCTCATGGGCCTGTTGTTGTCGTCGTACCGTAACCATCAGCGCTCAAATAAGGCAATGGATTCCACATGAGTGGTATGCGGGAACATATCCATCACCCCCGCTGCCACCAACCGATAACCGTGCTTAACCAGCTCGCCTGCATCCCGTGCCAAGGTGGCTGGGTTACACGACACATAAACTATTTTTTGTGCACCGCTACGTGCTACCAACGGCATCATTTCTAGCGCACCCGTGCGTGGTGGGTCGATCAACACACGATCGTATTTACCCTTCGCCCAAGGCTGTTTATTGGCTTCCTGGGTTAAGTCAAAAGCATAAAAGTCTGCGTTCGCAATAGCATTAGCACGGGCGTTTTCGTAGCCGCGCTCTACCATTGCCTCGCTGCCTTCGACGCCAATCACTTGGCCAGCACGGCGAGCCAGCGGCAAGGTAAAATTACCCAGCCCACAAAATAAATCCAGTACACGATGCTCTGGCTGCACATCTAATAAGTCCAGTGCCAGCGGCACCATGGCGCGGTTAATTTGCGCATTCACCTGAGTAAAGTCAGTTGGATGAAACGCTAACTTTAGATCCGTCTCGGGAAGGCTATAAAATAAACGCTGCTCGCCCTGCTGCGGCCACACCCGATGCACTGTCTGATCATTGCCCGGCTGCAGATAGCAGTGCCAGCCACGCTGCTGACAAAAATCCACTAGCTGCTGTTGATCGTCAGCGGACAGTTCATCGAGATGACGGAACACCAAGGCTATCTCATCATCACCCGCCGCCACTTCAATCTGTGGGATGCGGCGCTTTGCCTCCAAGCCATTCAGACATGCGGCTATGTCTTCTAACGCATGCCCCACTGCGGGGATTAACACTTCACACTGCTGCAGCACAGCAATGAAGCTGCTGCGTTTTTCACGAAAGCCCACCAGCATTTGCTCGCGAACCTCCACATACTTTACCCCGAGGCGCGCTTTTGTACGGTAGCCAGTGAGGGGACCGCGCAATGGCTCCAGCCAGCGCTGTGGTACTAAACCACCAAAGTGCAGCAGTTGTTGGGCGAGAATATCCTGCTTTAAGCGCACCTGCTCGGCGCTATCCATGTGTTGCAAACTGCAGCCACCACATAGGTCCGCGTGGGCACAAGGCGGCGTCACCCGATGCTCTGATGCGTGGCGAATTTCCAGCGCCCGGCCTTCATCAAACTTGCTGCGCTGCATGGTGTACTGGCACAGCACTGTCTCGCCAGGTAAGGCACCTTCAACAAATGTTGTTTTACCTTCTGGCCGAGCAATACCGCGACCATCATGACTCAGTGCTTCAATAACCAGTTCACGATCCGCCGGTAACTTCTTGCGTCGTGCCATTAAGCCTGCTCCTTCCACGCCGCAAGAAACTCGTCAAACTGGGGCTGCTTTTCTGCCGCCAACCAATCGCGCAGCAGTGTGGTTTCTTTCTCATAACCAATGGCATCTAGGTGGCCACGCATCAACTGAAAGCGTAAGAAAACAAGCCAAGTATTGAGCACATCCGTTTCGCAGTAATCACGGATACCTTTTAAGTTGCCGGCCTGAAACTCATCAAATACCTTGCTACCACTCATACCCATCTTGCCGGGAAAGCCCAACAGAGTAGCGATCTGATCTAGCGGTGCATTGGCGCGACCGTTATACAGCGCCAGCATATCCATCAGATCCAAGTGACGGGTATGGTAACGACTTAAGTAGTTGTTGAATTTGAACTCTCTGTCGCTGTCACCGGTCTCCCAGTAGCGCGGCGCACTGACGCCATGACGCAGCGCACGATAGTGCAGCACTGGCAAATCGAAGCCGCCGCCGTTCCAGCTAACCAACTGTGGAGTAAATCTTTCCACACCTTCAAAAAAACGTTCGATCAATTCTTTTTCGCTACTATTTTCATCGCCTAAAGACCAAACCTTAATGCCCTTGGCAGAACGCAGCACCACAGAGATGGCGACGATTCTTTGTAAGTGCAAACGCAAAAACTCATTACCCGTTTCTTGGCGGCGGATGTTAAACAAGGCATTGGCCGTGTCCTTATCATCCAAGCCATCAAGATCATAAATGCGCCGCCCGCCTTCCAAATCCGGAATGGTTTCAATATCAAAAACTAGAACGTTCATTACAACTCCAGCGCCACTGACACAGCGAAAGTTTAAGGCTGATTAAAGACGCCCGTAGACAGATAGCGATCACCACGATCACAGGCAATCACGACGATAACCGCGTTCTGCAAGGTGGCACTTAAGCGCAGTGCACCGGCGATGGCACCACCAGAGGAAACGCCACAGCTGATGCCTTCCTCACGAGCCATACGGCGCATGGTTTGCTCGGCCGTGGGCTGATCCATATCGATCACTTGATCCACTCGGCTGGCATCAAAGATCGACGGCAGATAGGCTTCTGGCCAACGACGGATACCGGGGATTTGGGCACCATCTGTCGGCTGCAAGCCAACAATCTGAATGGCTGGGTTCTTTTCTTTTAAGTATTTAGACACCCCCATGATGGTACCGGTGGTGCCCATGGAGCTGACAAAGTGAGTCACTTTGCCGTCCGTATCACGCCAGATTTCTGGGCCAGTGGTTTCATAGTGAGACAGTGGATTGTCCGGATTACCGAACTGATCCAACACCCGCCCTTCGCCACGGGCCTGCATCGCCATGGCTAAATCGCGTGCTCCTTCCATGCCCTGCGCTTGGCTCACCTCGATCAGCTCAGCACCATAAGCACGCATGGCGTCTTTGCGCTCTTGGCTTTGGTTGGCCGGCATAATCAGCTTGATCGGGTAGCCGCGCATGGCTGCGGCCATAGCCAAAGCGATACCGGTATTACCACTGGTGGCTTCGACCAGCACGTCACCGGGGCGGATCTCGCCCCGCTGCTCGGCTTTGACGATCATGTTTAATGCGGGACGGTCCTTCACCGAGCCAGCAGGGTTATTGCCCTCCAGCTTGACGAGGATGCTATTGGTGGTATCACCGGGCAGACGCTTAAGGCGCACTAGCGGGGTGTTACCGACGGTCTGTTCTATCGTAAGTATGCTCATGGCGACTGATTGTACCCATCTATTCGACGACTGGCACCGGCTCCATGCGCACCGCATAATGCTGCAATCAAGAGCGGGAAAGAGTGTCTGTGGAACATAGTCTGCGTAACCGTATTCAACTGATTGCCACCCTGCCAGCGTTACTGGCGGTGCTCGCCATTGGCAGCTATATGCTTGCCAGTCGCATGAGTGATATTGAAAGCCACAGCCAGAGCCTGCAACGCTTAGTGCTGGACAGTTATCTGGCGCAGCTTAGCGCTATGCCGGCAGAACTGCAGGAGCCGCAAGAGAAGTTACTACGCAGCATGCTCAATGAGCCAGATGTGCGTGCAGCCAGCCTGTCGCACAAGCAACAACAGTGGTCGCTCCACGCTGGCCCACGTATGCACTCGCCATTAACCCCCGTTAGCACAGCCAATGGACAAGCGATTCGCACGGAAGACAGCTGGCGCTGGCAGGCGCCAATAGAGGCTGACGGCAGAGTGTTAGAGATCGAGTTCTCCACTGCACGACAACAAATTGAGATTTTACGTACCTCATTAGTACTCATTGTTGGCGCCCTACTGATCGTGTTGCTGGCCTTGCTGCTAACCAGCCGCCTGAGTCGCTCGGTAACGCGCCCGATGCAAGCACTGATTAATGGTATTGAGCAGATTCGTGCGGGCCGCTTAGACACCCGCATTCAAACCGAGGCGCCGGGCGAGCTGGCGCAGCTGCGCGATAGCCTGAACGCCATGGCAAAGTCGCTAGAAGACGCTCAAACCGAACTGCAGCACAACGTCGATCAGGCCACTGAAGACCTGCGTGAAACCTTAGAAACCATCGAAATCCAGAATATTGAGCTGGATATGGCGCGCAAGGAGGCGCTCAAGGCCAGTCAGATTAAGTCTGAGTTTCTCGCCAACATGAGCCATGAAATTCGCACTCCATTGAATGGCATTATTGGCTTCACTCGGCTGTTACAACGCTCTGGTTTAAACCCGCGCCAGCGGGAGTATATGGATACCATTCGTAAGTCATCGGACTCACTGCTGGCCATCATTAACGACATTCTCGACTTCTCTAAAATCGAGGCCGGCAAACTCAATCTTGAGCAAGCGCCGGTCTGCCTGTACGACCTGATCGAAGAAGTGCAGACCATGCTGGCGCCCATGGCCCAGGAAAAAGGGTTGGAGCAGGCAGCAATTATCTATAGCGATCTGCCGGCGCGGGTATTGGGTGATGCCCAACGCATTCGCCAAGTGCTGATTAACCTAGTCAACAACGCCATCAAGTTTACTGATCACGGCTCAGTCGTGGTGCGTGCCATGCTGGAAGAAGAGCGGAACGGCGTCGCCACCATCAAAGTGACTGTTACCGACACCGGCTCTGGTATGACTGAGGCAATGCAGCGAGATCTTTTTAACGCCTTCACTCAGGCAGATCAAAGTGTTGCCCGCCAACCTGGAGGCACAGGCTTAGGGCTAGCCATCTCCAAACGTATCGCCGAAGAGATGGGCGGCGAGATTGGTGTTGAGTCGATCTGGCATAAAGGCTCAACTTTCTGGTTTAGCTTCAAAGCGGAAATCGAAGAGCAGGATAACCTCGATACTCTGCAAGCTTTCCACGGACAATCTGTCCTACTAATAGAAGCCAATGAGCATGCCCGCCTTGGCCTCCACCATATGTTGGCCGACTGGGGCATGCACATCATTGAGCCGGAAAGCCTAGACGCGGCGCAACTCGCTGTAGCGGATAAAAGTCTGGTGATCGTTGGTATCGCCGCCGCCGCCAACTTAGATGAGCAGCTAGTACGGCAGCTAGAAGCGTTACTTCAGCGGGGCGCACGACTGGTAGTCATTACCACTCAAGTAGAACACCTACAAAAGTTACTGGAGCCGGTCACAGGGGACTACCAGTTGCTTGGCAAGCCGGCTACGCGGCTACGTCTTTATGACGCCATGCTAGAGGTCTGCGGTGCTGCCGCTGAATACCATGAAAGCCAAGTGCCACAGCGTCACTTTGAACATGTCCGCGCACTGGTAGTGGATGACCATCTTGGCAACCTGCACTTGGCAGAGGTTTTTTTATCCGAACTGGGCGTGCAAGTACATACCTGCAGCAGTGGTGCCGAGGCGGTTGAGGTGTTTGCCCAGCAGCCCTTTGATATTGTTTTTATGGACATCCAGATGCCGGGCATGGATGGCGTTGAAACCACCCAACGGCTACGCCAACTAGAAAGCCATACTGCCGTGCCCATTGTGGCGCTAACAGCCCACGCACTGGCCAGTGAACGCCAACAGCTGCTCAGTTCAGGCATGGATGACTATCTGACTAAGCCGCTCAATGAAAAATTACTGAGCCACATTTTACGGCGCTGGACGACCAATAAAAGCAATCGCAAAGAGGTTGCCGCTATCAACCCGATCGAGTCAGCCGCAGCTTTCATTGAACCCAGCTATAGTGCTGATCCCCATTTACCCAGTCTTGACCCAGCACTGGCCTTGCAACGCTGTGCTGGCAAAAAAGATTTAGTCGCTGACATGCACAGCCGTTTATTTTCTCAGCTGGCAGAAGAGTCGGTTGAGCTGGAACGATTAAAGAAAGCGGGGAATATGACGCAGTTGTTAGAGCAGGTGCACCGCTTACACGGGGCAACAAAGTACTGTGGTACGCCAAAGTTAGAGCACCATGCAGGCGCTCTCGAAGCATTGCTCAAAACGGCAGCGAACCAGGAGTATATCGAGCATGCTTTGCAGCAGTTATTAGATGAAATAACCGCACTGCTTAATCAGGATATGCTTTCAATAATTACAAATGCCAAGGCGTAATCCTGCTCATCACTGATGGACAAGTGACTACGCCGCCCTGCCAATATCTGCGCGGCGCGACCCGCAAATAATAACTGCGGCTTACCATCACCATCATTAGTGACCGCCACATCATGCCAACGGATACCATGGCGCAAACCTGTACCTAACGCCTTCAAGGCCGCCTCTTTGGCGGCAAAACGCTTGGCTAAAAAGCGCGCGGGATCAGGCTGTTTCTGATAGCTCTGCCATTCGTTCTCCGCTAGCAAGCGACGGGCCAAACCATCACCACGTCGCCCTAGTGCTGAACGGATCCGCGTCAGCTGAACAATGTCCGTGCCGATGCCGCTGATCATCGCGCTAGCATGGCGCCCTGATCGATCAAAGCACGCATGCTACGAACGGCTTCCTCTAGGCCGGTGAATACCGCCCTAGCGACAATGCTGTGGCCGATATTTAACTCATGAATACCGGGTATCGCTGCAATATCGATGGTGTTGTGATAGTTCAAACCATGCCCAGCATTAACGATTAGCCCAGCCGCGCAACCCTGCTCTACCGCTCGACGAATACGCTTTAGCTCACGTAAGCGCGCCTCTTCGCTAGCAGCTGTTGCGTAGTGGCCAGTATGAATCTCAATCGCACCAGCACCACAACGCTGAGCGGCTTCAATTTGCCGGCCGTCCGCATCAATAAACAATGACACCTGAATGCCAGCCTCATTAAGGCGAGCGCAAGCATCTTTGAGCAATGCTTCATTGGCGATCACATCAAGGCCACCTTCGGTGGTTAACTCTTCGCGTCGCTCTGGTACCAAACAACAGTGTGGCGGTAGCAAACGCGTAGCGATACCAAGCATCTCTTCCGTCGCTGCCATCTCTAAATTAATCCGCGTCTGACTGGTTTGCAGCAGCAACTCCACATCGCGGTCAACGATATGGCGGCGATCTTCACGTAGATGGATCGTGATGCCATCGGCACCAGCCTGCTCTGCTAGTAGTGCCGCTTGTACTGGCTCGGGGTAAACACCACCGCGTGCTTGTCGCAGTGTGGCCACATGATCAATGTTGACACCCAAATAAACCCGTTGCATTACGATGCTCCTTTACCGGTACCGGCGTGACGAAAAAAACTACGGCTAACTAAAGGTCGTTCACCCAAATGAGGCGCCAATGCCTCACGCATTAAATCCCGTGCTACCCGACGCGCTTCATCATGCCACTGGCCTACGGCAATGTCGTTGAGCACACTGCCACGATATGGCCCTGATGCATCGAGTGCTAAGCCCTGCTCTGGCAATAGTCGGTAGTGTAACGCTGACTGTAACGGCTGACCGCTACTATCCTGCTCCAGCGACAGCCCGTAACCCAGTACATTGAGTAAAGAAAACTCGAAGTGGCGCAAAACAATATCGACCGGCATCTCCTGTGCCGCCAGTGCCGTCAGGGTGTGCTCATAAATAGGCAGCAACTCCGGCTGCGGATCATCGCGGTGCAGCAGTCGTACTAATATTTCATTGAGGTAGAGACCGCAGTACAGCGCATCACCAACCAGAGCACAGCCAGCGCCAGCAGGCTCAACTGCAGTCAGTGTGCGCAGCTCACCACGACCGCGCAACTGTACCAACAAGGGTTTAAACGGTTGTAACAACGGCTCACGCTGACCACCACGGGCAATCGCGCCAAGGCGACCAACGCCGCCGCTAAACAAATCAACAATGACGCTGGTGTTACGGTAGGGGCGCCGATGCAGAACCCAGCAACGAATGAAACTGGCGGACTCAGAGGTCGCCATAGCCCAAGGAACGCAAGGCACGCAAATCGTCGGACCAACCGGAGCGCACCTTAACCCACAGGTTAAGCATCACCTTACGCTCCAATAGACGCTCAATATCTAAGCGTGCTTGAGTGCCAATACTCTTGATGCGATCACCACCAGAGCCAATTAAAATTCGCTTTTGTCCTGGTCTCTCAACCAAAATACAGGCCGCGATATCAGTGACTTTCGGACCGTCCTGCCACATCTCAATTTCAACCGTCACTTGGTGTGGCACTTCATCACCCAGCTGACGCATCACTTTTTCACGAATGATTTCCGCCACCATAAAGCGGACACTGCGGTCAGTAATCTGGTCTTCATCAAACCAAAAGGCCGACTCTGGCAAGCGCTTCGCCAGTGCCTGCTCGAGTGCTTCTAGGTTATGCCCCTGTAATGCAGACACAGGAACCACCTCATCAAACTCGCGACGCGTACAAAGCTCTTGGATATGTGGCAACAAAGCCTCTTTGTCTTCCAGCTTATCAACTTTATTAATCAGCAAAATAACCGGCGTGCCGTCTGTAGGTAACAGCTTAAGAACGTGCTCGTCACCGGATGTCCACTTCATGCCATCCACCATAAAACAGACCACATCAACACCAGCCAAGGCAGACATAGCAGCTTGGTTCATGTAGCGGTTCAGTGCCCGCTCTTCAACCGAGTGAATGCCAGGTGTGTCAGCAAAAACAATTTGGTAATCATCCCGAGTCAAAATGCCATGAATGCGATGCCGGGTGGTTTGCGGTTTGCGTGAGGTGATGCTGACCTTCTGCCCAAGCAGATGATTCATCAATGTGGATTTGCCAACGTTCGGCCGCCCAACAATAGCGACCATGCCGCAACGTTGAACTGTTTCATCTGCCATGCTGTTGCTCCAACCAAGCTAGTGCTGCCCGTGCCGCAGCCTGTTCAGCTTTGCGCCGACTCGGGCCTGTGGCAACAAATGCCTGATCATCTTCCTGCAAGCGGCATTCGATATCAAATTGCTGCTTGGGTGCCTGACCATGAACTGCTAAAACCTGATACTCCGGCAACGGTAACTGCCGGCCTTGTAGCCATTCTTGCAAGGTGGTTTTTGGGTCTTTATCGGCAGAGTCAGGCGATACCTTAGCGAGCCGATCGGCAAACCAGTGCAACACTCGCTGACTGCAAACCTGCTGGCCGGCATCGAGATAAATGGCACCAATCACCGCCTCCAGCGCATCCGCCAGAATCGACTCGCGACGAAAGCCACCACTTTTTAGCTCACCTCCGCCGAGCGCCAAGCAACCACCTAAGTCAAGTTCGCTGCCAAGCTTTGCCAGCGTTACTCCGCGCACTAAGGATGCACGCATACGAGTGAGCTGCCCTTCGCTCGCCTCGGGGTGCATATTAAAAAGTTCTACGGAAATAATTTCGCTAAGCAGAGCGTCGCCAAGAAACTCTAACCGTTCATTGTTTTTCTGCTTGCTGGCACTGCGATGAGTCAGTGCGAGGGTCAACAATTCACGGCTTTTAAAGTTATAGCCAAGGCGTGTTTCCAGCCGGTCGAGGTCTCTACTCACTGGCTACCATCTTTAGTGAACTCACCCGAGAAGGCCATAATAAGATCTAAGTTACCAAACAGATTTTCACGCACTTCATAATTAACAATAGCGGTAACTCGCCCGCCTTCCCTGCTAAAGGTGACTTCCGATGCTTTGATCGCAGTAATGTTATTAATCATAAAGCGCTTATCAAGATCATTACGCAGCTCACTTTCTGATTTCAACGACACTTTAGGGTCTTGTAAAATGCTATTGATCAAGCCCTTGATGGTGTTGTACTCAAGATAAGCTGGGGCCGTTTTTATGCTGGCCGAACCAAACACCACGATTACCACTAAGATAATCAACCAACCTAAGACCGATACGCCACGCATACGTGATGGGAGTACTGTTGTTGTCATTGTTTTGCCTCCAACTTATCAAGAGCACCATTACGAGAAAAATCTGGAATCGAAAATAACGCAGGCCAATGCATCCAAATCAACACCGCCTTACCAGCGACGTGGCTTTCTGGGACAAAGCCCCAGAAACGGCTGTCGCGGCTGTTATCGCGATTATCGCCCATAACAAAGTAATTGCCTTCTGGCACCTGCCACTC
>Ga0209075_1003028_pt1 | contig 14327 bp, 11 predicted proteins | sample Stecom2011_FD_187523 | JGI IMG/M metagenome (GOLD analysis project Ga0209075, IMG submission 187523) | Agricultural soil microbial communities from Utah to study Nitrogen management - Steer compost 2011 (SPAdes) (version 2) | ecosystem: Environmental > Terrestrial > Soil > Agricultural land... | reverse complement strand
CAAAAAAACGATGCTGCCTATGATCAGGTCCGGAAGGGCCGACCGGGTCCAGAGTACCAGGAGGGCAGCGGCAATCACGCCCAGGTTGATGATAACATCGTTGGAGGTGAAGATAAGGCTGGCCTTCATATGTGCTTCATCCTTGTTTTTCGATTTTTGCAGGAGGTAAAGGCAATAGCCGTTGGCCAAAAGAGCCAGGACAGAGACTACAATCATGGTGTTGAAATCAGGCAGTTTTTCCGTCCCCAAAAAGCGGCGAAGGACTTCCAGAAAACCCAGGGTGGCGAGCAGCAACTGGAAGTAGCCGGCCAGCCGGGCTACTTTTTTCTTCCGCAGGAGCGGGCCGCCAACGGCATAAATGCTGATCCCATACACAAAGGCATCGGCCAGCATATCCAGACTGTCGGCTACCAGGCCCATCGACCTGGAAAGCAAGCCGGTGCTTATTTCGATTACAAAAAAGCCGAAATTGATGAGCAATACGGTCCACAACAATCTTTTTTGGTGGCGGTTTTCTGAGAATGCAGTCTGCCGACTGTGCTCGGTCGATAAGCGACGACTGCCGAGTTGCAGACTCTCCAGGGCCGCTTCCAGGGTGGCTTCGGGACCTTCATGATGCACGGTAAGCCGGCGGGCACTCAGGTCAAAATCAAGATGGCGAATACCCGACACCTCTCCCAGCTTCATGCGGATGAGGTTTTCCTCGGAGGGGCAATCCATATGGGTGATTTCAAATAGGCTTTTTTTCATCATCGTGTTGCATGCATTTGATTCGTTTCAAAGGTATGTATTTAATTTTTTGTATCTTAGGGTTTAAGTGCAGCTAATATTTAACGGGTATTGTTATGAGAAAGTTGTTTTTAATTATGATTTCTGCTATTGCTTTGCTGGCCCTTAGTGCTTGTCATGGTGGCTCTTCTGATGCAGCAGGGGAGCAGGAAGCAAGTCCCAAAGTTTCGGATGTTGATTTTTCTGTGGATAAGGGCGAAACCCCCTGGGCCTTTGATATTGAAGCCGCCACCCTGGCCAATGCGGCTTACCGGTCGGCCAACTGGACCGGACAAAACATGCAGCTGGTGTTTATGACACTGAAGCCCGGGGAGACCATCGACCTGGAGCTGCATGGCGGGCACGACCAGTTTATACGTATTGAGGAAGGGGAAGCCCTCGTGGAGATGGGTAAAACAGCCGAAAACCTGGATTTTCGGAAGGAAGTGGAGGATGATTGGGCCATTTTGATACCCGCCGGTTACTGGCACCGGGTAGAGAACATCGGGTCGGGCGATCTAAAGTTGTACACCCTCTACGGTCCTGCCGAGCACGCCTACGGAACCACCCACCAGACCTATGAAGAAGCTGTGGAGGCACATCACGATCACCACCACGGCGACGACGAGGAGCACGACCACGCTCATTAGCGCTTGATTTTGCCGTAGCGTGCTTTGATGTCGTTGAGGATGTTTTCGGAGACCAGAAAAACTGCCGGTTTCCCGGAAAGGGGGTTGGTCTGCGTGACCACCACGGTATTGTAAACCTGCTCAATTCTGTCGTAAGTCAGCACCTCCTGCGGCGTGCCGCAGCTGTGGATGTCGCCCTGCTTCATCATCAGTAGGAAATCGCAGTATTCCGCGGCCAGATTCAGGTCGTGAATGATCATCAGCACCGTCAGTTTCAGTTCCTTATTGAGGCGCTGGATGAGGTTGAGCACCTGTACCTGGTGGGTAATGTCGAGGTGCGAAGTGGGCTCGTCGAGCAGCAGGAGCTCCGGCTCCTGCGTGAGGGCCTGGGCAATGGCTGCGAGCTGCTGCTCGCCGCCACTCAGCTGGGAGAGGTATTTCTTGCGATGCTTCCAAATGCCCGTCAGTCGCATATACTTACGCGCCAGGAGCACGTCTCGTTGGGGCTCAAAAAACTGGAAGGGCGCCCGGTAGGGCAGGCGTCCCAGCAGCACATAATCTTCCACACTGATTTCGGCCGCATCCACAAATTGTGAAACCACCGCTATGCGCTGGGCCTTTTGGCGCAGCTTGAGACTTTGCAAATTGCAGTTGTTGAGCCAAACGCTTCCGCTTTTCAGCGGCAACTGTCCCGAAATGCCCTTGAACAGCGTAGTTTTACCCGAGCCGTTGGGCCCAATAATGCCCGCCAGCGCCCCGCGTTTCAGTCCCACCGTTATCGGCTGCAGATTAAAGTCGCTCCCGTAACCGCAGCTCAAATCTTTTATTTGCAGGTAATTACTGGGCATGTCGACGACGGTTTCGGTTTTTGTTGAGAACAATGATGAAGAGGATGCCTCCGGCGATGCCGGTAATCACCCCAATGGGCAGCTCGTTGGGGGCGATGAGGGTGCGGGCCACCACATCGCTCAGTACCAGAAAAATGCCTCCGCCCAAAAAAGAGCCCACCAGTAAAAAGCGGTAATCCGAGCCCGCCAGCAGGCGAATCAGATGCGGAATTACCAAGCCCACAAAGCCAATGACTCCGGCCACCGCCACACAAATGCCCGTGAGCAGCGAGGCGAGCAAAAACAAGAGGCGAATGGTGGTTTTGCTGTTGATGCCCAGGTAGGCCGCCTTTTCCTGACCCAGCAGCAGGGCGTTCAGAGGGCGTGCAAAAAGGTAGCTCAGCAACAAGCCGCTGAGTGCCGTGTATAAGGTAATCTTTATCAGCAAGGGGTTGGGCTCGTCGAGCGAGCCCATGATCCAAAATACAATGCCGTGGATGTTTTCCGAGGTGGTTACCGCCATCAAAAACATCATGGCCGAGGAAGCCACAAAGCTGATCATCACCCCGATGAGCAACATTTTGTTTACATCCGTCCCGCCCCGTAAAAAGCCCAGCAGTCCCACCAATACAATGACAATGGCCGCCCCGCTGAAACCCGACAGCGGCAGCATAAAGGCCCCCACACTCAGGTGTAGGCCCGTAACAATAATGAGGGCTACGCCCAGGGCAGCGCCACCTGAAATCCCCAGCGTATAGGGTTCCACCAGCGGGTTGCGGAAGATGCCTTGCAAGATGGCGCCCGACAGACTCAGGGAGCCGCCCACAGCCATAGCCAGAACGATGCGGGGCAAACGAATCCGGGTAAGTATGAAATGCTCCATTTGCTCCCCATCCCGCCAAACGGGCAACAAATCACCCAGTCCTATCGCCGCCTCGCCGGTAGTCAGCGAAAGCAGCGCCGCGGCCACAAAAAGGAGGAGCAGCAGCAGGGTGAAAAGCGTCCAGGACAGGTATTTGTTTTTCATGCTCAGGCAACTGTTTTTAGATGGTAAGGCGTGCTTGCAACAAAGAAGGATTAACGGGCCTGCAAAATTTTCTGCATGCTTTGTAAAGTCTTTAGAAAATCCGGAGGGTTGGGCGTACTGGCCATGTCCGATTCCACAAAAAATACCAGATCGTTTTTAACCGCACGCAGCTGAGGATAACTTTCCCAGATGGCTTTTTCTTCTTCGCCTACCAGGCCCATATTTACGATAACAATCACCTCGGGGTTTTTCATCAGTACCCACTCACGACTGAGCGTTCCTGCTTTTAATCCCCCCGCCACATTTATGCCCCCCGAAAAGCTGATGTAGTCGTTCATAAAAGTATGGTCGAGCACGGTAAACAATGGGTTGGCGCCAATTTGAAAGAAAAAGGTTTTGGCTGCCTGCCCTTCGTAAGAAGCCTTGATTTGCTCGACTTCCTGTCGGGTATGGGCCACTATGGAATCGGCTGCTGCCTCACGTCCGGTGAGTCGCCCCAGCTCCTGAAAATGCAGGCATATTTCTTCAAAATTGCGTGGCGTCTGAAACACCTTGGTGCGAATGCCCGCCCGTTGCAGCAGGGCAATCGTCTCCGGATTGGTAATGCCGGTAGCCAGCACCAGGTCGGGCTTCAGCGTCAGTACTTTTTCAATATTTACGCTGACCGCCGAAGCCACCACTTCCTTGTCGTCGGCATCGGCAATGAAGCAATACGAAGTGCGCCCCACCAGCTGTTCGGCCGCGCCCATATAATAAATGCTCTTGGTCAGCGAAGGCGCCAGGGACACGATGCGGGCAGCCGGTTTTTGCGCGTTCAGGTTAAAGGCCAGCACCGCGAGCAAAAAGGATAGTAAAATCTTCATTTAAAAGCTGTTTTCTGCAACAGGCGTTTGCGCTGCAAATTGGGAAACCGCTGCAAATTTACATTTTAATTGCTATTTTAGCACCTCAAACCAAAGTCTTTCTGATCTCATGGATGATCCGAACCCCCTTGGGGAACTCGCTGGTCTTTTGAAAGGAGAAGTGCTTACCGACACCGTTTCGCGTACCCTGTACGCTACCGACGCCTCGGTTTATAAAGAGATTCCGCGGGCCCTTGTGCTCCCCCGCGACGCCACCGATGTCAACATGCTGGTAAAGGCCGCTGCCCGGCACCAACTGCCCTTGATACCAAGGGGGGCGGGTACCTCCTTGGCGGGACAGGTAGTGGGTAAGGGCATAGTGGCCGATGTTTCGGTGCACATGAACAACATCCTCGAAATCAATGCGGCAGAAGGCTGGGCCGAAGTGGAGCCCGGCGTGGTGCTCGACGATTTGAACCGGGCGGCGGGCGCATACGGACTGTTTTTTGCGCCCGAGACCTCTACCTCGAACCGCTGCACTTTGGGCGGGATGGTGGCCAACAACAGTTGCGGGGCCCATTCGATGGTTTACGGCAGCACCCGCGATCACCTGCTCGAAGTCAAAGGCTGCCTGGCCAATGGCGATGAAGTGGTTTTTCGTCCCCTCCAGAAATGGGAGTTCGATAAAAAGTGTCGTCAGGAAGATTTGGAAGGAGAAATTTACCGTCATCTTCGGGAGATTTATACCGATCGTCAATTGCGGAAGCGCTTGCGTAAGGAATTTCCGCATCCCGATATCCGCCGGCGCAATTCGGGTTACGCCCTTGATGCGCTGCTCGACACCCTGCCCTTTAAGGAAGAGGGGGCGCTCTTTAACCTGGCCACCCTCATCGCCGGCTCCGAAGGAACCCTGCTCTTTATCACCGCCATAAAAGTAGCCCTGCTGCCCCTGCCGCCTCCCGTGAAATTGCTCTCCTGCGTACATTTTGCAAGCCTTCAGGAAGCCCTGGAGGCCAACGTGGTAGTGGTTCGGGAGCACCAGGCGGTGGCCGTGGAGCTGATGGATAAAAACGTCCTGGACCTGACCCTCGACAATGCCACCCAGCGGCAGAACCGCTTTTTTGTGGAAGGCGATCCCGCCGCCCTGCTTTTGATCGAGTGGGCGGGCGACAGCGAGGAGGCCGTCCGCGCTCAGGCGCAGGTCCTGGAAAGCGATTTGCGGCAGCGCGGTATGGGCTACACTTATCCCCAGGTGGCCGGAGATGACATCGCCCGGGTTTGGGCCTTGCGCAAAGCCGGTCTGGGTGTTTTGGGCAACATGAAGGGCGACGCCAAACCCGTGTCGCTGATTGAAGATACCGCGGTACGGGTGGAGGATCTGCCGGCCTACGTGGCCGAACTCGATGCCCTGCTGACAGCTTACGGCAAATCCTGCGTGTACCACGGCCACGCAGGCTCGGGTGAGCTGCACATTCGTCCCGTTTTGAATCTTCGCCAAAGCGAAGATGTGCGTTTGTTTCGACAGATAGCCCTGGATACTGCGCGCCTGGTGAAAAAATACAAGGGCTCACTCAGTGGCGAGCACGGCGATGGCCGCCTTCGCGGCGAATTCATTCCCCTTATGGTGGGGGCCGAAAACTATGCCCTAATGCAGCGCGTAAAGCAGGTCTTTGACCCGCTTGGCCTATTCAATCCTGGAAAAATTACCGATACGCCACCGATGGACAGTGGCTTTCGTTATCGACACACCCTGCTTCAAAAAATCAAAAAGCCGGTCTTTAATTGGAGCGGAGAGGGGGGCCTGCTCCCGGCTGTGGAACGTTGCAATGGTTCGGGCGATTGCATACGTGGCGATTTGATGGGCGGAACCATGTGTCCCAGCTACCGCGGCACCCGTGAAGAGAAGCACTCGACACGCGGTCGCGCCAATGTGCTCCGTGCCTTTTTGCAAGGTCAAAACCACGATGCTGCACTTTCGCTTGACGATTTGCGGGAGGTGCTCGACCTCTGCCTCAGTTGCAAGGCCTGTAAATCGGAGTGTCCTTCGGGGGTGGATATGGCGCGACTGAAGGCCGAGTTCATGCAAATGATCAACGACAAAGAGGGCGTAGCCTTTGGCGATCGGCTGATGGCCAACCTGCCCCTGGTCAACCGGGTGGTTTTTCCCTTTCGGCGACTCATTAATCCGTTTTTAAACCGGCCCTGGGTGCGTCAGCGTTTGCAGCGTTTGGCCGGCATCAGTCCCGAACGCAGTCTCCCCGCCTACAGTGCCGAGCGGCTCGACCATTGGATGCACCGCAGGGGGGGACTCATCGACGAGTATCCCAGGGGACGTGTCATGTTGCTGGCCGATGAGTTTACCAATTTTTACGACAGCGACATCGGCATTAAGGCTGTTTTATTGCTCCAAAAGTTGGGCTATGGCGTGGTGCTGGCCCCCTTGAAGGAAAGCGGGCGCAGTCAGCTCAGCAAAGGCTTTGTCCGTCAGGCAGCCGTTATTGCCCGCCACAATATGATGAAGTTGAAGGGGCGGGTGCAAAGTGATTTGCCGCTGGTGGGACTGGAGCCGGCGGCTTTGTTGACTTTCAGGGATGAGTATCCCGACTTGTTGCCGCCTGCTTTGCGCGATCAGGCTCTGGAAATGGGGCGGTATGCCTATACCATCGAGGAGTTTTTGCATCGCGAAATGCTGGCCGGAAACATCGATCGGGAAGCCTTTACCAGGGACGAAAGAGAAATTCGGATTCAGGCCCACTGCCACCAAAAGGCCCTTATGAAGCCGGGCATTCTGACCGCGGTGCTCTCCTTTCCGGAGAATTACAAGGCCAGCGAAATTCAGGCCGGTTGCTGCGGCATGGCCGGCTCCTTTGGCTACGAGGATCGCCACTACCACCTTTCTATGAAAATTGGGGAGTTGCGCCTTTTCCCTGCTGTACGTGCCACTCCTGAGACCACCCTACTGGCAGCACCCGGTCATTCCTGTCGCCACCAAATTAAAGACGGCACCCAACGCGAGGCGCTGCATCCCGTAGAAATTTTGTACCAGGCCTTGCGCTGAGGCGCTACAACAAACGGAAGATGCCGCCGGGGCGACTCTTAACCAGCCCTTTAAATTCGAGGTCGAGCAGGGTGGCGGCCAGTTTGGGAATGGGGATGCCGCTGTTCATGCTGATGAGGTTCAGATTCATTTCTTTTTCGTTTTGCAGCAGATCGAGTACCAGTTTTTCCTGTGGCGTGTCGGGCGCTTTAAAAAGGGAGCCCTGCGTGGGCAGCTCGTTGTTGGTGGCACTTTCCCAGCCGAGGGCGTATTCCAAATCTTCGATGGACTCGATGAGGGCGGCGGTGTTGGTCTTTATCAGGCGGTTGCAACCGCCCGAGAGCGGGTCGTTGACCCGGCCCGGAAAGGCCAGCACGTCGCGGTTGTAACTGGCAGCGATGCCCGCCGTAATCAGCGCCCCGCCCTTGTGGGCCGATTCCACCACCACCGTGGCGTCGCACAAACCGGCAACAATGCGGTTGCGTTTGACAAAGTTGGGGCGGTCGGGGTTGGTCCCGGTCAAAAATTCGGTGACAAGAGCTCCTTTGAAGGCAATTTCCCGGGCGGTAGACCGGTGCATGCCCGGGTAGATGCGGTCGAGGCCGTGGGCCAGTACGGCTGCCGTAGGCAGACCGAATTGCAGGGCCGAGCGATGGGCGCAGATGTCGATACCGTAAGCCAGTCCGCTTACAATCAGCGTGCCCGGGTGTCTGCGCGCCAGGGCTTCCACCAGTTTTTCGCAGAGCTCGATGCCGTCGGCCGTTGGTTTGCGGGTGCCTACAATACTCACAATTTTAGGGGCATCCAGGTCGGCAGGCCCTTCCGTAAAAATTAATAAGGGGGCGTCTTCGCAATAGCTGAGGCGTTCGGGATAGTCCTCGTCGGTAAAGAAGCGCGCCTTGATTTGGTTTTTGGTGAGGAAGTCGATTTCGCGTTCGGCGGTCTTCAGCAAACTGCCTTTATCCACCTGGCGCAGGCGTTGGGCAGTAATGCTGCCAATACCGGGGATTTTGGAGAAATCGCTTTTGGGGTCGAAGATGGCTTCGCAGCTGCCCAGATAGCTGAGCAGGGTACGGGCCAGTTTGGGCCCGATGCCCGGAATGAGACTCAGGGCCAATTGGTGATGCAACATGGGTTAAGGTTTTAATTTTGAACTTGGGTTAAGCGGAAACGGGCGGGGTTTATTTTTCCATTTTCTTAAAGAATCGAATTATTTCTTCTCGTTCGGCAGCGCTCAGGGCTGTGAGTCCCAGCGCCGGGTAACGGGCCACGCCGTGGCCCGTTTCTTCGTAGAGGGACAAGTAGTGAAAAAGTCCCCCCAACTTCGTGCTGACCTCGTGCTTGCGGTAGCGCGAAAAGGGCAGGCGCATGGCTTTGTATTCGCGCCCCATCGGAAAAAGGTTGAAGTATTTGATGGTAAAGGCCTCCTTGTCGCTGCTGATTTCGAGATAGTAAAAGCCGCCCCAGCCAAAAATTAGGGCGATGCCCACAACGGCAGCTGCCAGAATGAGCTGGGTCGCCAGGGGGGTGTTGTCGCGCCACACCAGAGAGGCCACCAGTAAGGCCATAGCAGCGAGCCAGCTGATGGCAAAAACACGAATGTGTCGGGCAGCGGTTTTTTTGTTGTTCATGTCCTACTTTTTTAAGCTGTATAAAATTAAGGAAAAAAGACGAAACCCTTTGTCCCTGCCGCTTGTTTTTAGCACAAAGGGGTCAGCAGAGGGCTGCGCTCTGCCATAAAAAGCTTATTTTTGTCGTGCTTCACCAAAAACAGAACAACATGCGCTCATTAAATACCCGGGAGACCGATGTGTACATGGCCGATGAGCTGGCCGGCGATCTGGCTGCCTTGATGGCGCCCTACCAAAAGGAGAAGATTTTTGTGGTGACCGATGTGCATACGCACCAGTTGTGTTTCCCGGCCATCAGTGCTCTGGAGGGCATTTCAGAGGAGCGTTGCATAGTGGTTGGGGCCGGCGATGGGGCCAAAAACACCGAGAGTCTGATTCAGATTTGGCAGGCCCTGGTCGAAGGCGGAGCCACCCGGCATTCTTTGCTGATTAACCTGGGTGGCGGCATGCCCTGCGATTTGGGCGGCTTTGCTGCCGCGACTTTTAAACGGGGCATCGATTTCATCAACATTCCCACCACCCTGCTGGCTCAGGTAGATGCCTCGGTGGGGGGCAAGACCGGCATCAACTTTATGGGTTATAAGAACGAGATTGGTTCTTTTATGCAGGCCAAGCACGTTCTGGTAGATACGGCTTTGCTGCAGACCCTCGACGGGCCCAACTTATTGTCGGGTTTTGCCGAAATGATTAAACACGCCTACCTTAAAGACGAGGCGCTGCTCGAGCGTACCCTGGCCTTCGATTTTGAGAACTATGATGCCAAAGAACTTTCGGAACTGGTGGCGGCTTCCATTCGACTGAAAGACGAGGTGGTAACGGCCGATCCCCGTGAAAAAGGCATTCGCAAGGCCCTGAATCTTGGGCATACCATCGGGCACGCCTTTGAGAGTCTGGCCCTGAAACGCCGGCAGCCCGTGCTGCACGGCTATGCGGTAGCCTACGGCATGGTGGCCGAGCTCTACCTGGCCCAACAAAAACTGGGATTTCCCGGCGAGCTGGTACAGCAATTGCGCAGCTATGTAGATAAGGTTTACGGTCGCTTTGCTTTCTCGGAGACCGATTTTGATGAGCTCTACCAAACCATGACGCACGACAAGAAAAACCAGGCCGGCCGTATGAATTTTACGCTGCTGCGTACCATCGGCGATATTGCCATCAATACCCATTGCGAGCGGGACGAGGTGCTTGCCGCCTTGCGTGCTTATCTGGCACCCCAGTCCTGATTTTGAAGTATTTCATCCAAAACAAAGTCCATCCAAAACAAAACCTATTCATGTCCATAAGCATTCAGGCTCCCGAAAAGCTGCTGCCGGTCAGTATCGAGCTGCCCACCAGCAAGAGCATCAGTAACCGTTTGCTCATTCTCAACGCCCTCAGTTACAGCGCGCATCCTATAAAGAACTTGTCCGACAGCGACGATACCGACGCCATGCTGCGCGTGTTTTCGTCGAACAGCCGCGATTTTGACATTGGGGCGGCCGGAACCACCATGCGCTTTTTAACGGCCTACCTGGCCAAGCAGGTGGGGGAGTGGACCCTGACCGGAAGTACGCGCATGAAGCAGCGGCCCATTCACGTTTTGGTGGATGCCCTCAATAAGTTGGGCGGAAGGGTCGAGTACATCGAGAAAGAAGGTTTTCCACCCCTGCGGATTTTTGGCAGTGCCCTGGTGGGCGGCGATTTGGAATTGCCCGGCGACGTGAGCAGCCAGTACATCTCCGCCCTCTTGATGATTGGTCCCTACATGGAAAAGGGCCTGCGCCTGAAATTGACCGGGAACATTACTTCGCGCCCCTACATTCAGCTCACCATTAAGCTGATGGAGCAGTTTGGCATCAAGTGCAAGTGGAAAGATGCACTGATTGAGGTGCCGGCCGGCGTGTACCAGCCGGTGGCTGCTAAGGTGGAGGGCGACTGGAGTGCCGCTTCTTACTGGTTTGAGGCGGTGGCCCTGGCCGGCGAAGGGGCGCACCTGGTGCTGAAAGGGCTCGATCGTTACAGTTGGCAGGGCGATGCTGCCGTGGCCCGCTTGTTTGAGTCGCTGGGCGTGCAGCACAAATTCTCGAACAAGGGTCTGCAGTTGACCAATACCGGAAAGCGGACCGCCGCTTTCCGACACGATTTTACCGAGGAGCCCGATCTGGCCCAGACCTTTGCGGTGACTTGTGCCTTTTTGGACATTCCCTTTACTTTTACCGGTCTGCATACCCTTAAAATAAAGGAGACGGACCGCATTCAGGCGCTGATCAAGGAGCTGGCTAAGTTTGGTTACGTTTTGCAGAGCAACGACCGCGACAATCTGGAATGGAAGGGCGAGCGCTGCACGCCTGCTGAGCAGGTAGAGGTTGCCACTTACAAGGACCATCGCATGGCCATGGCCTTTGCGCCAGCGGTCTTGAAGACAGGCTATGCCTTTTCAGTAGCCGATCCGGGTGTCGTCAGCAAGTCCTACCCCCGTTTTTGGGAGGACCTGGCCCAAGCCGGTTTTCGCATTCAGAAATAAAAAAAGAGCTGTCCCCAAAGTCGGGGACAGCTCTTTAAGTTTATAGGTCTGGCTATCCGTGGCGGACAAGCATTGCTCTTTTAAGGTAAAAAGCTGCGCCAGTCGCTTTGGGGACGGTAATCGTCCACCACCAGGGGCTGGCCACTTTGGTTAAAGCCGGTCAGCATACTTATGATGTCTTCATCCAACACCTGAATGGCCTGCTCAATCAAATCACTTCGGTAACCCTTGTCGCCCAGTTTCAATACCAGGTCGGCCGACACAATGCGGCCTACAACGGCACCCAGTTGTACCAGCTTGCGTTGCAACAGGGGCAGACTCAAATCAAAGTCGAGGAACTTTTTCAGGCGATCGGCACTGCGTTGGGTCAGCACTTCGGCCTTAAGCGTATCGAAAAGGCGCGTGTTGCGTGCCTTTTTCATCGTCTTTACTAGGGCCTCAGCAATTTGGGCATATAAAATATCGTTAGAGCCTTCAAAAATCTGGAAGGGCCGACTGTCGGTAATGCCCCGGCCCGCAATGTGGTCGAGCTTGTAGGCCTGTGCACCCACCAGCTGGGTGGCCGACTGCGCGGCATCCTGCATCAGGTCGGTCACCACACTTTTCACCGAATTGGCTTCGAGTCCGCCCCCACTCAAGTCGTTCTCTATGCCCGCCACTTCGGCGCTGTTGAGACACATGGCCGAGGTAATGGTGTAATAGCTTTGCAGGCGCGACAGGCGGTGTTGTACCTGGTCGTAGCCAATCAAGGGGCGTCCCCCGATTTTGCGATCGCGGGCATGGTCGAGCGACTCGTCGAGCAGGCGGTGAATAAAGCCCATGGCCATCCCCGGGAATTGCATGCGACTGCGGTGCAGCAGGTCGAGCATCATTTTTACTCCGGTAGAGTGGGGTTGCAGGCGGTATTTTTCAGGGATGCTGACGTCAATCTTATTGCGGCCGTAGGGAATCTGGTAAAGACCCAGGTTCTCATAAACCTCTTCCACCTCAATTTGCTGACCCGGTTGGTTCACATTGCAAATAAAGAAGTCGATGTCGCGCTTCAGGTCGCCCGAGGGACTCTCTTCCCGTGCCGTCAACAACCAGTATTCGGCCCAGCCGGTAAGTCCCGCCCAATGCTTGGTCCCCTTCAGGTGAAAGTTATCGTTCTTTTTTACAAAGCGGGTTTGCATATTCAGCGCATCGCTGCCAAAATCCGGCTCCGTAATCATGAGTCCCCCCATGTTCTGCTTCTCCAGAAAATCCCTAAAAACTTTTTGCTTGGCTTCTTCGCCCGCGTATTTGGCTACAGGCTGTAAAAACAGCGCCGAGTTGATGCCAAAAGTCAGCGACAAGGCCAGCGATTCGTAGGATGCCGCTGCCAAAAGCGCAATGCTCTCGTCCATTTTGCAGCCCCTTCCGCCGTATTCGGCCGGAATACCGGTCGCCAGCGGTTTCAGGTTCATGATTTCGCGCATCACAAAGGGCGGCATGCCCCGTTTGATGGCCATCTGGTCGATGTTGGCCCGCACATGAAACACCTGTTTCATGCGTTGTTTCAATTGTTCCAGAAACTCGTTAAAGGGAGGGTGTTGTGTTTGTTCGTTGTTCATCTACTTAAATCAATTGGATATATGCAAACAACAGTCCTGCACCGATAAAAGTTTCACCATTCAGAGTTTTATCGTACCTTTGTGCCAAGAAACAATAAATTTTATATGGCAAGATCGCAAGAATCATTTGGTAAAAAGGAACGAGAAAAAAAGAAACAGAAGAAGAAGCTAGAGAAAGAGAAAAAGAAAGAGCACCGCGAAAAGCAGAGTCTCGACGACATGATTGCTTACGTGGATGAGCACGGCAACATTACTTCTACGCCTCCGGATCCGACTAAGAAAAAAGAGGAGGTAAAGCTCGAAGACATTGAAATCAGTGTTTCCCGTAAGGAGGACATGGACCCCGAAGATTTGATTCGCAAAGGGGTGGTGAGCTATTTTAACGAAAACAAAGGCTACGGTTTTATTCGCGACCTGGACACCCAGGAAAGCATTTTTGTGCACCTCAACGGCATGGTTGATCAGGTGCGCGAGCGCGACACCGTTACTTTTGAAACGGAAAAAGGCCCCAAAGGACTCAATGCCATTCAGGTGAAACTGTATGTAAAAGAGAAGCCCAAAGCAGTTTCGGAAGAGGCGCCCAAAGCAGCGCCCGAAGCCGAGGACAAAACGGCTCCTGAGGCCAAGTCCCCTTCCGAGCCGGAAAAACCGGCCGAGGATAAGGAGCAGGCTTCCGAGTAAAAATACTTTCCCATTAAAAGCGCCAATCCCCGTCGGGATTGGCGCTTTACACACAGGAATTGTCGGGAGGATCATACCTTATCCCGGCTTCAAAGATCTCCTTTTATCCCCCATCCTGTGTTAGCTCTGTGTTAAAGCTGGTTTAAGTTTGTGGTAAAATCGCCGCGTCCTCTTTTGGATGGCTGCCGTTTTGTCGCATCTGCACCTGGCGTGGCGACAAAAAGTCATATCCACACATCCATACCTGTCAATATGTCCTGTTTATCAGCTTGGTACAGGCTTTGCTATTTTCTCATCGGAAAACAAAAGAAGGTTTTCCGGCAAAAGAGAAAATTTTAAAGTTTAACCAAAAAAATAGGAGGATTAAATTATGGCACTTGTAAGATTCAACAACCAGATGCCCGACATCGCCAACATTTTTGACGATTTTTTCGGTGGCGATTTTTTCAACACACCCGCTGCCATGGGGCGTAAGTCTGTGCCCGCAGTAAATGTACGCGAGAGCAATGACGAGTACGAAATTGAAGTTGCTGCACCCGGTCTTAAAAAAGACGATTTTAAAGTGGAAGTGCACAACAACGTTCTGACCATCGCTTGCGAGCAGGAAGAGAAGAAGGAGGAAAAGGAGCAGGGTTACACCCGTCGTGAATTCTGCTATACCGGTTTCCGTCGTTCCTTCGCCATTCCGCGCAACGAGGTAGATGAGTCCAAAATCGATGCCAGCTACCAGGATGGTATCTTAAAAATTACCCTGCACAAGCGTGACGAGGTGAAACCGAAACCCGCACGT
>Ga0209075_1003027_pt1 | contig 14328 bp, 10 predicted proteins | sample Stecom2011_FD_187523 | JGI IMG/M metagenome (GOLD analysis project Ga0209075, IMG submission 187523) | Agricultural soil microbial communities from Utah to study Nitrogen management - Steer compost 2011 (SPAdes) (version 2) | ecosystem: Environmental > Terrestrial > Soil > Agricultural land... | reverse complement strand
ATTTGAATCAACATAAAGAAGTAGAAGACACATTAGCTCCTGAAGAACAATTATTAGAAGCGCATTTAGACAAAAAGAACCGAGGGGGGAAAATTGCAACAATCATCAAAGGATATGTAGGAACAGCCGATGATTTAAAAATCTTGACAAAGGAACTGAAAACTTTGTGTGGAGTAGGAGGTAGTGCCAAAGACGGAGAAATCATCATTCAGGGGAATTTCCGGGAAAAAATAATGGATTTCCTCAAAACCAAAGGTTATAAAGTCAAGAGAGTTGGAGGTTGATTTACAAAAAAAATGAAAACAACCCTTTATAGTTATTGGTTTTTTAAAATTTTGTTTTTACTTTAGTCCAACAGCAAAACTGACAAATATTATTTAAGGTATAGATTTTGCTATTTATAAAACGAAACCCTAAATATTATAAAAATGGACGACAATTTTTCACCAAGAGTAAAAGAAGTTATTACTTTCAGTAGAGATGAGGCTTTACGTTTAGGGCACGATTATATTGGAACAGAGCATATTATGTTAGGTATTCTGCGTGAAGACGAAGGAGAGGCCATAACAATATTAGAGAACTTATCCATTGATTTGAATTTTTTAAGGAATCGTTTTGAAGCGTTAATTCCCGAAAATCCAAACAAAATGATTAATGCCGAAAAAAAGAACATTCATCTTACCAAACAAGCAGAAAACGCTTTAAAAAGAGCTTTTTTGGAAAAAAGACTTTATAAAACAGACACCGTCAATACAGGTCACATTCTTATGTCGATTCTTCGCAATATGGAAGATCCTTCTACGATTTTACTAAATCGTTGTAACGTTGATTATGACGGTGCAAAAGCTGAATTTGTTACACTGCTTTCTGATTCCGGACTTTTGTCTGAGCAACCAAGAAACAGTACTTTTGACGACGACGAAAGAAGTGACAATATGTCAGATAATTTCAACAATCCGACTTCGGCTAAAACGAATGTAAAAAAATCTAAAACTCCGGTCTTAGACAATTTTGGTCGTGATTTGACGGAAATGGCAGAGCAAGGAAAATTAGACCCCGTAGTAGGACGTGAAAAGGAAATCGAACGAGTGTCTCAGATTTTATCCCGCCGCAAAAAAAACAACCCTTTATTAATAGGTGAACCTGGAGTGGGAAAATCGGCTATTGCTGAAGGATTGGCATTGCGGATTATTCAGAAAAAAGTATCCCGTATTCTATTCAATAAACGTGTGGTTACTTTGGATCTGGCAAGTTTAGTAGCCGGAACCAAATACCGTGGTCAGTTTGAAGAACGTATGAAAGCAGTAATGAATGAACTCGAAAAAAACGACGACATCATTCTTTTTATTGATGAAATACATACGATTGTGGGCGCCGGCGGAGCAACCGGTTCGTTAGATGCTTCCAATATGTTCAAACCGGCATTAGCAAGAGGCGAAATTCAATGTGTGGGTGCAACCACTTTGGATGAATACCGTCAATACATCGAAAAAGATGGTGCTTTGGAACGTCGTTTTCAGAAAGTAATTGTAGAACCTACTTCGGAGGAAGAAACGATTATTATTCTTAACAACATTAAAGAAAAATATGAAGACCATCACAATGTGCTTTATACTCCCGAAGCTATTGAAGCTTGCGTAAAATTGACAAGCCGTTATATGACCGACCGTTTTTTACCGGACAAAGCTATTGACGCTTTAGATGAAGCAGGATCACGTGTTCATATTACTAATATTGATGTTCCTGATGATGTTTTAAAGTTAGAAAAAGAATTAGAAGAAGTCCGAGAAAAAAAATCTGATGCCGTGAAACGTCAGAAATATGAAGAAGCAGCCGCTTTCAGAGACGATGAAAAACGAATCGAAAATGATTTGGCTGTTGCTCAAGAACGTTGGGAAGAAGATTCTAAAAACAACAAAATTACGGTTACGGAAGAGCACGTAGCTGATGTGGTTTCTATGATGACGGGCATTCCGGTTAATAAAATCGCTCAGGCAGAAAGTAAAAAATTAGCAAAATTGCCCGAAGCAATTAGAGGAAAAGTTATTGGTCAGGATGAAGCGGTTGCTAAAATTGCAAAATCCATTCAGCGCAATCGTGCCGGATTGAAAGATCCCAATAAACCGATTGGTTCTTTTATATTTTTAGGTCAAACCGGAGTAGGAAAAACACAACTTGCCAAGGTCATTGCCAAAGAAATATTTGATTCTGAAGATGCTTTGATCCGAATTGATATGAGCGAGTATATGGAAAAATTTGCGATTTCACGTTTGGTAGGTGCACCTCCGGGATATGTGGGCTACGAAGAAGGCGGACAATTAACGGAAAAAGTACGAAGAAAACCTTATGCCGTGATTTTGCTTGATGAAGTAGAAAAAGCGCATCCCGATGTATTTAATATGTTACTTCAGGTATTGGACGACGGACATTTGACCGACAGTTTGGGACGTAAAATTGATTTTAGAAATACCATCATTATTATGACTTCCAACGTGGGTGCCCGTCAGTTAAAAGATTTTGGAACAGGCGTTGGGTTTGGAACAAAATCAAAACAAGACCAACAAGACGAATTGACCAAATCAGTCATTGAAAACGCTTTGAAGAAAGCATTTGCACCGGAATTTTTAAATCGTATTGATGATGTGGTTGTTTTCAACACTTTGGAAAAAGAGGATATTCACAAAATCATCAATATTGAAATAGAAAAACTGTATCAACGTGTAAAATCTTTGGGTTATGATTTGGAACTCACACAGGAAGCGTTGACTTTTATCGCCGACAAAGGCTTTGACAAACAATATGGTGCACGTCCGTTAAAACGTGCCATACAAAAATATGTCGAAGATTTATTGGCAGAAGAGATCATCAGCGGAAACATTCACGAAAACGATGTGTTGTTGATGGATAAAGTCGAAGACGAAGAAACTTTGAAAGTACAGATTAAACATACCGACTCTTCACTGAAAGAATAAGTTCATAATTTTTAAGAAAGTAGTAAGAAATTCTTACTACTTTTTTTTATATCTTTTTAGCCCATTAATCTGCTATGAATCAAATCAGAAAAATCAAACGTATCGGAAACGTAATCAGTATTTTGTCAAAGTATGGCTTTGACGATATTATTGCGCGCACCAAAGCTGAAAAATTTCTGCCCAAAGGTATTGTGAGATCAAAGAGGGGCGAAGAAATTTTTAAATTAAGTGTTTATACACGTGTGCGTCTGGCGTTGGAAGAATTAGGACCAACCTATGTGAAATTAGGTCAGATGTTTAGCAACCGCGAAGACCTACTTCCTGCAGAAATGATTGTGGAACTTGCAGAGCTTCAGGACAATGTGCCTCCGGAAGAAATGGATATTTATAAAAAAATCGAAGAAGAACTTTTAATAGATCCAAAGCAACATTTTGAATATATACAGCCCGAACCGATTGCGTCAGCATCAATTTCTCAGGTTTATGCAGGCAGATTGATCAATGGAGAAAAAGTAGTCATTAAAGTCAAACGCACGTCTATTGATGAAATCATCCGTTCAGACATAATGATTATGAAAGATCTTGCCAATATTCTGGAAAAAAATTACGATGCAGCTCGACGGATGAATCTCAATCAGCTAATCAATTCGTTTGAAAATAATATGAACCGCGAATTGTCACTGACCAATGAGTTGCATAATATCGAAAAGTTCCGAAAAAACTTTGAAGAACGTCCCGAAGTTTATGTTCCTGAAACGTATAAAGAACTTTCTAATAACTGCATTCTTACAATGGAATTTATTGATGGCTTTAAAGTCAATGATAAAGAAAAGATTCTGGAACTTGGTATGCAGCCCAAAAACGTCGCACAATCAGGTGTAGTTCTTTTTATGAAAATGGTCTTGGAAGACGGTTTTTTTCACGCCGATCCACATCCGGGAAATGTTTTCATTATGAACGATCAGCGGGTTTGTTTTATCGATTTTGGTTCAATGGGACAAATTATGAAAAGCGATATGGAGCTTCTCGAAGCTATTATCGAAAGTTTTTTAATACAAGACGCCAAGAAAATCATTCGCCTGATTAAACGCCTGGCATTGGAATATCATATAGAAGACGAACGCAAGCTGGAACGTGATATTTATGATCTTTTTCATATGTTGGAACATACTGCACTGAACGAAATCAATGTGAAAGACATCGTGGAGAAAGTCAAAGCTATTATGGCAAACAACGAAGTACTGATGCCCGAATTTGTATATCTTCTTCTGCGGGGAATTTCAATTATTGAAGGAATCGGAAAACAGCTGGATCCAGAATTGAATGTGATGGAAAGTATGCGTCCGTATGCCAATGAACTGGCAATGAAGAAATACGGTCCGGAGGCTATTGCTAAAAAATCTGTAAAATATTTTAAGATTATGGCAACCAATTTTCAGAACCTTCCCGATGATTTATCTGTTTTGATGGAAAAAATCAAAGATGATAAATTAAAAATCAATTTTGAAATTGAAAATTTAGAAGATGTAAGAAAAACATTACAAAATGCTTCCAATCGGCTCACGTATGCGATTATTATTGCTGCTTTGTCTATTGGTTCCTCTATTTTAATGATGGCACATATTCCGCCTTTAATGTTTGGAAATTCTGTTTTGGGACTCTTCGGATTCCTTATTTCCGGATTTTTGGGAATTGCTATTATTTACTCAATTTGGAAAAAAGATAAATAGTTTTACAAACGTCTAACTTTTATTAACTTTGTATTTATGCAGAAAAATGTCAACATACAAAATAAACGCGCAAAATTCGAATTTGAATTTATAGAAAAATATACTGCCGGAATTGTTTTAAGAGGAACAGAAATTAAATCTATTCGTCTGGGAAAGGCGTCTATTGCTGATAGTTTTTGTGAATTTAGCAATGGAGAATTATTTATGATCAATTCGCATATTGAAGAATATTCCTTTGGGACGCACTATAACCACAAAGCCAAAAGTGAACGAAAACTATTGTTGAACAAAAGAGAGTTAAAATCCCTTTTAAAAAATGTACAAAACAAAGGGTTAACAATTGTACCGCTTAGATTGTTTACGAATGAAAAAGGTCTTGCCAAGGTAGAAATTGCTCTGGCACGTGGTAAAAAACTATACGACAAACGCGAAACCATTAAAGATCGTGAAAATAAAATCAATTTAGACCGCTTGAAAAAGGCGTATTAAAAAACGTGTTTTTTAAAAAAATGATGGAGATAAAAAAGAAAGGTCGGAAAAATCCGACCTTTTTGGTATAAAATATTTTATAATTAAGCCAAAGCTTCTTTAATTCTGTCAGCAGCCTCTTGGAACTCGATTGCTCCTAAAATCGGCATACCTGATTCGTCAATGATTTGTTTTGCCAAATCCGCATTTGTTCCTTGTAAACGAACAATAATCGGAACATTGATATCGTCGCCCATATTTTTGTATGCGTCAACTACACCTTGTGCCACACGGTCGCAACGAACAATACCACCAAAAATATTGATCAAAATCGCTTTTACATTCGGATCTTTTAAAATGATACGGAAAGCAACTTCAACACGTTTTGCATCGGCTGTTCCACCTACATCAAGGAAGTTTGCCGGCTCAAAACCTGCGTATTTAATCAAGTCCATCGTTGCCATTGCCAAACCAGCTCCGTTTACCATACAACCAACAGTTCCGTCCAAATCTACATAGTTTAGACCCGCAGCTTTTGCTTCTACTTCAATCGGACGTTCTTCTGTGATGTCACGCATTTCCTCATAATCAGAATGACGGTACAAAGCGTTGTCGTCTAAAGTTACTTTAGCATCAACGGCGATGATTTGGTCATCAGAAGCTTTTAAAACCGGATTGATCTCAAACATAGAAGCATCACATCCAACGTAAGCGTTGTATAAAGCGTTTACGAACTTCACCATTTCTTTGAACGCTTTTCCGGACAAACCAAAGTTAAAAGCAATTTTACGTGCCTGAAATCCTTGTAATCCTACAGCAGGGTCAATCTCTTCGGTAAAGATTAAATGAGGTGTTTTTTCAGCAACTTCTTCAATATCCATACCACCTTCGGTAGAATACATAATCATATTTCTTCCGGTAGCTCTGTTTAATAAAACAGACATATAGAATTCTGAAATCTCACTGTCCCCTGGATAGTAAACATCTTCTGCAACCAATACTTTGTTGACTCTTTTACCAGCTGGAGGTGTTTGAGGAGTAATTAAATCCATGCCAATAATTTGACCGGAAATCTCTTTTACTTGGTCTAAATTTTTAGCCAGTTTCACACCGCCACCTTTTCCACGACCACCTGCGTGAATCTGAGCTTTGATTACATGCCAGCCCGTTCCTGTTTCTTCAGTTAATTTTTTTGCAGCATCTACTGCTTCATCTGAAGTATTGGCAACATGACCACGCTGAATCCGTACGCCGTAGCTTGAAAGTATCTGTTTACCTTGAAATTCGTGTAAATTCATTATTTATATGTTTTTTTATAGACACACAAAAGTATGAAACTTGTTCGATATTGCCTAACGAAAAGACGAATAAATGTACTTTTCTTAACAAAAGGGGCTTTTCTCCTTTTATTCTTACAAGTTCAAAACCTTTGGTTCGTATTTTATTGAACATTTGCTAACAACTGACCGTTTTATATCATTAAAAAACTTTCGTCAATGTCTGGTGTGTCTGTTTCTGTATTTTTTGTGGTTTCTGCCGGTTGTTTTGTTTCAATAATTGGCTTGGCATCGGTAGTTTGCTTAAAACCAATTTTCTTGACCGGAGCTTTTTTAGTCATATAAAAATCAAGATCTGATTCCAATTCTAAGATTCGGTGCGGAAAATCCTGACCGATATTTTGTTTGGCTTCGGCAATAAAAACAGCACATCTTTTCAAATATTCTTGTGTGAGTTTGGCTTTTGCTTCGTTAAAAGCAGCCACCAGAATTTTATCAGTCAGTTCAATATTTTTAGTTTCATCTTTTCGGTATAACGCATAAAGTCTTTTCTTTAACGATTGTGTAAAGTCAATCAACATGGTATTGGAAAAGAGTTTCATTTGTGCTGCTACTGGTTGCCAGAATTCTTTGGCGAGTGCGTTGTGGTTTTTTAGAATCTGTAACAAAGGCGACGATTCCACAAGCTGACTGGTAAGATGATAAATTATCAATTGTGTGCGTTCGTCTTCATTAGGCGGAAAAATGGGAATTTGCATATCAAAACGTCCTGGAGCCAGAATTTCATCATTTAGGAGATTCAGAATTTCTGCCGAACCTACAATCAATAGCTCTTTGTGGTCATCTTTTTGTGCATGACGTAAAATGGTATGAATGAGTTCAATGGTTTCCGGGAAAAAAGTATGCTCGGTTGTGTTGCTAAAAAGTTCGTCAAAGGCATCGATAAACAACATTGTTTTTGGCTGTTCCATTTTTTTTGTCAAAAAACGGGAAAACGAATCTTGACTTGTCTTGAAATTTCCAGCCAGATAATCTCTGTAAACATGTACAAATTCATAACCAATCATCGTGGCTATTCTTTTTGCCCAATAAATCTTTCCACTTCCGGGAGGGCCATAAAGCACTAATCCTGCTGGTTTTGAAATCCCCCAAGTTTGCAACTGTTCTTTGTTTATAAATGGGTCGAGCATATCGGCGAGATAAAAGTACAAATCTGTGTATCCGACTAAAATCTTATCGGCATAATTTTGTGTTTCGGGAAAAGCTTCTTGGATAAAAGGGTAAGACCCGCCGATATACAAATGAATCAGATAGCTGGAAAGGTTCGTTTTTAGTTGTTTTGCGACCTCTTCCGGGATACCGTTAGACACAAAAAACTTTAAAACTTCTTCTTCTTTTACGCCAATGGTTTCTGCAACTTCTGCCAATGTTTTGGTTTTGGAACGATCCAGCGCATATTTTTTTAAAAACTCTTTATTTTTCAGTACAAATTGTTGAAAAGCTTCTGTTAGGTTGAAATGTTCGTCAATGCAAAATCCCAAGTCTATATTAAAGTCATAAATGAAATTCTGAAGGCTTTCTAAAGAAATTTCTAACTGACTTGCTAAATCTTTAAGTTTCATTTTTTGTTGCTAAAGGTACGAAGAACTTTGAAAACCAGAAAAGCTTTTTAAAATATAGCGTTTAACACACGACAAAAAACACAAATATTTCATTTACACACTGTTGTCAATCTACCACAAATGCAGAGGTGATTTTTTTGTTTAAAATGGATTAAAATCCCACAGATTTTATTGAATGTAAGATAGGAAAAGACAGAGACGATCAGAAAAAAAAGTGAAAATAATCAGTAAACAATTATCATCGTCCAAAGGCAAAATAAGGCGTAAGTAAATGTTTCTTATTTTTAAGCCAATAGGAGGTCATTTCCATCCCTGTAACCGAAAAGGTAATTCCGTTTCCTCCAAAACCCAGTACAAAATAACTGTTTTTAAAATCTTTGTGTTCGCCAATATAAGGCAATCCGTCTTTGGTTTCGCCAAAAGTTCCTGCCCAGACAAAATCAGTAGGAAAGAGGAGGTCTGGCAAGTATTTTTCAAAGGATTTCAGAAGTTTTTGTTCTTTTTTATCAAGAAGAGCATCTCTTTTTTGGGTGTTATGAAACGCTTCATCTTCGCCGCCGATCAAAAAACGGTTATCATCGGTTGTTCGTAAATAGATATAGGGTGCCGCTGTATTCCAAACGAGTAATTTTTTGTATAAAGGTTTCATTTTAGGAAACTGTTCAGAAACAATGGCGTACGTACTGATCAGGTTTACAAATTTTTCCTGAATCATCGTTGCACTTTCATAACCTATACAATAAATTATTTTTTTAGCTTTAATATTTGCTCCCGTATTCAGCGAAACATTGTTGTATTGCTTGTGATATTCCACTTTGATTAATGCAGTTTTGTCAAAAACGTGTAATCCTTTTTTTACGTTGTATTGGAGTAGCTCGTGAACAAACATAAAAGCATCCATACTGGCACCTTGTTTGGAGAGAATGCCACCGTACGTTTTTTCAATGTGATATTTTTCAGAAATAGTTTCTTTATTCAGCCATTTTACTTCAAATCCGGCTTTTTTTCGAATTTCAAATTCACATTTTAGCTCTTCAACATCTTTTTTGTATGCAGCAAAGTAAAGTGATTTTTTTCTAATAAAACCTGCATCAGATTTGATTTGAAAACAAAGTTCTTCTAATTGATCAATGGCATTGGAACAAGCTTTGTAACTTTCGACTGCGCCTTTTTCGCCAATTAATTTGGTTAATTTAAAAAGGGGAACATCTATTTCGTATTGGAGCATAGAGGTTGTTGCCGACGAACTTCCGTTGGCTATTTCCCGTTTATCAATCAAAACGGTATTGTAACCATCTTTTATACATTGATGTGCAATCAGACTTCCTGTAATTCCTCCGCCTACAATGAGAACATCGCATTCGAGGTTATTCCTTAAAGAAGGATAAGATTGAATCAGTCCATTTTTTATTAACCAAAAAGGTTCATTTGATTTTAAATCCATTTTAATTTGAAATAACAGATTAAAAGTACGATTTATTTTGATTGAATTTTCCGTTTATTGCAGCAAGTTTATTTCTTATTTTTAATTATAAGGCACTAATTCGGGTTTACCGTAATTAAACTGTTGCAAACCAAAATTGTTGTTTCGAAGCGTATTGGTTTTAAAAATATTTTTTCCGTTCCCTGGAATACTCGGATAAAAAGCCAACGATAATTGAAAATTGTTAAACACCAGATAATCATTAGTAATCATTATTCCCAGACCAATTTTACTATACATATCTTTGTTTACAAACGTATTATCAATATCGCCCATAAACCCAATAGATGCACTAAAAAAGGGATTGAAACGGAAACCAAGAAATTCACTTGGGGCATAAGATTGTACCTGAAAATTCAGAAGCACTTTTTTTGTACCGCGCAATTCATAACTATCAAAACCATCAATTCCGTAAACACCGTTCATCGTGATTTTATCCATAGCATAATCCCAGCGATTGAACCCCAAAACAATTTCCGGATTAAAGAAATGACGAAACTTCCATTTTCCTAATTTGTATAGTTCGGAAAAATAAATTCCTTCGGCACGGAAGACACTTTCCTCCAGATCACGATTGTTAAAATACGTTCCAAACTGAACTTCACCTCCAAAATAACCTGACTTTGTATATTTTCCAAGAGCAAACTTTGCCCCCAGATACAGTCTGTTAATTTTGTTTTTTCGCTGCATACCACCGGTCAGCATAAACGTTTTTCCCACGGCAATATCTTCAATAATATCGTAGTAAAAAATGTATTTATCCTGAACATAATTGATCGATGCCAGCCCGATAGTACCAAGATACAATTGCTGATCGGAATAAAAGTTAAAAGGATCATACTCATTTACAGGGCTTTCTGTATAATTTCTGGAAAAGAAGCGTGCGGAGGTTATTAAGTTGGTCTGTACTCTGTGCATATTGTTAAAACGATAGTACAACGGAATAGAATGACCGCCCCACAAATCGACATCGATGAATTTAAAACTTGAAAGCTTTCGGATGCCTTCCAGATTTGGAACAGAATCACGGGAAAAAGATTGATAAACCGTGGCACCGCCTGCCCATCGGGTCAGTGGCGAATAAAAACTGCGGTTGGCGTATATTTGTTTCACATAATTCTCCTCTAAGTCTATGTTGTATAGCATTCCGGCATTTATATACGACTGTGCAATATTATTAATTTGATATTGACCGCGGTAAGCGTGCTTGCCTTGTTTAAAACGGGTGCGGTACTGATTGGAAAAGTAATGCCCCATTCCGGCAAAATTTCGGTTGGTCAGGCTAAGTCGTCCGCTGGAAGTGGACAAAGATCCTGTGGGATACCAGCTCCAAGAATCAAGAACTTTGATGTGGACATCGACCGAATCGGATGTGTTAGAAATGGCAACCGGTTTTACAGATACCCGACGAATAAATCGCTGAGAACGCAACATCCGTTCAGACTCTTGTAATTTAATGGAGTCCATTGGTTGATTTTTTTTAAACATAAGCAAACTGCGAACCGTAAATTGCTTGGTTTTTAAATGCAGTTTGTTTCCAATGATTTCTGCCTTTTTTTTAGGAACCCTGGTTGAATCCTGAATCGAAAATCCAAATGGATCAAACGTTTGGATATGAATATTTCGGATTACTTTGCCTTGAAATTTTTCAAAGTCGTAATCAAAGTCAGGTTGTTTGATTGCCTGAACATTGGTGTTTACATCAGAAGATTTTTTGCGAAACAGTAATTTATGCAATTGCCGAGTAAGCTTTCCTTTTTTAGAAAACGCTTCAATCTTTTCCATTTGCTGCTGTGTCGATGAAATACTGTCATTTTCCTGAGCAAGCGTATCCCAGCAACAAAACAAAAGGAGTAATAGTAAACAACTACACTGTTTCAAATCCTGTTTTTTGAGGAGTAAAGTACTGATTTTTTTTAAATATTGTATCCGTTAAGTATTAATTTCCAAATCTTTTATGTAATCTTCATATTCATAGAAAAATAGTTCGAATTGCGTCATTGTTTCTGCAAAAAAACGGTAGATTGTTTCCCAAGAATTTTTATTGTTGACACTCACTTTCTGATTGATATCCACCCAAATACGACTGATACATTTTCCATTGGATAAATAATAATTGCGTTCAAAGAGGACTTCTGGAAGAAATTCTTCCAACAAGATATTTTTCAATGATTCGATCTTTTCAAAATATATTTGGCGTTTTTCTTCATTTTTTGGTTCAATTTCCAATGCCACCTGAGCGGTTTTGTTATCTACAAAAAACTTAAACGAGACATCTTTTATTTTTGTATGGTGCAACAACCATTTGCGCGGATAAGCCTCGGCAAAACCAATCCAAAATTCTTTTTTAATTTTCAGTGCTTCTTCTTTGCTAAACATTGTGTATCTTTATAAATCTTTATTGTTTTTTGTATGCTTTTTGAACAGTTATTAAATCGGCTCAATGCTCTAATAGCACAGCCCTTGTTTGCTTTGGATGCCCATTTAAAAATGGCACCGCTGGAACGTGTTCAATATCTTCAAAATTATGATTATTCTGTACACAATCCTAAATCTTCGGCAGTTTTAAGTTTATTTTACCCCAAAAACGATCAGGCGTATTTATTGTTGATTGTCCGTTCGTCTTATCCCGGAGTGCATTCTTCACAAATTGCTTTTCCCGGCGGAAAAAGAGAATCAGGAGATATTGATTTAAAACACACTGCGTTACGAGAAACAAACGAAGAAGTAGGAGTGAAGATGTCGGAGATAAATATTGTAAAGCAATGGAGTAATATTTACATTCCTCCAAGTAACTTTATTGTATCGCCTTTTATGGGGATTACGGAGCATACGCCCAATTTTATTTTGCAAGCCGAAGAGGTTAGTGCTGTGATTGAATTACCGGTTTGTAATCTTTTGGATGATCGGTTGATTCAAAATATTAAAATGAGTACTTCTTATGCCAAAAACATTGTAGTTCCTGCATTTGTTGTCGAAGAACACATCATTTGGGGAGCAACAGCAATGATTTTAAATGAAATAAAGCTGACTGTTAAAAATGTGTTCAACGATACAATTTTGTAACTTTGAACCTTGTTTTTAAATATCTATGAATGAGTTTATTCAAAAAAGATCCGTTCGGGCACATTATATTTATTAAAAAATGGCTGATTCGCCTGTTTGGTTTTTTAACGCATCAGCGTTATAAAGGTTTTAATGAACTCAAAATTGAAGGTTCTGAAATCATCAAGAAACTACCCGAAACCAATGTCCTTTTTATCTCCAATCATCAAACGTACTTTGCCGATGTTGCAGCGATGTTCCACGTTTTTAATGCCAGCTTGAAGGGGAGGATTGATAGTATTAAAAACATATTTTACATCTGGAATCCCAAACTGAATATCTATTATATTAGTGCCAAAGAAACGATGCAGGCAGGCATTTTACCACGAATAATGGGCTATACCGGAGCAATAACTGTGGAACGAACGTGGCGTGAAAGAGGTAAAGACGTTACGGAGAAAAAAGCAGTTAACCCGAATGATACGGAAAACATCGGAAAAGCTTTGGAAGACGGTTGGGTCATCACGTTTCCGCAAGGAACCACAAAGTCTTTTAAGCCTGTACGAAAAGGAACCGCCCATATTATCAAACAACACAAACCTATTGTAGTACCTATTGTGATTGACGGTTTCCGCAGGTCGTTTGACAAAAAAGGCTTGTGGCCCAAGAAAAAAGGCATTTTACAGACGTTTACCATAAAAGAGCCTTTAAACATTGATTATGAAAACGAAACGATTGAAGAAATAGTAGAAAAGATTGAATATGCGATTGAACAGCATCCTTCTTTTTTGAAAGTAATTCCTGTGGAAGTATTGGAAAACGAAGAAAAATTAAATAAACAACGACAGTTTCGGGTGGAGGATTAAATATAAAGCATTTAACGGAACTTACATTCAACGGTGCATTTATAAGAATTGAACATTAAAAAACACTAAACGGTCTTTTCACACACAACAATAATTTTATTATTATTCCAATCTGTAGTAAAGAACAGATAGTGATTTCCACCATCTTTTAATTTATGTTTTTTGCGTAGTTCTTCTACTTTTAAAGGGAAATTACGCGTGGTAACATTCCATTTTTTATTTTCAAAGGGTTTTAATTCCTTTTTGTTGTATGGAATGATTTGGTTGATTTTGAAAATTCTTCCAGGAAATTCCTTTAATTGTTCAGAAGTGTATAAATGAGAATGTTTGTGTAGTTTTTTAACCTCAAATCGGTTTGCTAAAGTGTTGTACAGACCTGTTTTTAAATAACTACTAAAAGGTTCGTATAAATAATTCAACGGTGCATTATAAACAGCATTCGCATCGTCTTCCAATTCAAATTCGTGGCGGATTACTGTGTGATTAGGCACGATATTTACTGCAACTAATTGAGGTTTTTGCTGATAATCTTTTTCTATTTCAATCAAAAGTTCCTTTACTTCATTGTTTAACGCCACCACAGAAATACGTTTCACATTCTTCAATTCGTTTAAAATGGAACGAATGTCTAATAAAGGTGCTGTTTTTATGAGTATATTATTAGTCTTTGAAAACAACAAATCTTGTAACTCCACAACATTTGGTGTACAGTCCTTTAATAAAAAAACTTTGGATTTTGAAGCATCTCTCCGTGCCGGATCCATATAAATCCAATCAAATTTTTCTTGTGTTTGTTGAAGAAACAACACACTGTCACCAAAAATAGTTTCAATATTATCAACTTTTAAAAGATGAAAGTTATGAC
>Ga0209075_1003025_pt1 | contig 14329 bp, 24 predicted proteins | sample Stecom2011_FD_187523 | JGI IMG/M metagenome (GOLD analysis project Ga0209075, IMG submission 187523) | Agricultural soil microbial communities from Utah to study Nitrogen management - Steer compost 2011 (SPAdes) (version 2) | ecosystem: Environmental > Terrestrial > Soil > Agricultural land... | reverse complement strand
TATAGTGATGACTTATATACCAAGATTAAAACAGGAATATAAAGACAGAGTTATCTCTGCTTTAAAAGGAGAGTTCGGATATAAAAACGTAATGCAAGTTCCTAAACTTGAGAAAATCGTTTTGAGCCGTGGAGTTGGTGCTGCCACTTCAGACAAAAAACTTATCGAGTATGCTGTGGACGAGCTTACGAAAATTTCCGGACAAAAAGCCGTGCCTACTGTTTCTAAAAAAGACGTAGCGTCTTTTAAACTTAGAAAAGGTATGCCGATTGGTGCAAAAGTGACCCTAAGAGGGGATCGTATGTATGAATTCTTAGATCGTCTGATTACTGCTTCTTTGCCACGTGTTAGAGATTTCCAAGGAATTAAAGCTACTGGTTTTGATGGTAGAGGGAACTATACATTGGGTATTACAGAGCAAATCATTTTTCCTGAGATCAATATTGACAAAGTTAATAAGATTGCAGGTATGGATATTACTTTTGTAACTACTGCAAAAACAGACAAAGAAGCGAAAGCATTGTTAACAGAACTAGGTTTACCTTTTAAAAAGAATTAAGACATGGCTAAAGAATCAATGAAAGCCCGTGAGGTGAAAAGAGCAAAATTAGTTGCAAAATATGCAGCTAAAAGAAAAGCATTAAAAGAAGCGGGAGATTATGAAGCTCTTCAAAAACTTCCTAAAAATGCTTCTCCAGTTCGCCTTCACAATCGTTGTAAGTTAACAGGAAGACCAAGAGGATATATGCGTCAGTTTGGTATTTCTCGTGTAACATTCAGAGAGATGGCTAACCAAGGATTAATCCCTGGAGTTAAAAAAGCAAGTTGGTAAAAATTAGAGTTTAATTGGTTTCAAGTTCGGCAGGTGTGGTGCCTGCGGAATACTGTTACCGCAAATTGATAAATATGTATACAGATCCTATTGCTGATTTCTTAACAAGAATTAGAAATGCTGCAAGAGCGAACCACAAAGTGGTTGAAGTTCCAGCGTCAAAATTAAAAAAAGAAATCACTAAAATTTTATTTGAACAAGGATATATCCTAAGCTACAAGTTTGAGGATAACACTGTTCAAGGTACTATCAAGATTGCTCTTAAGTATGATAAAGATACTAAAGAGTCTGTAATCAGAGATATTCAAAGAATTAGTAAACCAGGTTTACGTAAGTATGCTAGTTCTGCCGATCTTCCAAGAATTCTTAACGGACTTGGAATAGCTATTGTTTCTACTTCTAAAGGACTTATGACCGGAAAGAAAGCAAAACAGTTGAATATAGGTGGAGAGGTAATTTGTTATGTTTACTAACCAAAAAAGACTTTAAGAAATGTCAAGAATAGGTAAAAATCCGGTAACAATTCCGTCTGGAGTAACAGTAGATATTAAAGATGGAATCATTACAGTTAAAGGGAAATTAGGAGAGTTAAAACAAGAATACTCTGACGTTACCATTAAAGTGGAAAACGATCAAGTAATTGTTGAACGTTCATCTGATAATAAAGTAGAAAGAGCTAAACATGGTTTATACCGTGCTCTTATCAACAATATGATTATCGGAGTATCAGAAGGGTTTACTAAAGAATTGGAATTGGTAGGAGTTGGTTACAGAGCTTCAAATCAAGGTCAGAAATTAGACTTGGCTTTAGGATTTTCTCACAACATCGTGTTGGAGGTTGCTCCTGAAGTAAAAGTAGAGACCATTTCTGAAAAAGGAAAAAACCCGATTATTAAACTATCTTCTTTTGATAAACAACTTCTAGGGCACATTGCTGCTAAAATTAGAAGCTTCAGAAAACCTGAGCCTTACAAAGGAAAAGGAGTTAAGTTTGTAGGAGAAGAATTAAGAAGAAAAGCAGGTAAATCAGCTTAAAAATAGAAGATTATGTCATTAACAAAAGTTGAGAGAAGACAGCGTATTAAGCTAAGAATTAAAAAAACCGTTAGAGGTACTGCATCTATGCCTAGATTGTCTGTATTCAGAAGTAATAAAGAAATCTATGCTCAAATTATAGATGATACCAAAGGTATTACTTTAGCAGCGGCTTCTTCAAGAGATAAAGAACTTGCCGGAGTAAAAGGTACTGCTGTTGAGATTGCAGCACAAGTAGGTAAAGTAATCGGAGAGAAAGCCCTTAAAGCAGGAATTGAAAAAGTGGCTTTTGATAGAGGAGGTTATCTGTATCACGGACGTGTAAAATCATTGGCAGACGGAGCTAGAACTGCCGGACTTAAATTCTAATTGTAGTATGTCTTATAAATATAAAAATATAGAATCAGTAAAACCGGGAGGTCTTGAACTTAAAGACCGTTTGGTGAGTGTAAACCGTGTTACAAAGGTTACAAAAGGAGGCAGAGCTTTTGGCTTTTCTGCTGTTGTTGTTGTAGGTGACGAAAACGGAGTGGTTGGACATGGTTTAGGAAAATCTAAAGATGTTTCTGAAGCAATTGCTAAAGCTGTTGAGGATGCTAAAAAGAACTTAGTTCGTGTACCTTTACACAACAAAACAGTTCCTCATGAGCAATTAGGTAAATTTGGTGGTGCTCGTGTTTATTTGATGCCTGCATCTACAGGTACCGGAGTAATTGCTGGTGGTTCTGTACGTGCTGTATTAGAGTCAGTAGGAATTCACGATGTGTTGTCAAAATCTCAAGGTTCTTCTAATCCTCACAATGTGGTAAAAGCTACTTTTGACGCATTATTGCAAATGAGAAGTGCTGTTACTGTTGCGAAACAAAGAGGAATTTCTTTAGAGAAAGTGTTTAAAAGTTAATTCGAGAGATTATGGCAAAAATTAAAGTAACACAAGTAAGAAGCCAAATCAAATGTCCAAAAACTCAGAAATTGGTTTTGGAATCATTAGGACTTCATAGAATAGGTCAGGTAGTAGAGCACGAAGCGACTCCTACTATCCTTGGAATGGTAAAGAAAGTTAATCACTTAGTTTCTGTAGAAGAGACTAAATAATAACAAAATTAGTTATGAACTTAAGTAACTTACAGCCTGCAACAGGTTCGGTACACAACCAAAATAAAAGAGTAGGTAGAGGAGAAGGTTCTGGTAAAGGAGGAACTTCTACAAGAGGACACAAAGGAGCTAAGTCTCGTTCTGGATACTCTAAGAAAATTGGTTTTGAAGGAGGACAAATGCCACTTCAAAGACGTGTGCCTAAATTTGGTTTTAAAAACATTAACAGAGTAGAATATCAAGGAGTAAACTTAGATACACTTCAATCTTTAGTTGACAATGGTTTAGCTACTGACACAGTAGATCTTGCTGTATTGGTAGAAAACAGATTGGCAACCAAAAATGATTTGGTAAAAATCTTAGGAAGAGGAGAGTTAAAAGCTAAGTTAAAGGTATCTGCACACAAGTTCACTGCAACTGCAAAAGCAGCTATCGAAGCAGCCGGAGGAGAAGTAGTAGAATTATAATATTTGTTCTTGAAAGATGAAAAAATTTATTGAAACAATCGTTAATATCTGGAAAATCGAGGAGCTTAAAAACAAAATCCTCTTAACTTTAGGGTTATTATTAGTGTACCGTTTTGGAGCTCATGTTCCGCTTCCAGGTATCGATATTAATAAATTAGGAGGTCTTCAGGATCAAACTCAGGAAGGAATAGGCTGGCTTATCAACGTGTTTACAGGAGGTGCTTTTTCTCAAGCTTCTGTATTTGCATTAGGTATTATGCCTTATATTTCGGCCTCAATTGTTGTTCAGCTTATGGGAATTGCGGTTCCGTATTTGCAAAAACTCCAAAAAGATGGCGAAAGCGGAAGAAAGAAAATTAACCAAATCACAAGATGGTTAACCATAGGGATTACTTTGATTCAAGGTCCTGGATACATCTATAACCTTTCAAGACAAGTGCCTGATGCGTTTTTGATGCCTTCTACTTCTTTTGCTTTCATATTCTCTTCAGTAATCATTCTTACTACAGGAACTATTTTCGCAATGTGGCTTGGTGAGAAGATTACAGATAAAGGAATAGGAAATGGTATTTCACTATTAATCATGGTAGGAATTCTGGCAAGACTTCCGCAATCATTTATTCAAGAGGTTGGATACAGAACTACAGGTACAAACGGGGGGCCTATGCTTATTTTAATTGAGCTTATCGTATGGCTTCTTGTGATTGTTGCTTCTGTATATCTAGTGACGGCTGTTAGAAAAGTTCCTGTACAATATGCAAGAAGAACAGCTTCTGGAACTTTTGAAGAAGGAAACAGACAATGGATACCTCTAAAAGTAAATGCTTCTGGAGTAATGCCTATCATTTTTGCTCAAGCAATCATGTTTGTGCCTGCTGCTCTTGCAGGAGTGTCTCAATCAGAGTTTGCACAAGGATTAGGAACTACTTTCAGTGATATTTTTGGTTTCTGGTATAATTTTGTATTTGGATTGTTGATTGTAACATTCACGTATTTCTATACGGCAATTACAGTCCCTTCTAATAAGATGGCTGACGACCTTAAGAGAAGTGGTGGTTTTATTCCTGGAATTAAACCAGGAAGTGAAACAGCTGACTATCTAGATAGAATCATGTCTCTTATTACATTGCCAGGATCATTATTCTTAGTAGTTATTGCTGTATTACCGGCTCTTGTAGTGAATCTTCTTGGAGTTCAACAAGGTTGGGCTATGTTCTATGGAGGTACATCTTTATTGATTATGGTTGGAGTTGCTATAGATACTATACAGCAAATGAATTCCTACTTACTCAATAAACATTATGATGGTTTGATGAAAACCGGTAAAAACCGTAAATCAATAGCATAGTTTATGGCAAAACAATCAGCAATAGAGCAGGACGGAACTATTATCGAGGCATTGTCAAATGCAATGTTTCGTGTAGAGTTAGAAAACGGCCATATTGTAATTGCTCATATTTCGGGAAAAATGAGAATGCACTATATCAAATTACTACCCGGAGATAAAGTAAAATTAGAGATGAGTCCTTATGACTTATCGAAAGCAAGAATTACATACAGATATTAAAAGCTTAAAAAATGAAAGTAAGAGCATCAGTAAAGAAAAGAAGTGCCGAGTGTATTATCGTACGCAGAAAAGGCAGATTATATGTTATTAACAAAAAAAATCCTAGATTTAAACAAAGACAAGGATAATTATGGCAAGAATAGCAGGGGTAGATATACCTAAAAACAAAAGAGGAGTTATAGCTTTGACTTATATCTTCGGGATAGGAAAAAGCAGAGCTATTGAGATTTTAGAAAAAGCTCAGGTAAGTCAGGACAAAAAAGTTTCTGATTGGAATGACGATGAAATCAGTGCCATTCGTGAGGCTGTTTCACACTTTAAAATCGAAGGAGAGTTACGTTCTGAAATTCAATTGAATATCAAACGTTTGATGGATATCGGATGTCAAAGAGGAATCCGTCACAGACTTGGTCTTCCGCTTCGTGGACAAAGAACAAAGAACAACTCAAGAACTAGAAAAGGTAAAAAGAAAACTGTTGCTAACAAGAAAAAAGCAACTAAATAATAAATAGCTATGGCAAAAACTAATACGAAAAAACGTAAAGTTGTTGTTGAGTCTACAGGTGAGGCTCATATCAATGCTACTTTTAATAACATCATCATTTCTTTGACAAACAAGAAAGGTGAAGTTATTTCGTGGTCATCAGCAGGTAAAATGGGATTCAGAGGTTCTAAAAAGAATACTCCTTATGCTGCTCAAATGGCTGCAGAAGATGCAAGCAAAGTTGCTCTAGAGGCCGGACTTAAAAAAGTAAAAGTTTACGTAAAAGGTCCGGGTAACGGGAGAGAATCAGCTATACGTTCTATCCATAATGGAGGAATTGAAGTTACTGAAATCATCGATGTAACTCCAATGCCACACAACGGATGTCGTCCTCCAAAAAGAAGAAGAGTTTAATTATTTTTAAGTATAACGCGAAACAGATTCAACTATCGAAGGATTTGACCTGAATTCATAGTTCTGTTTCATTAATTAATTTTAAAATGGCAAGATATACTGGTCCAAAATCGAAAATAGCTCGTAAATTTGGTGAAGCTATTTTTGGAGCTGATAAAGCTCTTGAAAGAAGAAATTACCCTCCGGGACAACACGGATTGGCTCGTAAAAGAGCTAAAAAATCTGAATATTCTATTCAGCTTACTGAAAAACAAAAAGCAAAATATACTTACGGAATCCTTGAGCGTCAATTCAGAAAAATGTTTGATAAAGCTAACCGTAGCCAAGGAATTCCAGGGGAAGTGCTTTTACAACTTTGTGAGTCACGTTTAGATAACGTGGTTTACAGAATGGGAATCGCTCCTTCTCGTAGAGCGGCCCGTCAAATCGTTTCACACAGACACATTACTGTAAACGGAAATGTGGTTAACATCCCTTCTTATCAACTTAAACCAGGCGATAAAGTGGCTGTTCGTGAAAAATCAAAATCATTAGATGTAATTGTAAATTCTTTAGCAAATTCAACTCACGTATACGAGTGGATTACTTGGAATAACGATACTAAAGAAGGAACTTTCGTTTCTGTGCCTCAGAGACTTCAAATTCCTGAAAATATCAAAGAACAGTTAATCGTTGAGTTATACAACAAATAATCATTGACATAAGTCTAAATTATGGCACTATTAAATTTTCAAAAACCCGATAAAGTAATAATGGTTGATTCAACCGATTTCGAAGGAAAATTCGAGTTTAGACCTTTGGAACCGGGCTACGGATTAACCGTGGGGAATGCTCTTAGGAGGGTTCTACTGTCTGCTCTGGAAGGGTATGCGATCACTTCTATCCGTATAGAGGGCGTGGAACATGAATTCTCTACGATCTCGGGAGTAGTGGAAGACGTTACTGAAATTGTTTTGAATTTCAAACAAGTTCGCTTCAAACGTCAAATTGAAGACATTGACAACGAAACTATTTCTGCTTCTTTTACAGGGAAAGACAAGATTACAGCAGGGGATTTTCAGAAATTCATCTCTGGATTTCAAGTGTTGAATCCGGAGCTTGTTATCTGTAACTTAGACAGTAAAGTTAAACTTGATATTGAGTTTACTATCGAAAAAGGTAGAGGATATGTTCCTGCAGAAGAAAACAAAAAAGCTTCTGCAGTTATGGGAACTATCTTTATCGATTCGATTTATACTCCTATCAAAAACGTTAAATATAGTATAGAAAACTATCGTGTTGAGCAAAAGACCGATTATGAAAAATTGGTTTTAGAAATCAAAACAGATGGTTCTATTCACCCTAAAGACGCTCTTACTGAAGCTGCTAAAGTATTGATTCATCACTTTATGCTTTTCTCTGACGAAAGAATCACTCTTGAATCAGACGAGATTGCTCAGACAGAATCGTATGACGAAGAATCTCTTCATATGAGACAGCTCTTAAAATCTAAATTGACAGATTTAGACCTTTCGGTGAGAGCTTTGAACTGCCTTAAAGCAGCAGAAGTTGAAACCTTAGGAGACTTGGTTTCTTATAACAAGAGCGATTTAATGAAGTTCAGAAACTTCGGTAAAAAATCCTTGACAGAATTAGAGGAACTAGTTCTTTCTAAGAATCTTCACTTCGGAATGGATTTGTCAAAATATAAATTAGATAAAGAATAATCCTCAATAGGATTGCAATAGTATAAAGCGATGAGACACGGAAAAAAAGTTAATCATTTATCGAGACAAGCCGGGCACAGAAAAGCAATGTTGGCAAATATGGCTTGTTCACTTATAGAGCATAAACGTATCAATACTACGGTTGCTAAAGCAAAAGCTCTAAAAGTTTATATTGAGCCACTTATCACAAAATCAAAAGAAGATACAACTCATAACAGACGTATTGTTTTCTCTTATTTGAAAAGCAAATATGCTGTTACGGAACTCTTCAGAGAAGTTGCTCCAAAAGTTGGAGATCGTCCGGGAGGATATACTCGTATCATTAAATTAGGAAACCGTCTTGGGGATAATGCTGATATGGCGATGATCGAGTTAGTTGATTTCAACGAAACTTACAACGGTGGTAAAAAAGAAGTTAAGAAAACAACTCGTAGAAGTCGTGGTGCTAAAAAAGTTGAAGCGGCTCAAGTTGAAGAAGCTCCAAAAGCAGAAGAAGCTTCTGCTGAAGAAACTGAAACTAAAGAATAAGTTTTCTTATCCGATATTAAAAAAGGGCAACATTACGTTGCCCTTTTTTATTTTTTGGTATATACCCAACTGTGGTTTAGTTTTTACCCATTTTGGGTAAACTTAATGTAGAATATTACCTTCTCTTCTGTATGAAATACTGAAAAATGAGTTGAAAACCCAATTAATTTGACGTAGCAATAACTTTTAATCATAAATTAGCTTTTCGGTATGTTATTTGTACTTTAAAAAGAAAAGTAGTTTGTTAATCCTAAAAAATAATGTTATGTCTAATAAAATCGGTAATGCAGCCGCAGCTATTTTAGTAGGGGTGGCTATTGGAGCGGCTCTAGGGGTATTATTTGCTCCGGATAAAGGTTCGAAAACCAGAAAAAAAATCAAAGAAGAATTGGATAAGTCATCTGAGGAGCTTAAAGATTCCTTATCGGAGCTCTCAGAGAAACTTAAGAATAAAGCTTATCGTACTAAAGCAGATTTAGAATCTATCTTTAATGATATGCTGTCTCATGTGGATGATAAAAAGGAGGACGTAATTGCCGTCTTAGAGAAAAAACTGGTAGAGCTCAAGAAAAGCATGCCTTCAAAATAATTTTATATGTTTGGAAAACTAAAAGAAAATATACAAGACATTCGAGAAGATATAACAGGGCTTCTAGAGAGCAATATGGCTTATTATAAGTTGTGGTTGTTCAAAGTGATTACAAAGTCCTTTTCAGCTCTTCTGAAGGTTATATTGATAGGGATTTTCCTAGTAGTAGCCTTAGCCTTCTTTTCTATTGCAGCCGCCATCGCCATTGGCGAAGCCTTAGATAATATGGCTTATGGATTTTTAATTGTGGGTGGTTTTTATTCCCTTGTGTGTGCTATCATTTATATATGCAGACGAAGTATAGAAAAGCCTATTATTGAGACATTTTCTGAAATATTCTATAACGAAGAAGACTAAAGATGGAATACAAAAAATACAGTTCATATAAGGAAATCGACCAAGATTTAAAGATACTTAAACTCGAAAAGGAGATACACTATCAAAAGCTCCTTAAAAGTGCTGATCAAATCAAAGAATCTTTTAATTTTGTTTCTGTGGTTCCGGATTTAGCTATCGGAGCAGTAAATACTTTTTCTGGAGGTATTAAGGGAGCCATTCTAGGGTATTTACTTAAATTAGTTTTTAAACGGAAATAAATTTTGGTAAATCAAATATTTAAGCTACATTTGCAGCCGCTAAAAGAGAGGAGGTGTTATACTTATGTTGATTATACCAATTAAAGACGGAGAAAATATTGATAAAGCGCTAAAACGCTATAAGAGAAAATTCGACAAAACAGGAGTAGTTCGTCAGCTTAGAGCAAGACAAGCATTCACTAAACCTTCTGTATTGAGAAGAGCTCAAATTCAAAAAGCACAATATATCCAACACTTGAAAGATAGTATGGAAAATTAATTGTAGCTTTTTGTAAGAATATTACCATTGACTCGCAAAGTTTTCGTAACTTTGGGGTCAATGGTTTTTTTATGCAATCGAATATTCGAGCTTTTCAAGACTATTTAATAAAGGAGAAAAACTACTCTCCACTAACTATTGATGCTTATACTAAAGACTTAGAGTCTCTTTCTGAGTTCCTAAAATCTGAATACGACATAGAAAGCCTTGAAGAGGTAAATTATGGGCAAATCCGTTCTTGGATTGTTGCTTTGTCTGAAAAGGGCATTTCTAACAGAAGTATTAATCGCAAAATTTCTTCACTAAAAACATTCTACAAATTTTTATTAAAGATAAAAGCGCTTGAGGTTAGTCCTCTTGCGAAACATCAATCGCTTAAAACTTCTAGGCAGGTACAGGTTCCTTTTTCTGAAAAGGAGATGGCTGCTTTAAAGGAGGATTATTTTTCTGATGATTTTAATGGGATTAGGGATCGTTTGGTTATTGAATTCTTATATACTACCGGGGTTCGAAGAGCGGAGTTGATCAGCTTAAAAACGCAAAATGTTGATTTGTCTTCAAAAACGGTCAAGGTTTTGGGGAAGAGGAATAAAGAAAGGATTTTGCCCATACTGAATTCTGTTGTTCCATTAATTCTTGAATATCATGAGAAAAGAAAACAACTTAACAATATTGTAGATAAAGAATATTTTTTCTTAACAGAAAAGGGTGTTAAATTGTATGAGGGGCTTGTTTATCGAATAATAAATAAGTATTTTAGTGGTGTGTCTGATAAGGTAAAAAAAAGCCCTCATGTGTTACGACATTCTTTTGCGACACATTTGTTAAATAATGGGGCTGACTTGAATTCGGTAAAAGAGCTTTTGGGGCATTCCAGTTTAGCTTCGACTCAAATTTATGTTAATAGTAGTCTTTCGGAGCTTAAGCAGGTGTATATAAAAGCTCATCCGAGGAATAAATAGATTAATTAATTAAAACTGCAAGAATATGAAAGTAAATTTGAATTCCGTAGGTTTTTCTGTTGACAGAAAATTGGTAGATTTTATTCAAGTGAAACTTGACAAAATCGAAAAGTATTATGACAGGATAGTAGATGCAGATGTTTTTTTGAAATTGGAAAACACAAGTGAAAAAGAGAATAAGATAGTGGAGATAAAAGTAAATATCCCTGGTAATGATTTGATAGTCAAGAAGCAGAGTAAAAGTTTTGAGGAGGCTACAGATTTGTGTTGTGAGGCTTTAGAGCGACTATTGATGAAGCATAAAGAAAAAATCAGAGCATTTTCGTGAAAATTTATTGCGAAAAATTTGGAGCGAAAGATATTTTTTCTACCTTTGCAGTCCGTTAGAAATAGCGGACTTTTTTATAAGACGCTTTTTGAAAAAAAATAAATCAGTTTTGGTGGAGTGATTGCTAACTGATTTAAACCGGGAAGATACTCAAGTGGCCAACGAGGACGGACTGTAAATCCGTTGGGAAACCTTCGCAGGTTCGAATCCTGCTCTTCCCACTTAATGTTTTAAATAAGATTTGGAATTAAAAATTTTGAATGAATCCCTTTCTCTTTAAAGGGAGAGGTGTGGTTCAAAGTTTTTAATTTCTGACTATTTAAAAGTTTGGGAGTTCTTTGCCGGTGTAGCTCAGGGGTAGAGTGCTTCCTTGGTAAGGAAGAGGTCACGGGTTCAAATCCCGTCATTGGCTCGAAGTTTGAAAAATTGAACACTATTTATAACTAAGATTAAATTATTACATCATGGCAAAAGAAACCTTTGATCGTTCGAAGCCGCACTTGAATATCGGTACTATCGGACACGTGGATCACGGAAAAACTACTTTGACTGCTGCTATTACAAAAGTATTGGCTGATGCAGGTTTGTCAGAAGCTAGATCATTTGACTCAATTGATAACGCTCCTGAGGAGAAAGAAAGAGGTATTACTATTAACACATCTCACGTAGAGTATCAAACAGCAAAACGTCACTATGCTCACGTTGACTGTCCTGGTCACGCTGACTACGTGAAAAACATGGTTACTGGTGCTGCTCAGATGGATGGGGCTATTCTTGTGGTAGCTGCAACTGACGGACCAATGCCTCAAACTCGTGAGCACATCCTTTTAGGGCGTCAAGTAGGTATCCCTCGTATCGTTGTTTTCATGAACAAAGTGGATATGGTGGATGATCCAGAGTTGTTGGAACTAGTTGAAATGGAAGTAAGAGACTTGTTGTCATTCTATCAATATGATGGAGATAACACTCCGGTTATTAAAGGTTCAGCTCTTGGAGCTCTTAACGGAGATCCAAAATGGGTTGCTACTGTAATGGAGCTTATGGATGCTGTTGACAACTGGATTGAAGAGCCGGTTCGTGACAATGAAAAACCATTCTTGATGCCAATCGAAGACGTGTTTACAATTACAGGTCGTGGTACTGTAGCGACAGGACGTATCGAGACTGGTGTTGCTAATACTGGTGATGCTGTTGAAATCATTGGTATGGGAGCTGATAAATTGACTTCTACAATCACAGGAGTTGAGATGTTCCGTAAAATCCTTGATAGAGGGGAAGCTGGAGATAACGTAGGATTGTTGTTGAGAGGTATCGACAAATCTGAAATCCGTAGAGGTATGGTTATCTGTAAACCAGGTTCAGTAAAACCACATGCTAAATTCAAAGCTGAGGTTTATATCTTGAAAAAAGAAGAAGGTGGACGTCACACTCCATTCCACAATAACTACCGTCCTCAATTCTACGTACGTACAACTGACGTAACAGGTACTATCAAATTGCCAGAAGGAGTAGAGATGGTAATGCCTGGAGATAACTTAACTATCGAGGTAGAGTTGTTGAATGCTATCGCTCTTTCTGTAGGTCTTCGTTTCGCTATCCGTGAAGGAGGTCGTACAGTAGGTGCTGGTCAGGTAACTGAAATCTTAGACTAATCTCTATTGGGAATATAGTTTAAAAGCTGGCAAAAACTATAAAAGGTTTTTGTCGGCTTTTTATCAACGGGTGTAGTTCAAGGGTAGAATAGCGGTCTCCAAAACCGTTGATGGGGGTTCGAATCCCTCCACCCGTGCAAATAAAAGAAATAGACATGAGTGTTATTAGCTATATAAAAGATTCTTTTTCTGAATTAAAAAATAATGTAACCTGGTCTTCTTGGTCTGAGGTACAGAAACTGACAATCATTGTCGCTGTATTTTCTGTGTTGCTTTCATTGGCAATATGGGGTGCTGATGAACTTTTGATTAAAGTAATCGCGGCTTTCTATTCCTTGATAAACGGGTAAATTGTAAAAGATGACGGTAGATAATATAAAAAAGTGGTATGTTGTCAGGGCTGTAAGCGGACAAGAAAACAAAGTTAAGTCTTATATCGAGTCAGAGATTAATAGATTCGGGTTATCAGACTTTGTTTCTCAGGTGCTGGTGCCAACCGAAAAAGTAATTCAGGTGAGAGACGGGAAAAAATTCAGTAAAGAAAGAGTTTATTTTCCGGGGTATGTAATGATAGAAGCTAATTTGGTAGGGGAAATTCCACATATCATCAAGTCTATTTCTGGAGTAATTGGTTTTCTTGGAGAAGTCAAAGGAGGTGATCCTGTGCCTCTACGCCCGGCCGAGGTGAATCGTATGTTAGGTAAAGTTGATGAGCTTACGGTTCAGGCAGATATTCAAAATATTCCGTTTGTTATCGGAGAGTCTGTAAAAGTAATAGATGGTCCTTTTAACGGTTTCAATGGAACAATTGAGAAAATCAATGAAGAAAAGCGTAAACTTGAAGTAATGGTGAAAATATTCGGAAGAAAAACACCGCTTGAGTTGAGTTTTATGCAAGTTGAAAAAATGTAAATTGTTACAAATTAATTATATAAACCACATCTTGCTTCCAATTGAGATGTAAATTTTTTTTAAAATGGCAAAAGAAGTTAGTAAAGTAGTTAAACTACAAGTTAAGGGAGGTGCTGCGAATCCATCGCCACCGGTTGGACCTGCTTTGGGAGCTGCTGGAGTTAACATCATGGAGTTCTGTAAACAATTCAATGCTAGAACCCAAGATAAGCCCGGCAAAGTATTACCGGTACAAATTACCGTGTACAAAGACAAGTCTTTTGATTTCGTTATCAAAACGCCGCCTGCTACTATTCAGCTTTTAGAGGCTGCAAAAATTAAGTCAGGATCAGGACAACCAAATCGTAAAAAAGTAGCAAGTGTTACTTGGGATCAAATCAGAGCAATTGCTGAAGACAAAATGCCTGACCTAAATGCATTTACTATTGAGTCAGCGATGAGTATGGTTGCAGGAACAGCTCGTTCAATGGGTATAACCGTAACAGGAACAGCTCCTTTTTAATTTTTTAAAGTAGAAAGAAATGGCAAAATTGACGAAAAAACAAAAAGAAGCAGCTTCTAAAATTGATAAGAATAAGCAATATTCTTTGAAAGAAGCGGCAGCTTTATTAAAAGAAGTTGCTTATGCGAAATTTGACGAGTCTGTTGATATAGCTGTTCGTTTGGGAGTTGACCCTAGAAGAGCTAATCAAATGGTAAGAGGTGTGGTAACACTTCCTCACGGAACAGGTAAGGATGTAAGAGTTCTTGCTCTTGTAACTCCAGATAAAGAAGCGGAAGCTAAAGCTGCTGGAGCTGATCATGTAGGGTTGGATAAGTACCTTCAAAAAATCAAAGATGGTTGGACAGATGTTGATGTTATCATCACTATGCCAGCTGTTATGGGTAAATTAGGACCATTAG
>Ga0209075_1003023_pt1 | contig 14334 bp, 7 predicted proteins | sample Stecom2011_FD_187523 | JGI IMG/M metagenome (GOLD analysis project Ga0209075, IMG submission 187523) | Agricultural soil microbial communities from Utah to study Nitrogen management - Steer compost 2011 (SPAdes) (version 2) | ecosystem: Environmental > Terrestrial > Soil > Agricultural land... | reverse complement strand
ACCGAGTCGGCCATCACCCCGTCCACCCCGTCGCAGTTGGTGTCCTCGCCGTCGATGGGGTCGGTGGCGTCGGTGACCACGCATTCGCAGCCGTCGTCGGCGTCGCCGTTGGCGTCGACAAATCCGTCGGCGCACCCGTCCACGTCCACCTCGCAAATCGCGACGCTCTCGGCGTTCGGGGTGCAGACCGGCAGCAGGTTTTTATCCGTCCCGCCGCAGACCGTGCCGCAAGCGCCGCAATTTTCGATGCTTGCGCTGAGGTCGACCTCGCAGCCGTCGCTGAGATCGCCGTTGCAGTCATCAAAGCCCGCGTCGCATACAAAGGTGCAGGTATTCGTGCCCGGGTCACAACTTCCTCCCTGGTTGGCCGCGCCCTGGCAATCCTCGTCGGTGACGCATTCGCCCGAGACGCCGTCTTCTTCCTCAGCGTCGGCGTCCGGGGTGCCCGACGTATCGCCGGCATCGGAACCGCCGGTCACATCGGCCTGATCCGTCGTATCGGCTCGATTGCGGTCGGAGGGCGCATCATCGCTGCACGCGGCAAGGCCGATGCAAAGAACAAGAATCGAGAGTCCATAGGGCAATTTTGTAAACATAATCTGTGCTCCATTCATTAAGAGAATTAATAGGTAAATTCTGAGTGCATTCCAGGTGGGAGGCGTGCCCCTTCGGGCGTCCGCGCCGCGTCCCTTTACTCTTCCTCTTGGCAATTCGCGTCGGCGTTTGATGAGTCGGTATTGATATTTCTAAAACCCGGTTCACATTGTTTGCGATCAATGCCACATTTGCTATTTTCGCAGGGCGATGAGCAGAACTAAAAATAAAAACTTCATATTTGACGAAATCCTTCGGCGTTTAAAGCCCCGCGACAGTGTTTTCAATAATCCAAGTTGGGGCATCGTATCGGCAATTGGAGGCGAGGTCAAATATGTAATATTGCGCTGTTCAACGCGCCACGGATGTCTTTTTTAGAAAGAATATCTCTATCGTGAGGATGCGCTGGCGATTATTCTTGGCGCCGTAGAGGCGTCATCTACGTGTGCCGAAGATATAAATATGCGTGTGTTCCCAGGTCTCTATCGACACGCGGCCACCAAGGGCGCGGGGACCGTGCCGCCCGGGGTGCCGTTGCCGATTTGTCCGGCCGAGTTGTCGCCCCAGCAGTAGGCGCGCCCGTTCTGGTTGATCGCACAGGTATGGGCGAAGCCGGCGGCCAGGGTCTTGAACAAATAGCTATCGTAGCGGGTTGAAATGCCCGGGGCGTCGATGCTCCCGCAGAGCAGCGTGCCTTCCTGGGGGTTTAATGCGCAGAATTGCGCGTTGGCGCTGAGGCTGATGGTCGCACCCGTAAAGTCGATCGGCGTGCCTTGCGGGTTGGTGACAGGTTGCGGCAGGCCGACACCGCCGCCCCAGCAGTACACGTGCCCGGCGGCGAGGAGCCCGCAGGTATAGGAGCCGGCCACGGCGAGCGCGGTAAATGTCGGTGAAACCGGCATCGCGGTGGGCTGGGTGCGACCGGAATGGGCATCGAAGTCGCCCACCCCGAATTGCCCCTGGCTATTATCCCCCCAGCAATAGATGCGCCCGTCACGCATCAGCCCGCAGGTATGCTGATCCCCTGCGGCGGCCGACAAAAAGGACAGATCGGCCATGGCCGGCATCGGCGCTGTGATCGTGGGCTCACTGCTGCCGACGCCGAGCTGTCCGGCGCGATTATCCCCCCAGCAGTGCAGATGGCGGGTGCTATCGAGCACGCAGGTATGCGCGTTGCCGGCGATGATGTGGATCGGCGTTCCAGAAAACGGAATGGGGCTCGACGGCGTTGGGCGCGCATCGGTGCTGCCATCGCCGAGTTGACCGTGTGCATTCGCCCCCCAGCAGTGCAACGAGGCGTCGGTTGCGCTGAGCACGCAGCTATGATTTTCGCCGACGCCCAATTGCGCGACCCGAAGCTGGTTGGAGATGGGCGCGCGCACGGGTTCTAACTGCCCGTCCACCGAGCCAAATCCCAGTTGACCCTGCTCATTGGCCCCCCAGCAATACAGCACGCCCGTGGCGTCAGCAGCGCAGGAATGCCTTCCCCCCACCGCGATCTGCCCGTCTTTGAAAAGATTATCCGCAAAGCCGTCGCAGTCGTTATCCAGCCCGTCACAGACCTCGATTGTGACCGCGCATTCACAGCCATTGGTGGAGGTCTGGCGATCCACGTCCGCAAAGCCCTCTTCACAGGTATAAACGCAGCGAAAATCGCTGCATGTTGCCCCCATATTTGCAAGATCCGCGCAGTCTTCGGGCACGACGCACTCTCTGTCATCTGCAGGCAGCGCGTCCTTTTTCGCATCGGGCAAATCACGGAGCGCGCCGTGGGCATCGGTGCCCGAAAACTCGGGGAGCTCTTCAAAAAGCCCGCAGCCCGGCAGCAACAAGGCCGCACTGAAGAAGAGCGCTCCTGCAAAAAAACGTGCATACCCACTTTTTTCGATTCGAATGCGCATAGAGCTTCATCACCAGATTCGGTGAGTATAAGGCCCCCAGAAGCCGCGAGACTTACGCGCTTAAGGAGGCCGGGCATTTAATGACAGGTCAATTCGTCAATAACCACCCTTGCCGGGCTGGTATTGGTGAGCCGAAGCGTCTGTACATAGCGACCCGTTGTGCGCACTGAGAGGTATTGATCACCCGAATCGAAGTTCGAGTTGCTGAACGCTTCGGTCCTCAAGCGACAATCCTGACCAATGAGACAGAATTCGACGGGACCCAAATACCTTTTTATGCGGTGCATTTCGTCATCATACGGCTGAATATACCAGCCGCGATAGCTATGATTGCTGACCTGGTGTCCGCTGATATTGGGGGCCATCAAATGGCGCCCGATATACTTTGAGCTGGCGCTCATGGGAATATTGAGTTGATCGATGACTGCATATTGAAGAAGCCCTTTTTGCCCGACAATCTCATTAAGGTTCACTGCATCGGCGGATGCGTTGGCGAAAGAGAGATAATATTGTGTCGAGGAGAGGGGAATCGGCCCCGTCCCGGCAAAACCGCTGACGCGATGAATATTCGGGTTTTTGAGGAGCATGGAGGAATCGGCAAGGCTATTATAGACGGTTGCACCGGTCGCCCAATTCTCGCGAAGCCCGGACAGCCCACCAATATTCCAGCGATCATCGCTCGTGCTATACCAGACGATCATCATATCATCGCCAGGCCTTGGCGAGTGCCCGAGCGCAACCTCGATATTCGAGGAGAGTGACGGGTCAATCGTGTAACGCTGGCTTAACGCGCCATCACTCGTACGGCCCACCGTAATCCGCGAAGTGACGAGCCGAAACCCACTGGTCGGTTTCGCTTCAATATTGGCGACATACCAATAGTAACTACAATTGCTTACGCACGCACTCGGCGCATCCAAATGGTGCAGCGCGGCAGAAACCGTGCCATTTGTTGAAATGGCGGGGGTATATCCGGCGACGCTGTCATGCGCGATAATCGTGGAACTCCCGGGGGACCATTCGGCCAGGTATAGAAATGGCGTTATCGCCCCATTAATGGGGTTATAGTTATTGCCTCCAATGAGCGCTCCACAATATCCTTTGGAACGATCGGTACGCTCCACCCAGTCCATATCCATAATATATTGGGCATCTATATTTGTGCGTGTTGCGCTCTGGCGATTTCCGGCGGCGTCGACCAACGAAAACGCAATGCCATTTGTGGTGATCTGTGCGACGCAGAAACTATCATCCTCATGGGTAGGAACCGCCATAATGCTCGGCGGGTTGGTATGGGCCACATTTCCCGTTAAAGCGATGCTCGGCGGGCTGCTCGAGATGGGGCGAACTTCGTCGATCTGGCCGTTGCAGTCGTTATCCTTGCCGTCGCACAGCCCCGGGGCACCTGGATATATGACATCATCGTTGTCGTTGCAGTCGCCGCCCCGAGCGGCGTAGCCTGCGGGCATTGAGCAGCTTGTGCGCGTGTTGGAGGAATCACCATAACTATCGCTATCCGCGTCCCTATACCAGATCTCGGCGTTGATGGCCTCGTCCTCATCGATCACGCCGTTGCAATTATTATCGATGTCATCGCAGACTTCGCTGGCCGCCGGATTCACCGCCGCCTTGGTGTCGTCGCAGTCCCCGCCGCGCGAGGCATAGCCCGCGGGTTGCTCGCATTTTCGAAGCGTTGAGGCGTCGTTGCCGTAGGTGTCGCCGTCGGCGTCCGCATACCAGGTGTCGGCGTCGATGGCCTCATCCTCATCGACGCGCCCGTCACAGTTATTATCGATGCCGTCGCAGACCTCATCGGCGCCCGGATTCACTGCCGCGTTGGTGTCATCGCAGTCCCCGCCGCCGGCGATATAGCCCGCGGGTTGCTCGCAACTGGGCTGTGATACGCTGTCATTGCCGTAGCCGTCGTTATCGGCGTCTGCATACCAGGTGTCGGCGTCGATGGCCTCATCCTCATCGACGCGCCCGTCGCAATTATTATCGATGCCGTCGCAGACATCGTCGGCCCCCGGGTTCACCGCCGCGTTGGTGTCATCGCAGTCCCCGCCCTGGTCGACATACCCGATAGGTTGACCGCACTGAGTCACGGTCACGGCATCGTCGCCGTAGCCATCTGCGTCGGCGTCCTTATACCAGATGCCCCCGCCGATGGCGTCGGCCTCGTCGACCACGCCGTTGCAATTATTATCGATGCCGTCGCCGCAGATCTCGTCTTCGGGCTCCCCCGGCGCCACGCTGCACGCCACGCCCTGATGATCGTCGGCGCAAATATACACCCCGGTGCGCTCACACGCGCCCACGCCCACCGTGCATTCGTCGGTTAGTTGGGCGATCCCCTCGTCGACCAGGCCGTTGCAATTATTGTCAATGCCGTCGCAGATCTCGACGCCACCATTGGTCGGCACGCAGTCGAGCTCACAGCCGTTGCCGCCGGGAGCCTGAAGATCGCCATCGCGGTCGACCGAGCCCGGCTCGCATTGATAGACGCAGCCGCCGTCGGTGCACGTCGCCAGCGCGCCGCTTGGGGCCACACATGCGGAATCACACGCGCCACAATGCGCGTCGCTTATTTGCGTATCCACACAGCCATCACCACAAAGTGATTCACCCTGCGCACATTGATCGTGCGGGCTTTCGTCTTCCTCCGGCCCAGCGTCGGGTGTTGGTGAGGTGGATTCATCTTTTTTGGACGGAAGCTCTGCGTCGCCGCAGCCTGCCGCAAGACTCATCGAGCAAAATATGGAAAATATCACTAAATAGCCGCGAAATTGCCTCATGATCCCGTCTCACTGTATAGAGTGAACTCAAGCGGCGAATGGAATATCTAAAATCGCATCAGGGCGTATTGCGCAAACGCAAATAGCCAACGGATTTCTCTACGAAAAATATGCGATCCACCACATGATTTTACTGCTGATGAAGGTTTTGTAGCATGAACGAAATTGCGATGCAAATACGATTGCATGAACTCCAAAGTGAACGCGCGTTTGCGCGGCTGGCATAGCGCTCTGGAAGCTTCCACGCCCACTCACCGGTCTTGCCGTTCAGCACGCACCCGAAATCAACGCATAGCGCGCCTATTGGGGCGCGCCGAAGGCCGCCGGCAATCGTTGACTAAAGCTGTTCTTCCGGCCTAGAGTTACACCATCGCGACGACGTGGCTTCTAAGCCCAAAACTCTGCGCAAATCTCAATACTCATCTAAATTCTTGAGCAATTCTTTGTTGCGACGCTGCTGAATTTCAAGTGGGATTAACTGGAAGATGTTATGAATCCTGGTCTGGATCTGGTGGGCCGCCAAATTGGCGCGTATCGCGTTGAAGCACTTATTGGTGCGGGCGGTTACTCACGCGTCTATAAAGCCGTCGACGATAATGTGGGGCGTCAGGCAGCCATCAAGATGCTGCTCCCGAGTCAGGGTGAGATGCATTATTCGGAGGCGGTCATCCGTCGCTTTGAGCGCGAGGCGCGCATCGTGGCAAATCTGCGCGACCCGCATTCGGTTCAACTCTATGAATACGGTCAAACCGATGACGGCATGCTCTATATGATCTTCGAGTTTATCGAAGGCCATACTCTCGAAGAGCTGCGTCGCGGCGAGGGTGCGATCTCCGCGCTGCGCGTGGCAAAGATCCTGGAGCAGGTCCTGTTAAGCCTCGAAGAGGCTCATATGATGGGTTTGGTTCACCGCGATATCAAGCCCGCCAATATCATGCTTTTTGAGCATATTGGCCGCAAAGATCAGGTCAAGGTGCTTGACTTTGGCGTGGGAAAATTCGTCGAGCCCGATAGCAACGCGCACGATATCACCCAGACGGGCATGCTCATCGGCACGCCGCGCTATATGGCCCCGGAGCAGTGGTCAAGCGATGGAGAGATTACGCCCCAGACCGATATCTACAGCCTGGGGTTGGTCATTTATGAGTTGCTCACCGGGGAGCGAAAAATCACCGCCTCCGAGCCGGTGCATATCATGAAGGAGCATATCGACGACAAGCCGTTTTTGCTGCCGACCGGGCTCGATATCCCCTCGGGGTTGCGCCACGTGGTCAACAAAATGCTCGAAAAGTCGCGCCAGACGCGCTACGCCTCGGCCAGCGATGTGCTCAAGGACCTGACTCACCTCAAGCCGCAGGCCACATTATCGGACACCCTGGAGACGGACGCATCGCAGCTCCCCAATCCCACAACGGCTTTGAGTCCGGTGCAGGTGCGCCATATTCAGAATGCCGACCGCCTCACCAAGCCAACCCAGAATTTCGCGACCGAAAGTCAAAGAATCGAGGCGACGCGCGAATCCCCAAAACAGTCGCGTGTCGCGCTATTCTCTGTGCTGGCTCTTGGGCTCCTCGTTGCAAGCCTGGGCATCTATGTGGGCTTTTTTTCGCCCTCAACCTCGTCTACGCCCCAGGAGAACCTTGCCGACGATGCGCCGACTCCAATCGTCCAACAAAATGCCCCGCCAAAACCGGCGGCGCCGATATTTATAGACGCTCAAAAGAATGGTCTCACCGGGTTGAAAGAACCGGGCAAAAGCGTCGAGGACGAGAATCTCGACGCGCCCCCGCAGCCCACAACCGTCGCAGCACAAAAGCCGCCTGAGACCGAGAAGAGCGAGGCGCGCGCTCCCATCATCGCGCCCATCATCGCGGATTCACCCGAGAAGCCGCCGGCTGCTGAGCCGGCCCCAAAAGCCGCTGAGCCGGCCAAGCCGAGCGCGTCTTCAAAGCCCCGCACGCGGACCAGTGCCGCCAGAAAGGCGCCCAAAAATGACGAAAAAGCCCCTGCATTAAACCTTTATCCGGCAGATCTTGAATGAATATTTCAGCCGCTTCGGCTTCTTATTTCACCCCACGGTTCGCCGCGCTCGTCATGATATGCGCCGCGATAGCGCCAGGCCCGGCCATGGCCCAGGAGCCGGAAGTCTCCAACGCCCAGGAGGCGTTCAATCTGGGCATGGAAGATTATAATGAGGAGAATTACGAGGCGGCCATTGCCAAGTTTCAGCGCGGCTATGAATTTCAGCCGGAGACGATGTTTCTCTATAATATCGCCCTGGCTCACCTGAAACTGGGTAATTATGCCGATGCGCACGCCTTCGCCAGGCGCGCGCACGCGGCCAATGATCTGCCCGCACCCGCCCACGCAAGCAACGCGGCGCGCCTCGGCGCGCTGGGCGCTCGACTGACAACAGCGCAGATCGTGGAGACCGAGCGCGCGTCCATCGCCGCCCGGGACTTAAAGGAGCGCCAGGAGCGCCAGGCGCTTGAAGCCTCCATAAAATACCCGGTTGCGGCCGCAGCGGGCCCCGGCGCGCTGACCTATGCCGGAGCCGGTGCGGCGATTGTGGGGGCCGGGCTGGTCGCCGGCGCGCTATACCTTGGGTATGATGTTCAGCAACGCCTCGATACACTCGGGACCGTTGAGCAGCGGCCCCACTATGATACCCAGCGCGAAGAGATCGAAGCCGACCAAAACCTGGGGCAAATCCTGCTTTATTCGGGCATAGGATTAGCCGCGATTGGCTCGGGACTATTGGTCTATGACCTGCTGGGCGCTGCGTCGAGCGACAGCCCGCAAATCACGCTGGAGCCCACACTGGGCGCCACCCGCGGCGCTCGCGCTACCCTGCGTTGGTAGCCCCGAATCCGCGCGAAGCTGATTTGGCATTTTCTTACAAATATATTTGCGCGACTGGCCACGTAGCCTAATGGCTTAATCTCACCAGAATAAGCAAATCAACCGGGTCGGGTTCATAAATGAAGTATGCAATGAATTTATTAAGCAATGAGCGTTGGACAACGCTTGGCCTCGAACTGATTGCGATTCTCCTCGCCGCTGGCGTTGGCTTCATTCATATATTCGAAGCGTGGCCCCACCCCTGGGTGCCGCTGCTCTGGATGAGTGCCATCCTGGTGATCTTTTTGGCCTACCGGGGCGGCCTGCTCATACGCAAGCACTTCTTCCCGCCGACACCCGCGGCCGAATTGGCCGACTCGGTGGCGACAAGTGACCTGGCGTCGTTGCAATGGAGCGCGGTGGAGCCCAATTTGCGCTCAAGTGATCTTCAGCCCAGGAAGTTGCATATTCGGGGCGTGAGCTCCGAGATCGTCAACTCAGAGCAAGCCACGATGGCGCTGTCCGCCATCAGCCTCGTCGCGGGGGCCGATGATCCGACCGACTTTTTGGACGCTCAGGCGCTGCGCGCCGAAACCGACGCGGATTTAGTCGCCCCGACCGCGGCGGCCATCCCCCTTTATGCCGAGAGCACCATGTCGATCGAGCAGCGCACCCTGATGCTCGAAGCTGTCGGCGAAACGCCGGGCGCCCCTTCGCCCAACAAGCGCCCTCAGGCCGTTGGCGCCGCCGCGCCCGATGACGAGCAAAAAACCATGGCGCTCGACAGCCAGAGCCTGGACGCCCGGCTTGAGACGCGCGCTCCCAACCCAAGCACAAAAAACATCGCGGACGCCGTTATTTCAAGTCCCCGAAGACCCTTTCAAAAACCCGCCCCCAGCCTGTCGAAACCACGACCCGCGCTCGAGGCGCCGACCCAGGCTGAGCCGTTGCACCCGCAAAAAGCGGCCGCCAGCGAAGATGTCATGCAGGTTATTGATGCCCGAGAACTGGCGCGACAACTGCAAGAGCAACAAACACATAAAAAGCCAGGACAGGGGGAGAATTCGTGAAACGTATTTTATACCTCGGCGCCAGCGCGCTGCCGATTCTTCTTATTCTGGGGACGATGCTGATGGCGGGGTTATGGGTATTCCCGCCAATCCGCCTCAGCTTGCTTGAGCTGGCCGGTGACTCCGCGCACTTCTTCTCCAGCGCCGGCATCAACGACCCTGATGATAAGGTCGCGGCGCGCGCCTGTTATTTTCAGGTCAAGAATGACCCGTATGAGTTGACCCCCGCGTTGCTCAAGAGCCTGGCCAAGCGCCCGGATGTCGCGATCGCCTGCCTGGAACACTTTCCCGGGCGACCCGCCACCGAGGGGCCCAGCGATGCAGAAAGCGAAGAAATCGCGGAGGAAATGCACCCGGCGAAAATCAACCTCGGCAACCCCACGTTGGTGCAGTCCCAGGAGATCCTTGCCACGCGCCTGGGCGAGCATTGGATGAAAGGACTTCGAAACAATCGCGCCGAGGATTGCAGCGTCGTTGTCCCGGCCAAAACAGCCTTGGAATACGCGCGCGTTGACTCCAGTCACGGCTTCCTCTCCTGCGCGGTTTCGGCGGATAACCCTGAAATTCGGGCATGTTGCGTCGATGCACTCGGCGGCGAGGAGGCCTTTGCCGAGCTGCTCGGGCAGACCAATACGACGCCCCTGCGCCATGTCGCCGAGAATTTTATGTCCCTGGCCACCCACAGCTTTCCAGAGATTGGCCATGCCGCCCTCATCAAGCAACAAATGACCGCATCGGGCGAGGAGGCATCTTCCGAGGATCCGTCTGGCGCCGACGCAGCACCCGAAGAGCTCGCGGACCTGGACGCGATTGAAAAAATTAAAATACCCGACGAGCGTTTTGGCGAGCTGCAGCACGAAGTTCAGGACTGGGTTGTCGGTCTGGGGTGTGCGTTGCACCTGGAGCAACCCACCAGCTCGCGGGTCATCGAAACCTTCGTGCCGCTTATCGAGTCGAAGCAATGCGCGCCCACGTCTCCCCCTTCAACCGGGTATTTCGGCGCGATGAACTGGAGCGCACTATGCCAGGGACTCTATCATTATCACCGCACCGATTTGAGCCAAACACCGCGCCAGGCGATTTGCACGTCCCTGGAGCGCACGATCGTCGCCCAGACCATCACAGCGAGCCGCATGAACCTCTGGGCCGCCCAGGGTGCGGCGCGGAAAGAGGCAGGGGCGGATATCGTGGCGGGCGCTCCGTTTGCCGACATCCCGAAGCATCAGAATCCGTCACGTCGACATACCGCCAATCCGGGCGCAGGACGCCAGAGCTCGCGCATGCTTGGCGCCTTTTTTAGAACCCTTGTCTCCCGCTGAATTCCGTCGAGCTCTGAATATTCCATCAATTTTATCTGGCCTGAGGTCATCGTCCATGAATCGAATTATGCGCTCCCTATTTTGTCTAATGGCACTGCTTTTCGCCCTGAATATCGGCTGTGGTGGCGGGGACTCAGATTCGTCAACAACCAATAATGACTCGGATAGACGCGACGTCGCAAATATTACCGACGCGAGCACCGACGCAAGCGATGACCGGGATATCAACGCCCCGAATACCTGCGATAGCCTATGCGTGGCCCCACCTAACGCGCTGGTAAGTTCCTGCACGAACGGCGTCTGCGTCTTTCAATGTGAGCCCGGCTTTGTCGACCCCAATGGTGACCTCCAGGCCCCCAATAGCCCCGGCTGCAATATCGCGTGTGAGCAAACCAATGGTGGCGTCGAGATCTGCGACGGCCTGGATAATAATTGCAACGGCCAGATCGATGAGGGCTTCGACCTGCAGCGCGATATTCAAAATTGTGGAGCTTGCGGCGCGGTTTGCACAGCTTCCAGCGGGACGCCCATTTGCGTCAACGGCGCGTGTGGCATCGACACCTGCGCCCCGGGGTCTGGGGACTGCGATGGCGATGCGTCAAATGGTTGTGAGGTCGACACCGGCGCTGACCCCAATAATTGCGGCGGCTGCGGCATCGTCTGTGACCCGGCCAATGGCACCGGGGCCTGCGAACAGGGTGTCTGTGTGGTCAACGCATGCAACGCGGGTTTTGACGACTGCGATCAGGACCCGACGAACGGCTGCGAAGCCAACCTCTCGAAAAGTACAAGTTGCGGCAATTGCACGAATACGTGCACCCCCTCCGCCGGCACCACGCTGAACTCCTCATGCCAAGACCAATCCGGCAGCTATCAATGCGTTTGCGTCGATGATGGGATCGAGTATTGCGACGGCGTCCAAAACCTCTGCGACACCGCGGCTGATTCGACCTGCCCGGGCTCTGTCGACTTGTCGCAACTGCCTCAAATTTCCAGCCCGATAACGAATTACGCGCAGAGTGCTCACATAGGAACGGGTACGGCGCTTCGAAGCATCAACTGCCCATCTGGCAATTGCAGCGGCTCCGAACACCATTATATTCTCGATAGACTCGTCGTGAAGAGTGATAGGAACGGCATTCACCAAATATTGCCCTATTGGTATACGGGCTTTAACCTGCTGGCGCCTGCCGGGGCCCCGACCGCAGGGTCGGATTATCCATTCTATCAACTTCAGCCAATTAATTCGCTTCCCAGCACCGAGGTTCTCGGGGTGGTGGATGGAAATTATAATACGGCGAGTCCGCGCTTTAAGGGCCCGGCGCGCACGACAACTGTGGATTGCAGCCAGGGCTCCCAGGACACCAATAACGACTCCGCCTATGAGCAGTTGTCGATCATGATTGGCGTAAATGTCTACTTCGCCGACTGTGGTGAGTATATGAACGAGAGGCCCGCCAATAATTGCTCGGACCCCGACGGCTGCAATTTTTGCGGCGAAGCTTTGAGGAATTATCCCAGCGCGCCTCAAGGTGAGCAATGGAAAGTCCAGGACCCCATCGTTGGCTTAAGGGCGGTTTGCCGAAATATTCAGGTTCGCAATATTTCCCAGGATACAAGTCTGCCGCCCGCGCAGCGCTATCAGCTCGAATTCGTCGGCAATATCTTTTCGGGCACCACTGCGGGCATCACTTCGGGGCGCGTTGAGAGCCTCCCCATAAGCCTGGATCCAGAGGCTCAGGGTCCGATCTCAAGCCTGCTTGGGCGGGTTGTAACCAGCGCGTATCCGCGCGACTTCATCTCCGGCACCCGTGATGCGGTATGGACGTTATACGGGTTCGGGATTGGGATTTCGAAGCTCAATAACAATGGCGCAGTCATCCAACCGTAATTCCCATCGCGTCATCCCAGCCCAAACGAACGAACATCCGGGCGGGTCTCGAGCACCTCGAGTCCCGCCCGCATTGTCGCGCTAGCGCAGCCTTCGCCTCTCCCTGCTAACAAGACGACCGAGACATTAAATCTTTGGCGCAAAAACGCTCTAATCTCGGGGGAACCCGCGCCCTGCTGGGCAGCGTTCTTATCGTGCTATCGATCGGCCTTGTCGTCTGGGGTGTGCGCCAGCATGTCAAAGCGCGCGCAGCCCAGGCGCTTGATGCGCCAGGCGAACTCACGAGCGCCGGCATCACCTGGACCGGGTTCAATACACTGAGCATTCCACATATCCGCTGGCAGGACGACGCGCTCGATGTCGATTGTCAGGGCATAGGCCTCACGCTGAACTTTGCGCTGGCCTGGCCGGCCTACACGCTCGAGCAGGTGTCGCTTGACGCGTGTCGAATCACCCGAAATGCCTCGCAGAATACGCCCAACCATCTTAACGCGCAGACGCGCAAGATGCTTGATGAGATGCGTGACCCCTCCCCCGCTGAGATTGCATTTGCCGCGACCCAACTGCACGGGCTCGTGCAAAGGGTCATTTCGCTCAGGGCTCAAGCGCCGATTCCTATCAGGCGAATTATTGTCGACGAAGTCTTCTTCAACCGGCAAAACCAACCTCAAATTCGCCATTTGGAAGCCTCTTTCGCCTCGGCCACGCAGCTCAAGGGCTCGCTGCAACTCGCATCTCATCGGATTGCGTGGACCTTGCAAATGGGCGATCTGCTGCGACTTCGGCTGGAGTCGGCCACCGGGTCCGAGCTCCTCTGGCAAGGGTCTCTCATGCAGAACGCGGCCAGGGTTTCGGGAAGTTTTGAGGCTGAATTTACCCTCCACAAACTCGATTCCAGGGACTGGCGCGCAGGCCTGACAATGCAGGTCGACGCGCTCAGCGTGACCGCCGAATTCCTGGCCGAACAGGCCGTGGTCCTCCCCCCCATCGCGGCGGTCTTGGCGTTTAAGCTCGACGCCGTGGACGGCTCGATCGAGGTTCTGGGGAGCGCCGATTTTGATGCGATACCGTTTCAATTCGGCGCGACCGCGCGCCATGAGTTCGTCAATTACGCGACCCAGCTAAGATTTGCGGCGGTGTCGCCCATTGCCTGCAATCGCGCGCTGCAAAGCATCCCCAAAAGCCTTTTGACGCATCTTCACGAGCATCTTCTGCTCGCCGGCTCACTCCACCCGAGCGTTACGGCGACCTTTAATACGGGCGACCCCAATAGCTTTGAAATGGACGGCTCTTTTGGGGCAGATTGTGAAATTCACTCGATTGGCGACACCTGGAATCCCGAGCTTTTAAATAACGATGCCTTCCTCAAAACTCGCCTGGCGCAGCGCGGGCGAATCGACCCCGCCACCTGGGTATTTGTGGCGCCTGAAGATGTCCCCGAGCATGTCTACCGCGCGATGCAGGTCCACGAAGACCCCGACTTCGACACGCATCTTGGCCTAAGCTCCAGGCTTTTCGCCCACGCGATTCAGACGAATTGGCGCGAGCGAAAATTGCTTTACGGCGCGTCGAGCCTCACCCAACAAATCATCAAAAATCTATTTCTGGGCCCGGAGAAAACACTCGCCAGAAAACTCGAAGAAGCCATCCTCGCCTGGCTCACCGACCAGCACGTGCCCAAAACCCGCCAACTCGCCGTATATATGAATATGGCCCAATTCGGCCACAGCATCTACGGCATTCACGCCGCGGCTGAGCACTACTTCCAAAAATCCCCCGCCCAGCTCAATCCCCTCGAATCCGCCTACCTCGCCGCCATCCTCCCCTGGCCCTGGCAGGGCGAGGCGCACCGCAAAGCGGGACACTCCCCCGAAGACTTCTGGTGGCAAGAGCGGCTCTGGAGCGTGCTGAACCGGCTCCAGG
>Ga0209075_1003022_pt1 | contig 14335 bp, 10 predicted proteins | sample Stecom2011_FD_187523 | JGI IMG/M metagenome (GOLD analysis project Ga0209075, IMG submission 187523) | Agricultural soil microbial communities from Utah to study Nitrogen management - Steer compost 2011 (SPAdes) (version 2) | ecosystem: Environmental > Terrestrial > Soil > Agricultural land... | reverse complement strand
TGACCTTCGTGCCGTCGAGGACCCTGATGCCGGTGATGATGCAGCGCTTCGGCCTGCAGGACGCCGACCTGGCCGCCGAGGCGGGCTATGGTGCCCTGCGCGACACCTGCAACGCCTGCCCCGTGGTAGGTCACTGCTGGCAGGCCATGCGTGCCGGCGCAGCGGTCGAGGAGTGCCGCGGCTTCTGCCCCAACGCCGAGGCCTTCGAGCGCCGAGCCCAGGGCTGACCCGACACGGCATTTCGTCCCGATGTCGCTGACAGTGCAATGACAGCGGGCCCTCGACCGAATCGGTCGAGGGCCCGTCTTGTTTCCAGCGCGTTGCCCCGTACGTCCTTACCAGACGCCGAACAGATAGCCCCGCTTGTGGGCCGATCCTGTGGCCTCAGCGACCCGCTGGTTGCTGACCGTGATGCGATGCCTACGTTCCAGCGCCCAGCCCTGCAGGGCCTTCTCGAGTCGTTCGAGGGTCTCGGCGTGGCAAGGCTCGCCGGCCAGGTCGTTAAGTTCCTGAGGGTCGGCCGCCAGGTCGAACAGCTGGGGGCGGTGGTGCTGGTAGTGCACGTATTTCCAGCGGCCATCCGTCACCATGAAGGCGCGCGCCTCATCGGTAGGAAGCTCCAGGGCAACACGGGCCGGCCGCCAGGCGTAGTCGGCCTCGCTGAAGGCATATTGACGCCACTCCCCGCCCCGGCAGCCGCTTACCAGGGGCAGCAGTGAATGCCCCTCCAGCAGGTGATCGAGCGTGCTGCTGTCGCCTCCGGCGGCGTCGACGAAGGTGGGTACCAGGTCGATGGCCTCCACCAGGTGCTCCGAGGTGCTGCCTCGGGTGCTGTCGGCCTCGCGACGCGGGTCGACCACGATCATCGGAATGCGCACGCTCGGCTCGTGGAACATCTCCTTCTCGCCGAGCCAGTGGTCGCCCAGGTAGTCTCCATGGTCAGAGGTCAGCACGATCAGGGTGTTGTCCAGCTGGCCGCGGGCCTCGAGGAAGGCCATCAGCCGACCGATATGGTCATCCAGCTGGGTGACCAGCCCCATGTAGGTGGGGATCACGCGCTCACGCACCTCGTCGCGGGAGAACTCCCGGGATTCGGGATGCTGCATGAAGGCGCCCAGAACCGGGTGGGGCAGCTCGCGCTCCAGGTCGCTGCGTGCCGCCGGGAGGATATCCTGTGCACCGTACATGTTGTGGTAGGGGGCCGGCGCCAGATAGGGCCAGTGGGGTTTGATATAGCTGAGGTGCAGGCACCAGGGGGTGTCGCCGGCCTCGTCGATGAAATCCATGGCGCGATTCGTGGTGTAGGCGGTTTCGGAGTGTTCCTCCCGAACCCTTGCCGGCAGATGGGCATGTCGCATGTACCAGCCGCTGAGCGGCTCGCCGTCCTTGCCCTCTGCCGAGTTGGCGGCGCTGTGCCAGGGGTTGTCGCCTTCGTACCCCTGCTCGCGCAGGTAGCGGTTGTAGGGCAGGTCCGGGTCGGCGGACTGGTCAGGGTGCAGGCCGTCGTCGCGTTCGAAGGGCTCGAAGCCGCACTGGCTGACCAGCACGCCACGAGAGGTGTCCGGGTCGATACCCAGGCGCTGCATGCCGTCTTCGTCGCGGCGCATATGGGTCTTGCCCACCAGTGCAACGCGGTAGCCTTCGGGGCGCAGATGGTCGCCGAGGGTGCGCTCGTCGACGCGCAGCGGCACGTTGTTATAGCTGGCGCCGTGGCTGATGGCGTAGCGGCCAGTGTAGAACGACATCCGCGAGGGGCCGCACACCGGGGCCTGGCAGTAGGCACGGGTGAAGTTGATGCCCCGCCTGGCCAGGGCATCGATGTGCGGGGTGCGGATGGTGGGATGGCCATTGCAGCCGAGATAGTCGGCCCGCAGCTGGTCGGCCATGATGAAGAGAATATTGGGCTTGTTGTCGCGCATGGGATCACCACTGAATCGTCTACCGAGAGCGGGGGGCGGCCCGCACGTCTTGCAGTGAGACTTTCATTGACAGGCCGAGTCAGGCAATCGAGTATTTCACTCCGTAAAAAGGAGTGGGTCATGACCAAGCAGATTCGTGCCCTGGCCCGTGGCCTGGCGGTCGTCAACGCCATCGACAGCGCCAACGGTCCCGTCAGCCTGGGTGAGCTTCACCACACCACCGGTATCGACCGCGCCACCATCCTGCGCATCCTCGCCACTCTGGAGCAGGAGGGGTGGGTCTACCGGGGCATGGGTGACAAGCGCTACCGCCTGACCTATCGCCTGCACGATCTGGGCGAGCATGTCAGCGTCCACGATGCCGTTGCCCAGGTGGCGGCTCCCATCCTCGAGCAACTTCAGGAAGAGCTGGGCTGGCCCTCGGACATCGCCATCTATGACGGCCAGGGGATGGCCATCATCGAGACTTCAAGGCGGCGGACCGCGATCGTCCTCAACCGGGAAGTGATCGGCTATCGCCCCAGCATGTTGAAATCCGCCATGGGGCGCGCCTATCTGGGGTTCTGCGATGAGCGGCGGCTCGACTCCATCCTTGCCCGGCTCAGGCAGCAGGGTGGAGAGGAGGGGCGCCTGGCCGGCGATATGGCCTATATCCGTCGCCTTCGTGAACGGGTCCAGCGCCTGGGCTATGCCCAGCGTGATCCGAGCCTCTTCCCTCTACCGTCGGCCAGCGAGGAGGAGTTCGATGCCATTGCGGTCCCTGTGGTCGTGATGGGTGATGTACAGGCCTGTCTCAGCCTGGTGTGGGTCAAGTCGGCCCATGCCGACGAGGAGGGTGTCGAGGCCCGCTTTGCCGCCAGGCTCAGCGAGAGCGCGACCGCCCTTGCCTCGACCTTCGAGGCCCATCAGCTCTACTGATGCAGCCCCGAATCGCCAGGATGATACGACTTTGGTCACAATAGCCTGGCTTGGCGCATGATTACTTTCACGGGGTGAAAAAAGCCTATGGGCCAGATCCCCTGCCTCCCCCTAGAGTCAGCGGGACAACAATGAGTCCAGCCGACGACTGGACATAGGAGCTACCCCGATGACACTCCCAGAACGCCTTCCCTGGCTGTTCCTGGCGGCAAGCCGCCTGCGCCAGGCTCTGTTTCTTCTCTTCGCCGTGATCCTGGTCGCCGGCGCGCTCTACACGGCCCGCTTCGGCGTCTACAACGAGACCCTGGTGCGTGTCGGAGGCCTGGGGATCGGCATCCTGCTGCTGCTGACCCGGCCCAGCACCACGCGCCACCTGGCGCGGCTGCTGCTGGACCTGGCGCTCACGGCCCTCTTCGTGGCGGCCCTGGTGCGCTATTCCATGATCGCCAACATGCTGGAGTTCGGCCTCTACTTCCTCGTGCCCATCGACGTGGTGCTGGGTGTCGGTGCCCTGGTCGTGGTGCTGGAGATGGCCCGCCGCGCCGTCGGCCTGCCGCTGGTGCTGGTCTGCCTGGTGGCGATCGGCTATGCCCTGTTCGGACAGCACCTAGGGGGCATGCTCAGCCACTCCGGAGTGGACATGGACAGCCTGATGCTGACCCTCTGGTACAGCTTCGACGGGGTCTTCGGTCGCCCGCTGGCCGTGGTGGTCGGCACCATCATCGTCTTCATCATCTTCGGCACCCTGCTGGAAGCCCTGGGCGCGGGTGACGTGCTGCTCAAGCTGGCCATGCGCGGGCTTGGCTGGCTGCGCGGTGGGGCGGCCCATGCCGCGGTGCTGGCCAGCGCGCTGTTCGGCTCGGTCTCCGGCAGTGCGGTGGCCAATGTAGTCGGCACCGGGGTGGTGACCATTCCGATGATCAAGCGCACCGGCTTCTCGGGGCGCTTCGCCGGCGCCGTGGAGGCCTCGGCCTCCAGCGGCGGGCAGATCATGCCGCCGATCATGGGAGCAGTGGCCTTCATCATGGCCGATCTTACCGGCATTCCCTATCTCTACATCTGCCTGGCGGCGCTGATTCCGGCCCTGCTCTACTACGGCAGCCTGTTCGCCTGCATCTCGGTGGAGGCCAAGCGGCTGAACATCGAACGTCCTGACAGAGCGCTGCTGCCGCGCATGACGGGGCGCGACTGGCTGATGCTGAGCACCTTCGTGGTACCGCTGGGGCTGATCATCGGCATGCTGATGCTGGGCAGCTCGCCGGCCCGGGCCGGGTTTATGGCCATCGCCGTGGCGCTGGGGCTGGGCCTGCTGCTCAACCGTGAGGCGCGTTCGCTGAAGGCGCTGCAGGTTGCCGTTACGGGGGCGGCGTCGGCCAGCGCCAAGATCCTGGTGGCCGTGGCCGCCGTGGGGATCGTCGTCGGTGTCATGAACCTGACCGGCCTGGGCCTGCGATTTGCCTCGGCGGCCCAGGCGCTCTCCGATGGCTCCCTGCTGATGTCACTGATCGTCATGGCCATGGCCTGCCTGATGCTCGGCATGGGCATGCCGACCGTGCCGGCTTACCTGATCATCATTCTGGTGATGGGTCCCGCCGTGGAGGCCCTGGGGGTGCCGACCATCGCCGCCCACATGTTCGTGGTCTACTTCGCGGTGATGTCGGCGATCACGCCGCCGGTGGCTCTGGCCGGCTATGCCGCGGCGTCGATCGCCGATGCCAGCCCCATGGGCATCAGCGTCACCGCGGTGCGTCTGGCCCTGATGGGCTTCCTGGTGCCCTTCGCCTTCGTCTACAGCCCGTCGCTGCTGCTGATCACCGACTTCGCCCTCGGTGAGTTCGTCTGGGCCCTGCTACGGCTTGGAGCGGCGATCTGGATGCTGGCGCTCTTCGCCGGGCGCGGCCACCTGTGGGCCATTGCCGGCATGCTGGGTGCCATCCTGCTGGTGCTGCCCGGCCTCTATCTCCAGATCGGCGTGCTGGCGCTCGCCGTGCTGGCCGAAGCGCTCTACCGGCTGCGCAAGAGCGGGCGATTCGGCCAGCTGAACTCACTTTCACTTTGATGCCATCGGGGCTTCCTCCGGGTCGCCCCCACCCTGTCGACCGGAGAACAACAATGCGCCAACTCCTCACATCCGATCTCAAGCTCACCCTCTGCGCCGGCCTGGTCGGCGGTGCCCTGCTGACCAGCGGCACTGCCCTGGCGGCCGAGAATCTGCGCATGTCGACGCTGGGCCCCGGGACCTCGCCCTATATCGTCATGAACACCTTCGCCACCATCGTCAATGACCAGGTCGAGGACTACAGCATCCAGGTCAATGCCACCGGTGCCGCCACGCGCCATGCCGTTGAGACGGCCCAGGGGCGCTCGCACTTCTTCATGTCGTCGCCCAACCTCTACCACATGATGGCCACCGAGACGGGGCCCTACAGCGACGCGCGAGGCGTCGGGGCCCTGGCGGACAACCTGCGCACCGTCTTCAACTTCCCCATGGGCTTCTACCACGTCTCGACCTTCGCGGACTCCGGTATCGAGAGCTTCGACGACATCGCCGGCAAGCGGGTCTTCCTGGGGCCTCCGGGCGGTGCTGCCTACCAGACGGCCCGGCTCTTCGTGGAGGGGATGACGGGCCTCGAGGCCGAGAAAGACTACCGGGTGGTCAGCCTGGGTTGGGACGCCGCGTCCCAGAGCTTCCAGGACGGCCATATCGACGTCTACTTCAACCCGACGCTGCCGCCGAGCCCCGCCATCTCGCAGATCACCCTGACCAACAAGGTCCGCCTGCTGGGCATTCCCGACGACAAGCTGGATGACCCCGCCATGCAGCCGGTGCTGCAACGGCCCGGCTTTCGTCTCGGGGAGATCCCGGCCGGGGTCTATGGCGACAATCAGGTGACCGAGGGCGACATCCGCACCGTCGGCGTGACCGTGGGCCTGGTAACCCACAAGGATATCGCTGAGGAGGCGATCTATGACATGACCCGGGCCTTCTGGGAGGGACTGGAGGCGCGGGCGGGGCAGATTCCGCTGCTCAGGAACATCACCCTCGAGGACGTCTTCGTCGACATCAACACGCCGCTGCACCCCGGTGCCGAGCGCTACTATCGCGAGATCGGCCTGGAGATCCCGGAAGAAGCCCTGGCCGGGCGCGACTGAGGCGTCCCTTCTCCTTCGAGCCGCTCTTCTCCAACCCATGGCCTTCACCCCGCCGCCCCCTGCCTTGTCAGGGGGCGGCGCCTTTTGGGGAGCCGCCGATGCTCGCCTACCCCCGCCGACATAGCCCCACGAGCCCTGCCTTGGAGCGCACGCCCAGCTTGGCGTAGGCGCGCTTGCGGTAGGTCTCGGCGGTGGAGAGGGCGACATCGAGTTCGGCGGCGGCGGTCTTGAGGGTGTGGCCGCGCAGCAGGTGCAGGCAGAGCTGGCGCTCGCGGTCGGAGAGCGGGGCGAGGGCCGCAGTCTCTTCGTCGCTGGCCGGCAGGCCGGCGGGGCGCGCCTGGCGGTAGTGGCGGCGGATCAGGCTGGCCAGCAGCGGCATCAGGTTCCGAAGCTGCGTCAGCTCCTCGGGGCGGAAGCGCCCCCGGCCGATATCGCGGTAGAGGTTGAGGTAGTAGACGGTATCGCCGGCGGGAATCAGCAGCGAGACCTTGTCGGCCAGGTCGGGGAAGGCGAAGAGGTGGCTTCGGTAGGCCGGCGACATGGTTTCGGTCTGCATCGGCATCAGGTTGCCAATGTCGTCGTCGTTGCCCTCCTCCAGCAGGCGACGCAGCCTGGGATAGTTGGGGTCCTGGCGGAAGAGCCCGCCGGCATAGAGGCCGGCAAGGCGTCCGGCGACCCTGGGGAAGCGCGAGTTCGCCACCAGCCGGGTCTCCATCCTGTCGCCCTCGGCGTAGGCGAAGAGGATGCACTGCTCGATGCCCACCCCATGGTGCAGCAGGGTGATCAGGTCCTCCTCGAAGCGCGCGCTGCCCAGGTGGGCCACACACTCGGCCGCAGACATCAGCAGCGCCGACCAGTCCGGGAAGGTATCCGTCGAGGATGCGGTTGTCAGGGTTGCCACCTTCGTCGTAGGGAATGGGATGTCTGTCCCCTCTTTGACGGGACAGGCCATGATTCGGCCCGGGGATACGCTGCCACCACGTCAGACAGCTATCTCATCAGACAACAACGCCGAACCCTGACAGGAGAGAGGCCATGCGACCCGCCGGACGCTCAGAAACCGATTCTCTCTACTTCGATTATCCGCATTTTCCCTTCGTTCGTCCTCCCGAGCTGGAGGGCGAGACGGTGCGCCATCGCGTGGCCATCGTCGGTGCCGGTCCGGTGGGTGTGACTGCCGCACTGGAGCTGGCCCGTCACGGCATCGAGTCGGTGGTGCTGGACGACAAGGCCACCGTCAACGACGGTTCCCGCGCCATCTGCATCTCCCGGCACAGTTTCGAGATCCTCCAGCAGCTGGGGGTCGATGCCCCCTTCGAGGAAAAGGGGCTGGGCTGGACCCAGGGGCGCACCTACTTTCGCGACCGCGAGATCTACCGCTTCCGGATGCCCCATTCGGACCAGGAGCGCTACTACCCGATGTACAACCTGCAGCAGCAGTACATCGAACAGTTCCTGATCGACAAGGCTCACGCCAGCGGCCTGGTCGAGATACGCTGGCAGAGCGCGCTGACGGACATTCACCAGGATGAAGAAGGCGTCACCCTCCAGGTGAGCACGCCGGAAGGGGAGTACAGGCTGCAGTGCGACTACCTGCTGGCCGCCGACGGCGGGCGCAGCCGCATCCGCGAATCCCTGGGGCTCTCCCTGCACGGTCAGGCCTACGAAGGCCGCTACGTGATCGCCGATGTGCGTCTCAAGTCGGATTTCCCCACCGAGCGCCGCGCCTTCTTCCACTCGCAGGCGCTGCCCGACGCCACCATCCTGGTGCACAAGCAGCCCGATGACATCTGGCGCATCGACTACCAGCTCGGTCCCGACGAGGATCCGGAGCAGGCGGTGGAGGAGGCCAGCATCCGCGAGAAGGTGAGCCTGATCATCCGCGAGGTGATGCACGAGAGCGATGACTGGGAGCTAGAGTGGTGGAGCCTCTACAAGGCCTACACGTTAGCCCTCAATGATTATCGACATGACAGGGTGCTGTTCATCGGCGACAGCGCTCACCTGGTGCCGATCTTCGGCGTGCGCGGGCTCAACAACGGCCTGGCCGATGCCGCCAACGCCGGCTGGAAGCTCGCCTGGGTGCTCAAGGGGCTGGCGCCTGACAGGCTGCTCGACAGCTACAGCCCGGAGCGGCGCGGCGCCACCCTGGACGTCTTCGCCAATGCCGGCAAGAGCACCCGCTTCATGACTCCGCCGACCCGTGGCTACCGGCTGATGCGCAACGCCGCCCTGGCGCTGGCCTTCCACAACGACTACGCCAGCGGCTTCGCCAATCCGCGTCAGGTCACCCCCTACACCTACGCCGAGAGCCCGCTGACCCTGGCCGACGACCCGGCCTTCGAGGCCGGCCCGGTGCCGGGCGCACCGCTGATCAATCGTCGCCTGGGCGATGACGACTTCCTGCTCGACCATCTGGGAGAGGGCTTCAGCCTTCTGCTCTTCAGCGAGGATGGGCGCGTCGAGCCGACCCTGCTGCGGGGCGTGGAGGCGCTCCAGGCCCGGGGTGTCGATATCACCCTGCTGCGGGTGTCGCGCTCGCCGGGGGATGAAGAGACGCTTGTCGACGTGGATGGCAGCCTGTTCGCCGGCTATGGCGCCGAGCCGGGCAGCGCCTACCTGGCGCGCCCCGATCGCCACGTGGCGGCCCGCTGGAAGCGCCTCGACCCCGCCGACCTCGAGGCCACCCTCAACGCTGCCCTCAAGACTGCCCTGGGAGGAGACTGACCATGACCGCACCGACGCTGCCCTTTGATGATCTCGAGAAGGTCTACGAGCACCTGGCCATTACCCTGGATGCGCTGCCGGAGGCCGACGAGAGCCACTTCCTGGCCCAGCTGGCGCTGGCCCTGGCCCATCGCGTGCCCGATATCGATCAGGTGATGGCCGCCATCGAGGAGGCCCGACAGGGGGCGACCCTCGACTAGGACGGCCGCGCCTCGGACGACGCTTCGCTACCCGGCGCCTCGGCGCCGGGTTTCGTTTGCCAGCGCCGCAGCCGCCAGGCGAACGCGATACCCAGTACCAGCAGCCAGGTGCCGGCCAGCTCCAGCAGCACGCCGCTGCCGGCCAGGCGCAGCACCAGGGCGCCGAGGCTCACCCCCACCGACTGGCCGAGGAACAGGCAGCCGGCGAACACCGCCATGGCCGTGCCACGGGCGGTGGGCGCCATCTGGGTGGCATTGGTCTGCAGGGTGCTGTGCATCATGTAGAAGCCGAGCCCCGCGGCGAAGGCGCCCCCGGCCGCAAGGCCAGGCCCCGGCGCCAGCGCCAGCAGGCAGAACCCCGCGCCCATCAGGGTGCCGCCAAGGGCGGCGAGCCCGGTCTCCCCGAGCCTGGCCACCAGGGGCCTGGCCAGGGCGGCGAAGAGCAGCCCGCCGACCCCGAACAGCGCCACCAGCAGCCCCGCCATGGTCAGCGAGACCCCGAGCCGTTCGTGCAGGTGGCTCGCCGCGAAGGCCAGGGCGCCGAAGGCGGCGATCCCCTCCAGGAACACCAGTAGCAGGATCTGTCGGGCGCGGGGGATGGCCAGTACCCCGGAGAGCCGCGCCATAAAGGCGATGCCCCCGCTGGCCTCTCCCGGCGGTGCGAGCGCCGGCTCGCGCAGCACCGCGCCGGTCAAGAGGCCTCCGGCGAGCAGGAAGAGCAGCGCCAGCACCAGGAAGGCGGCCTGCCAGCCCAGGGTGTCGGCGAGCAGCCCGCCCATCACCTGGCCGGTGATCAGCCCCATCACCGCCCCCGAGAGCATGTGGGCGAGGGTCACCTGGCGCGCCTCATAGCCGACGTTATTCCCCACCCAGGCCATGGAGAGCGGGATGACCGCCGCGGCGGTGGCCCCGCTCAGGGTGCGAAACAGCAGCAGGGAGGAGAGCGAGCCGGCCAGCGCCGAGCCAATGGCGCCGAGCGCGCAGGCCAGGGTGGCCAGGCCGATCACCCGCAGGGTGCCGTAGCGATCTCCCAGCGGGCCATAGCAGAGCTGCATCAGGCCGTAGGCGATGGCGAAGACGGTGATGTTCTGGGCCACGTCCGCCACCGGCCGCTCGAAGGCCTGGGATAGCGCCGGCAGCATGGCGTCGGTGATGCGCATGGAGGCCATGCTGGCGAAGCCGGCCAGGGCCAGCAGCAGGATCACGCGGGTGTTCGTGGGGGGCATGTCGCGTCCGGGGTCAGGGCATGGGGATGGCGGTCTCGTCCTTGATCGCGCGCAGCACGAAGTTGGAGTGGACCTGGGAGATGCCTGGCAGGGTGAAGAGCTTCTCGTTGAGGAAGCGGTCGTAGGCGGCCATGTCCTCGATCACCACCCGCAGCACGAAGTCGGCGTTGCCGGTGGTGGCGTAGCACTGCAGCACCTCCGGGTACCAGGTGACCCGCTCCTCGAAGTCGGTGGTGCTGTCGAGGCTGTGGCGACGCAGGGTGATCATCACCAGGGCGCAGAGCGGCTGGCCGACCCGGGCCGGGTCCACCAGGGCGGCGAAGCGCTTGATCACGCCGCTGGCCTCCAGCGCCTTGACCCGTCGCCAGCAGGCCGCGGGGGAGAGGCCGATCTGTTCGGCGAGCTCCTGGTTGGTGATGCGGCCGTGGCGCTGGAGCACCTTCAGGATGCGGCGGTCGTGGCCATCGAGCTGGTCGTCTTGCATGGGGGCATTTCACATCTTGTCATTATAGGAAAGATCATTCCTTCATCGGCGTAAAAAGGAAAGCCCATTTCGTGCAGTGACGTTTAGCCGGTTGATTTAGAAAGCACCTTTATCGCCATCGGATCTAGACTTTCCAGCATACAACGATAATGACACCCTTGACCGAGGTGGCGATCATGGCCGCTCACACCCCCGCCGGCGTCCCGGGCGATGCCCTCGACGTCACGCTCGACGACTATACCCTGACCGACCGCTATACCCGCGACACCGGGCGCATCTTCCTTACCGGCACCCAGGCGCTGGTGCGCATCGCCCTGCGCCAGGCCGCGCTGGACCGCCGCGACGGTCGCCGCACCGCGGGGCTGATCAGCGGCTACCGCGGCTCCCCCCTGGGCGGCGTCGACCAGGCCCTGTGGCAGGCCAGTGAATCCCTGGCCGAGGCCAACATCGAGTTCGTGCCGGCCATCAACGAGGACCTGGCCGCCACCATGATGCTCGGCTGCCAGCAGGTGGAGACCGACCCGGACCGGCAGGTCGAGGGAGTCTTCGGCCTCTGGTACGGCAAGGGCCCCGGCGTGGATCGCGCCGGCGATGCCCTGAAGCATGGCAACGCCTACGGCAGCTCCCCCAGCGGCGGCGTGCTGGTGGTGGCCGGCGACGACCACGGCTGCGTCTCCTCCTCCATGCCCCACCAGTCCGACGTGGCCTTCATGGCCTGGTTCATGCCGGTCGTGAACCCGGCGTCCCTGGCCGAGTACGAGGCGTTCGGCCTGTGGGGCTATGCGCTGTCGCGCTTCTCAGGCTGCTGGGTCGGCTTCAAGGCGGTCTCCGAGACGGTGGAGAGCGGGGCCTCCTTGGAGGCCACGCCGCTGCCCGAGTTCGAGCCGCCGGAGTTCACACCCCCGGCGGATGGCCTCCACTACCGCTGGCCGGACCTGCCCGGGCCCCAGCTGGAGACCCGCATTGAGCAAAAGCTGGCGGCGGTGCAGGCCTTCGCCACCGCCAACCCCATCGACCGGCGCCTCTACGCCAACGAGGCGGCGCGCTTCGGCATCGTCACCACCGGCAAGGGGCACCTGGACCTGATGGAGGCGCTGCGGCTGCTGGGCCTCGGCGAGCGGGAGCTGCGCGAGCTGGGGGTGGAGCTCTACAAGGTGGGCATGGTGTGGCCGCTGCACCGCCGCGGCATCCTCGAGTTCGTGCACCCCAAGCAGGAGGTGCTGGTCATCGAGGAGAAGCGCGGCATCATCGAGAGCCAGATCAAGGAGTACATGTCCGAGCCGGACCGCCCCGGCGAGGTACTGATCACCGGCAAGCAGGACGAGGAGGGCCGCCCGCTGATCCCCTACGTGGGTGAGCTGAGCCCTCGGCTGCTGGCCGGCTACGTGGCCGAACGGCTGGAGCGCTTCTTCGGTATCGACCTCTCCGAGCGCCTCGCTAGGCTGGACCGCTGCCGCGCCGAGGCGCGCGAGCTGGGCGGCGTGCGCCGCCTGCCCTACTTCTGCTCCGGCTGCCCCCACAACAGCTCCACCAGGGTGCCGGAGGGCAGCAAGGCGCTGGCCGGCATCGGCTGCCATGTCATGGCCTCCTGGATGGGGCGCAACACCGAGTCGCTGATCCAGATGGGCGGCGAGGGGGTGAACTGGGTGGGCAAGAGCCGCTTCACCGGCAACGGCCACGTGTTCCAGAACCTGGGCGAGGGCACCTGGTTCCACTCCGGCTCCATGGCGGTCCGCCAGGCGGTGGCCGCCGGGGTCAACATCACCTACAAGGTGCTCTTCAACGACGCCGTGGCGATGACCGGTGGCCAGCCGGTGGACGGCCAGATCACCGTGCCGATGATCGCCCAGAGCTCCGCCGCCGAGGGGGTGACGCGCATTGCGGTGGTCAGCGACGAGCCCGGGAAGTACCGCGGCCACCGGGGCGAGTTCCCCAAGGGCGTGACCTTCCACCACCGCGACGAGCTGGACGCCCTGCAGCGGGAGCTGCGCGAGATCCCCGGCTGCAGCGTGCTGATCTACGATCAGGTGTGCGCCGCCGAGAAGCGTCGCCGCCGCAAGCGCGGCCTGATGGAGGACCCCGCCCGACGCGTCTTCATCAACCACCACGTCTGCGAGGGGTGCGGCGACTGCTCGGTGCAGTCCAACTGCCTCTCCGTGGTGCCCCGCGAGACGGAGCTCGGCCGCAAGCGCCGGATCGACCAGTCCTCCTGCAACAAGGACATGTCCTGCGTGGGCGGCTTCTGCCCCAGCTTCGTCACCGTGGAGGGGGGCGAGCTGCGCAAGGGGCAGGGGGTGGCCGTGGACGAGGCCTTCTGGCGCCGGGTGAAGGCGCTGCCGCTGCCCCAGGCCCCGCTGCTCACCCGCCCCTACGACCTGCTGGTGGGCGGCGTCGGCGGCACCGGCGTGGTCACCGTGGGGCAGCTGATCACCATGGCCGCCCACCTGGAGGGGCGCGGCACCAGCGTGCTGGACTTCATGGGCTTCGCCCAGAAGGGCGGCACCGTGCTGAGCTACGTGCGCCTGGCGCCCAGGCCTGCCGACCTCCACCAGGTGCGTATCGAGGCGGGCCAGGCCGACGCCGTGATCGCCTGCGACATGGTGGTGGCGAGCTCGCGGAAGGCCCTCGACGTGCTCAAGGCCGACACCACGCGGGTGGTGGCCAACCTGGCCGAGCTGGCCACCGCCGACCACGTGCTCCACCGGGATGCCGACATGCAGGCGGAGCAGCGCCTGGCGCTGCTGCGCGACGCCGTGGGCGAGGCCAACTTCGCCACCCTGGACGCCAACCGCCTGGCGGAGCAGCTGCTGGGGGACACCGTCTTCTCCAACGTCATGATGCTCGGCTTCGCCTGGCAGCAGGGCCTGCTTCCGGTGAGCGAGGCGGCGCTCAAGCGCGCCATCGAGCTCAACGGCGTGGCCATCGAGAAGAACCAGCGCGCCTTCGCCTGGGGCCGGCTGGCGGCGGTGGAGCCGGACTTTCTGCAGCGCCGCCTGGACGAGTCGCCGCTTTCCGCCGATGCCTCCCTGAACGAGGTGGTCGCCCGCAATGCGCGGAGGCTTGCGCGCTACCAGGACCGCGCCTACGCCGAGCGCTACGTGGCGAAGGTGGCCCGGATGCGCGAGGCGGAGGCCCGCCTCGGCGCCGACGAGTCCCTGACCGAGGCGGTAGCCACCCAGCTCTACCGGCTGATGGCCTGCAAGGACGAGTACGAGGTGGCGCGCCTCTATACCGAGAGCGACTTCCTCGCCGAGCTCGAGGCCACCTTCGGCGGCGACTACCGGCTCACCTTCCACCTGGCGCCGCCGCTGCTGGCCGGCCGCAAGGACGCCCGCGGCCGCCCGGTGAAGCGCCGCTTCGGGCCCTGGATGCTCAAGGCGATGAAGGGGCTGGCCCGGCTGCGCGGCCTGCGCAACGGCCCCTTCGACCCCTTCCGCTTCAGCGCCGACCGCAGGCTGGATCGCCGGCTGCTGGCGGAGTACGAGGCGCTGCTCGACGAGCTGGTGGCGCGCCTCGATGCCGGCACCCACGCCACCGCCCTGGCGCTGGCCAGGCTGCCCGAGGAGATCCGCGGCTTCGGTCCGGTGCGCGAGGCGGCGGCGGAGAAGGCCGCCGAGCGCCGCGCTCAACTTCTGGAGGAGCTGCGTCAGGGGCGGCCGGTGACCATCGCCGCCGAGGCGGCCTGACCGCCTCGGCTTGATCGCGCCG
>Ga0209075_1003019_pt1 | contig 14339 bp, 14 predicted proteins | sample Stecom2011_FD_187523 | JGI IMG/M metagenome (GOLD analysis project Ga0209075, IMG submission 187523) | Agricultural soil microbial communities from Utah to study Nitrogen management - Steer compost 2011 (SPAdes) (version 2) | ecosystem: Environmental > Terrestrial > Soil > Agricultural land... | reverse complement strand
TTGCCCATTTTCGGGTTCCAGTAACGAGTCTGGTGACCAAAGTGAGCACCTGCTTTCAGCAGGTCACGCATATTTACCTGAGCCATGATATTTACCTTTTAGCTTCGGGTTAGACCTCCACGCGTCCAATTGCCCCAACCAGTCTCTGTAAGCGCATTATGTGAGCTGCTAACAGGTACCGGCACCCTGGGACAACGTGCTGACACGTGTGTGAATTTGCCGGATTCGTTTCCGGCGGGCGCGTTTATACCACAAAGCGCCCGCCGCTTGCCATTAATTTTAACCCTGAGCTATGGCGCCCATAGCAGCCACCTCGCCTTGTACCTTACCCCTCTGGCCCTTAAAATGGCTGTTTGACGCAAATCAACAGGAAGCCCGATGCAAGTATCTATCAAGACCCCCGAAGAAATCGAAAAGATGCGCGTAGCCGGCCGCCTGGCTGCTGAAGTTCTGGAGATGATCGGCGAGCACGTCAAGCCCGGCGTAACCACCGAAGAACTCGACCGCATTTGCCACGACTATATTGTGAACGAGCAAAAAGCCATTCCGGCTCCGCTCAACTATAAAGGGTTTCCGAAGTCGATCTGCACCTCGGTCAACCACGTTGTCTGCCACGGCATCCCGTCAGACAAAAAAGTGCTGAAAGACGGCGACATCATCAATATCGACGTCACCGTTATTAAAGATGGCTACCACGGCGACACCAGCAAGATGTGGATCGTCGGCAAGCCCAAGCCCGGCACCGAGCGCCTGATTCAGGTTACCCAGGAGTGCCTCTATAAAGGTATCGCCCTGGTCAAGCCGGGCGCGCGCCTGGGTGATATCGGCCATGTAATCCAGCAGCATGCCGAGAAACACCGCTACTCCATCGTGCGCGATTACTGTGGCCACGGCATCGGTGCGGTATTCCATGAAGAGCCGCAGGTGATGCATTACGGCAAGCCCGGCACCGGCGTAGAGCTTAAAGAAGGCATGACCTTCACCATAGAGCCCATGCTGAACCAGGGCAAGTACCACACCAAGATGCTGGCCGATGGCTGGACCGCCGTCACCAAGGACCACAAACTGTCGGCTCAGTGGGAGCACACCATCCTGGTAACCGCCGATGGCCACGAAGTACTGACCAAGCGAACGGAAGAGTCCTTCTAAGTGGCCCGAAGCGAGCTGGAGTCCCGCATCAGTAACGACCGGTCTCCGGTCTCCGCCGCCCGGCAGCTGCTGCGGGAAAGCTACGACGCAGATGCCTCGGCGTTCCGCCAGGGCGCAGACGTACGAGCCCTGGTTCGCTCAAGGGCAGATACCGTAGACACCGTCCTCCGGCTGATCTGGAACCGGTACCCCTTCGCTCGCTCCGAAGACATCGCCCTGATTGCCGTAGGTGGCTACGGCCGGGGTGAACTGCACCCCCACTCCGATATCGACCTGCTGATTCTCACCCGCGAAGGCATGCCTCCCGAATGGCAGGACGATCTGGGCGCCTTTATTACCCTGCTGTGGGACCTGAAACTCGATATCGGCCACAGCGTGCGCAGCATGGATGAATCCATCGCTGCCGCCCGGGAAGATATCTCGATCCTTACCAACCTGCTGGAGACCCGTACCATCGCCGGGCCCGACAGCTTGCGGCAGGCCTTGAGCGAACAGGCCTATTCCGACGAAGTCAGCTCCGACAAGGCCTACTTTGTCGCCAAGCGGGAAGAACAGCAGCAACGCCACAAGAAATACGGCGACACCGAGTACAACCTGGAGCCCAACGTAAAAGGCTCCCCAGGCGCCCTGCGGGACATCCAGACCATCGGCTGGATTACCAAGCGCCACTTCGGCCTGCAAAGCATGGCGGACCTCACCCGCTTCAGCATCCTGACCGAAGAAGAACACCAGATTCTGCACGAAGGCGAAACCTTCCTGTGGCGCCTGCGTTTCGGTCTGCAGCTGGTTGCTGACCGCAACGAGAACCGCCTGCTGTTTGATCACCAGCGGGCCCTGGCCCAGATGCTGGGTTATCAGGACGAAGGCAAGCGGCTGGGCGTTGAACTGATGATGCAGCAGTACTACCGCACAGTACTGGCCCTGGCCGAGATTACCGACGTACTGCTGCAATTTTACGACGAGGCGATCCTGGGCAGCGGCAGTGAAGACGAAATCCGCCCGCTCAACAAACGCTTCCAGATGCGCAACCTGTATATAGAAGCGATCAATAACCAGGTCTTTGCCTACGCCCCCTACGCCATCATGGAAATTTTTGTGCTGATGGCGCAGCACCCGGAGATCAAAGGCATTCGCGCCACCACCATCCGGTCGCTGCGGGCCCACCGGCACCTGATTGATGACGCCTTCCGTAACGACCTGGCGGTAACCACCCTGTTCATGGAGCTGCTGCGCACCCCGCACCCGCTGAACCAGACCCTGTCGGCCATGAAGAAGTACAACGTGCTGGGCCGCTACCTGCCGGAGTTTGGCCAGATCATCGGCCAGATGCAGCACGACCTGTTCCATATTTATACCGTGGACGCCCATACCATGCGGGTAATCCGCAACATGGTGCGACTGACCGGCACCGAGGCCCAGACAGAATACCCCCTGGCCTCGCGGCTGATTCACCGGCTTCCCAAGCTGGACCCCCTGTATATTGCCGGCCTTTACCACGATGTCGCCAAGGGCCGGGGTGGCGACCATTCCGAGCTGGGCGCCATTGATGCCGAGGCTTTCTGCCAGCGGCATCACCTGAGCGAACGGGATACCCAGCTGATCTCCTGGCTGGTAGAGAACCACCTGTTCATGTCCATGACCGCCCAGCGCAAGGACATTTCAGACCCGGACATCATCCAGGCCTTTGCCCGGGCTATGCCCAGCCAGGCCCACCTGGATTACCTGTACATTCTGACGGTGTGCGACATCAGCGCCACCAACCCGAAACTCTGGAACACCTGGCGCGCTTCCCTGCTGCGCCAGCTGTATATCGAAGCCAAGCGGGCCCTGCGCCGCGGTATCGACACCCCGGTAGACCGCCAGGCCTGGATAGACGCCACCCGGGAAGAAGCCCGGGAAATCCTGCACGCCCAGAACATGACCGACGAACAGATCGAAAAAATCTGGGACACGGTCGACGAGGAATACTTCCTGCAGGATTCCACCGTGGACATTGCCTGGCAGACCGCCGCCATCGTCCGCCATGGCGACAACCCGGACCCTCTGGTGCTGATTCGCGACACCCGGGGCGGGCCCACAGACGGCTATTCCCAGATCATCATCTACATGAAAGACCGTGCAGACCTGTTTGCGGCCACTACGGCCGTGCTGGAGCAGCTGAACCTGAACATTGTCGACGCCCGCATCAACTCCAGCGAAGGGCCTTATTCCATCAGCTCCTACGTGGTGCTGGATGAGCAGGGCCAGCCGCTGGGCGTCGACCCCGCCCGTAAAGAGCGGGTGCGCAAACGCCTGATCGAAGAACTGGATGACCCTGAAGACTACCCGGACATCATCCACCGGCGCACCCCGCGCCAGCTGAAGCACTTCGCCTTTCCCACCGAAGTGACCTTCTCCAACGACACCGTCAATCAGCGCACGGTGATTGAAGTGATCACCCCGGACCGCCCCGGCCTGCTGGCCCGTATTGGCCAGGTTTTCCTGGATCACCGGGTGCGACTGACCAACGCAAAAATTGCCACCCTGGGTGAGCGGGTAGAAGACGTTTTCTTCATTACCGACGAACACGGCGAACCCCTGAGCGACCCGAACCTCTGCCAGACGCTGCAACAGCATCTCTGCAAAATGCTGGACGATATTCAATGAATCCGAACCTGGAACGACTGCACCCCTACCCTTTCGAAAAGCTGGCCAAACTCAAGGCCGGTATCAGCGTGCCGGAACACCTGGCGCCGATTTCACTGGGCATTGGAGAACCCAAACACCCGTCACCCGCCTTTGTTAAACAGGTGATTGCCGACAACCTGGACAAGCTGGCCAACTACCCCACCACCAAGGGTATTGACGAGCTGCGCGAAGCCATCGCTAACTGGGCCAGCCGCCGCTTCCAGCTGGCCGAGGGCACGCTGGACCCCGCCAGGAACGTGGTCCCGGTGAACGGCACCCGTGAGGCGATCTTTGCACTGGTCCAGGCCGTAGTGGATGCCAGCAAGCCGGCAACCGTGGTCAGCCCGAATCCGTTTTACCAGATCTACGAAGGCGCAGCTTTCCTCGCCGGCGCCAACCCGGTGTACCTGCCCTGCGACGCCAGCAACGGCTTTATCCCGGACTTCGATGCGGTGCCGGACTCGGTCTGGCAAGACTGCCAGATCCTATTCCTGTGCTCCCCGGGCAACCCCAGCGGCGCTGTGATTCCCCGGGAAACCCTGGTAAAGGTGATCGAACTGGCGGACCGCCACGACTTCCTGGTCGCCTCGGATGAATGCTACTCCGAACTCTACCCGGACGAAGCCAACCCGCCCGAAGGCCTGCTGCAAACCTGCGCCGCCATCGGCCGGCACGACTTCAAGCGCTGCGTGGTGTTCCACAGCTTGTCCAAGCGCAGCAACCTGCCAGGCCTGCGCTCGGGCTTTGTGGCCGGCGACGCCGAAGTGCTGGCCGGCTACCTGAAATACCGCACCTACCACGGCTGCGCCATGCCCGTTCACAACCAGCTGGCCAGCATCGCCGCCTGGAACGACGAAGACCACGTGCGGGAAAACCGCGCGGCCTACCGGGCCAAGTTCGAAGCCGTGGTGCCTATCCTGCGCGAAGTGATGAAAGTAGATTTCCCGGATGCCGGTTTCTATTTATGGCCGGAAACGCCCATGAGCGACGAAACCTTCGCCCGTGAACTATCCGCCCAGCAGAACGTACACGTACTGCCCGGGCGATACCTGTCCCGCACCGTGGATGACCACAACCCCGGCGAGAACCGGGTACGCATGGCTTTGGTAGCACCGCTGGAGGAGTGCGTGGAAGCGGCACGGCGGATTGTGGAGTTTGTTAAGAACTACTGATTAGCCACGGAAGACACGGAAGGACACGGAAAGAAAAGACGAAGGGATTTTTTGCCACGAAATCCACGAAAGAACACGAAAAGAAAGACAAAGAAAAAGAATTTATAGTTTTTAATCCGTTATCTTTGTTCGTGTTTTTTAGTGGATTTCGTGGCAAAAAATCTTTTAAGCCCTTTATTTTTCCGTGTCCTTCCGTGGATTCCGTGGCAAAAAAGGCGTTAAACCATGAAACTATACGGCATCAAAAACTGCGACACCGTCAAAAAAGCCCGCAAGTGGCTAGACGACAACGGCATCGCCTACGAATTCCACGATTTCAAGAAAGACGGCCTCACCAGCGAGAAGCTGAGCCAGTGGGAACAGGCCATCGGCTGGGAGACGCTGGTCAACAAACGCGGCACCACCTGGCGGAAACTTCCGGATGACGTTCGCGAGACCATCAACGCCCAAAGCGCGCACCAGATCATGCTGGAGAACACCTCCATCATCAAACGCCCCGTGGTGGAGCGGGGCGACGAGGTAAGCGTGGGTTTTAACGCAGACCAGTGGGCTTCGTGGGCTGACTGACTTTTTTCGGCCACGGAAGACACGGAAAAACACGGAAAGAAAATACGAAGGGATTTTTTGCCACGAAATCCACGAAAGAACACGAAAGGAAAGACAAAGACGTTTTGGTTTTTAATCCCTCATCTTTGTTCGTGTTTTTTAGTGGATTTCGTGGCAAAAAAATCTTTTAAGCCCTTTATTTTTCCGTGTCCTTCCGTGTCTTCCGTGGCAAAAACATTTCTTCAATTTTAGAACACAGGAGAAGATCAGATGAGTTTTGCATTCGGCATTGGCATCGGCACCCAGAACAACCAGGGCGAATGGCTGGAGGTCTATTACCAGCAGCCGGTCATCACCCCGGGCAAAGACCTGATCGATGTAGTTGAAACAGCGCTGGACTATAAAGGCGGCAACCAGGCCATCGAAGCTGGCGCCGAGCAGCTGAGCCAGTTTGCTAACGCCCTGCGCCAGGTGGGCCAGACCGGACAGGCCAAGCTGGCGGAGCAAGCCGCCAACAGCAAACGCCCGGTAGTGGTTACCGTACTGGCCACCGACGACACCGCCTCCAGCACCCCCGAGGTGTACCTGAAGCTGCACCTGATTTCCCACCGCCTGGCTCGCCCTCACGGCCTGAAGCTGGACGGCATTTTTGGCCTGCTGCCAAACCTGGCCTGGACCAACGAAGGTGCCATCGACCTGAACGAACTGCCGGAGCGCCAACTGCAGGCCCGTCTTGAAGGCCGTACCCTGGAAGTGAAATCCGTCGACAAGTTCCCGCAGATGACCGACTACGTGGTACCCACGGGCGTGCGCATTGCCGACACCTCACGGGTTCGCCTGGGCGCCTACGTGGGTGAAGGCACTACCGTGATGCACGAAGGTTTCATCAACTTCAACGCCGGCACCGAAGGCACCAGCATGGTCGAAGGCCGCATCTCCGCCGGCGTGATCATCGGCAAAGGCTCTGACCTGGGCGGCGGCTGCTCCACCATGGGTACCTTGTCTGGCGGCGGCAACATCATTATCTCCGTAGGCGAAAACTGCCTGCTGGGCGCCAACGCCGGCATCGGTATCCCGCTTGGCGACCGCTGCACGGTTGAAGCTGGCCTGTACATCACCGCCGGCACCAAGGTGAACCTGCTGGACGACAACAACGAGCAGGTAGAAGTCATCAAGGCCCGAGACCTGGCCGGCAAGAACGACCTGCTGTTCCGTCGCAACAGCCTGACCGGCGCGGTCGAATGCAAGACCAACAAAACCGCGATTGAGCTTAACGACGAACTGCACGCTAATAACTAAAGGCGTTTTTTAGCCACGGAATCCACGGAAGGACACGGAAAGAAAAGACGAAGAGATTTTTTGCCACGAAATCCACGAAAGAACACGAAAGGAAAGACAAAGAAGTTGTGGTTTTTAATCCGTTATCTTTGTTCGTGTTTTTTAGTGGATTTCGTGGCAAAACCGTCTTTATCTTTTCATTTTTCCGTGTCCTTCCGTGGATTCCGTGGCAAAAGCAATCTTTAAACCGAGACTACAAAGGCCCCCAGCATGTCACTCTCCCCCACCCTAGAACTCGCCATGGATCTCATCAGCCGTCCGTCTGTAACGCCGGATGACGCTGGCTGCCAGGAGCTGATGATGTCCCGCCTGGCACCGCTGGGCTTTACTGGCGAGAACATGCGGTTTGGTGACACCGACAACCTCTGGGCACGTAAAGGCTCGGATGGTCCGGTGCTGGCCTTTGCCGGCCATACTGATGTAGTGCCCACCGGCCCGGAGAAGAACTGGGCCCATGCGCCGTTTGAACCGGTGATCAAAGACGGCTACCTTTACGGCCGGGGCGCCGCCGATATGAAAGGCAGCCTGGCGGCTTTCGTGACCGCCTGCGAGCGCTTTGTGGCGAACAACCCGAACCATCGCGGCTCCATCGCCCTGCTGATCACCAGCGACGAAGAAGGCCCGGCCCAGCACGGCACCGTGAAGGTAGTCGAAACCCTGGAAGCCCGGAACGAGAAAATGGACTGGTGCCTGATCGGCGAGCCATCCAGTACCCATCAAGTAGGCGACGTGATCAAGAACGGTCGCCGGGGCTCCCTGCATGGCTACCTGACCGTGCACGGCGTACAGGGCCATGTGGCCTACCCGCACCTGGCGGAGAACCCGGTACACACGGTGGCACCGGCACTGGATGCCCTGGCCAAGGAGTTCTGGGACAACGGCAACGATTACTTCCCGCCCACCACCTTCCAGATTACCCGCATCGAGTCTGGCGTTGGCAGCAACATCATCCCCGGAGAATGCCTGGTGCACTTCAACTTCCGCTATTGCACGGAAAACACCGCAGAAAGCCTGGAAGAGCGAGTAGTGGCCGTGCTGGACCGCCACAACCTGAAATACGACCTGCAATGGCACCTCAGCGGCCGGCCCTTCCTGACCGACAAAGGCGCCCTCGTGTCCGCCAGCCAGAACGCCATCCGCACCGTAACCGGCCGCGAAACCGAACTGTCGACCTCCGGCGGCACCTCCGACGGCCGCTTCATCGCCCCCACCGGCGCCCAGGTAGTAGAACTCGGCCCCATCAACGCCACCATCCACAAAGTGGACGAATGCGTGAAGGCCGAAGACCTGGATACCCTGTCAGAGATCTATGAGCAGATACTGGTGGAACTGCTGGGGTGATTTTTTTGCCACGGAATCCACGGAAGGACACGGAAGGACACGGAAAAATAAAGGGCTTAAAAGATTTTTTTGCCACGAAATCCACTAAAAAACACGAACAAAGATGAGGGATTAAAAACCAAAACGTCTTTGTCTTTCCTTTCGTGTTCTTTCGTGGATTTCGTGGCAATAAAGTTTTTATCTTTTCATTTTTCCGTGTCCTTCCGTGGATTCCGTGGCCAATCTATTCTTTTAGTAAATCAATAATGCGGAGGCGGGGTCTCTTCATCTTCAGGGCGGATGTTTGACGGCGAGATATCCTTCAGCTGCTTGTGCAGCATCCTCTTCGCATCCCACAGCTCGCGAATATCCATTTCCTGCTTGGCCACCTGCTCACTCAGGGTGTTAATCACGTCATCCTGGAACGCAAGTCGCATTTCCAGCTCCGCAATTCTGTCTTCGAGGGTGTTTTTGCTCATGAGGTTTGGTCAGCCCTTTCGGTAATCTGGTATCATGCCGCCTTTTACCGCCACAGCCGGATTTCTGGCCGGGCGGCGTTCATCGGCCGGACATGCCATGTTACCTGATGCCCGGCTTTTTATCGTTAGCGTTAACCCATGGAGAATATTCAGCCAATGCGTAATCCAGCCAAAGCGATCCGCCTTGCCCTTATGATCGCAATTCCGGCACCTCTGGTATTGTTTCTGTTGTTGTCTGCCACCCCGCACTTCCTGGCCGCCCTGAGTGCCGGCAACCTTGCTGAGGCACTGGGCAGTGCTGGCGGCCTGGCAGCGTATCTAATTGCCTTTGTTGTGTTTGCAGTTACCGCTTTCCTGGCAATCACACTGGCCAGCAAAAAAGCATCACCGGCAGCCGCACGCCAGCACAGCCGTCCGGCCCGTGCCAGCCAGTCTGACAACGCCAACTATGATGACGAAGATGATGATTTTGACGAAAGCACCCCCGAAGGAAACGAAGAGGGCACCGTCAAATGGTTCAACGTGAAGAAAGGCTTCGGCTTTATTGTGCGCGACAGCGGTGACGAAATCTTCGTGCACTTCCGCGCCATCCGTGGCCGCGGCCGTCGGGTTCTGCGTCAGGGCCAGCTGGTTCGCTTCGACGTAGTGGAAGCCGACAAGGGCCTGCAAGCCGACAACGTGTCTATCCTGAGCGAATAAACCGGTTCTGAAGGTACCGAAAGGCAGCCTGTGCGGCTGCCTTTTTTCGTTAACAGGCGGACAAAACGCTCAGTTCCAGACCACCTGCTGCTCACCCCGTTGATCCAGTCGCCACCACTTCTCTTCTTCCACCGGGTCACCCTCTTTCCAGTCACCCAGGCTACAGCGGATTTCACCTTCCATTGCACGCCAGGCACTGCGGGCACAGTCCAGGTCACTGTTCCATGGCAGGTCTTCACCTTCCATGAGCAGCGAGGTGAAACGCTTGCCAAAAGCGCCGGGGTACAAGGTGATACGCAAAGCGGCACCGTTGAAGGCACCACTGCCCTTCACCACAGACGACACATCAGCATCGTCCAGTTGCAGCTGGTCTAGCTGCCCCTCAAGCCATCCGGAGACAGCGCCCGGCTCAAGGTCACGAATATAGATTTCCAGATCCTGCACCCGAGGAATCTCCCTGCTGTTGATCACAATGCAGGACATAGTGAACCGGCCCGGGCTTACCTGCAACCCATCGTTCAAGTTCCTCGCGAAGATCTTCCGCCAGAAGGCGACGCAGGGTTCCGGCCTTTTGGCGTTCACGCCACCCCACCTCACCAGCCGCCTGCTGAATCGACAACAGGGATAGCTCCTGCTCAGAAACCGCCCAGTCTTCCTCCCGGGCCAGGGCCACCAATGACTGCCGCCGCAGTGCATCCTGCTGGCCGGCGGCGGCCAGCGCTTCCAGCGGCCCTCTGCCGGCAAACAGATCCAGCCGGGCAGCCGCCCGGCGCACCCATTCCAGCATGCCTCCGGGCCGCGCCACCAGTCGGCTGTGCCGCGAACTGGCATACTCCACTGCCGCCGGCGACAGCTGGATATTCCAGCGTTTTTCTATCGCGGGCTGATGGGCCATGAGTATGGCTTTGCGCTGCATCACACTCATCTCCGGCATGGTCAGGGTATCCGGGCTGCGCCCAAGAACCTGCTCCAACCGCTTAAAGGACTCCTGCTCTCCGGTGTCTGCAGAGAGCAAAAGCAAAGGGCCCTGCCAGCCGGTGACCAGTTCGCGCACCACACCATCCGGTAGCTGCATCAGCTCCAGCAACGCGGCCGGAGACACATTGTCCATCAACAGCGCCGGCCAGTGCAGCTCGCCGGTTTCCGCGCCGGGCGCAACCGGCTGATCCGAAGCCATAACCTCTGCCTGCCGGCGGGGGTCAACCTGCACCCACAAAAATCCGGGCAGAGCCTGAAGCATCTGCAGCCAGCGGCTTTTACCTGATCCCGCATCACCCTTCAGCCAGATCAGTGCCTGAGGCCTGGCTGAGGTAATCACCACCACCTCCTCGGCCAGCTCCAGCCACCCAGGATCGGTCACCGTTAACGGGGTAACGTCCGCATCAAGCCCCGCAACTGGCGCAAAAAGCCCATCCGGCTGGGCCGGCCAGTGGTTGACCAGCTCCAGTACCGCCACATAGGCTTTGTCCTGCAGGCGCTCAGCGCCGGATGCCAACTGCCGCAACAGATGCGGCCACTCCAGCCACGGGGCCTCATAATTCTCACGCGCACCGGCAATCCAGTAAATGAGCTGGGAAGACAGGTCACCATCGCCCCGGACTTCGGTAACGATGGGTTGCTCGCCCTGAATGGTACGCACGAGTTCGTCCAGATCGACGCCCTGGCGTTTCAGAAAGGGGGCTATATCCGGAATGGCGTCCAGCAACGCCAAAAGAAAATCTTCTGCGGTGATCACCGTACCGCCGCGGCGGTCGACACTGTCCCGTGCCTGCACAAGTGCCGCCTGACAGGCGGGAGACAGGCAAGCTTGCCAATCATCCATTCGGCAACTCCTTCCTTGGTAGTGAGAGGCGCATCATCCTGATGCATTTGTGAAAACGGTCAAAAATTCTAGAGACCCGGAGGAGCCGGAGCAACGACAAACCGGCAGTTTTGATGACTGGCTCAAGGATTTTGGTGTTGCTCCGGGGTTTATGTACCCAGACTTACCAGCTACCGGTATTACCCATGCTGGCCCAGGGCTCCTGCGGCTGAAGTGCTTCGCCCTTTTGCAGCAGTTCAATGGAGATATTGTCCGGCGTGCGGATAAACGCCATATGGCCATCACGGGGTGGGCGATTGATGGTAACGCCGTTAGCCTGGAGCTTTTCGCACAGCTCATAGATGTTATCCACCCGGAACGCCAGGTGCCCGAAATTACGGCCTCCGGTGTATTCCTCCGGATCCCAGTTGTAGGTCAGCTCTACCATCGGAGCCTTGTCTTCCCGGGCACGGGCTTCGTCTTCCGGAGCGGCCAGGAACACCAGGGTAAAGCGGCCCTGCTCGCTGTCTTTACGGGAGATTTCCACCATGCCCAACAGGTCGCAGAAGAAATGGAGAGTGTCATCCAGATTGCTGACTCGAATCATCGTATGCAGGTATTGCATGGTTGGCTCCTGAATTTAATGGCTCTTAAACCACCACAGTTTACGTTATTCTCGGGCCATGACGACAAACGCAGATACCGAAACCCTGCTCAGCTTTCAGACACCCTCCGTGCGCCACCTGGCGTGGCTGTGCTCTGCACCACTGTTGCTGGAAACCCCTGTGTCTTTTTATCCCGCGCAGTGGCTACCTGACGACTACCTGGAACGATTGCAGCACTGGGACCAGCACCCGGAAGCCAGTCCGGCACGACTAAGCGAGCCCGCCGAGCGGCGCTTAGGCCATTACTTTGAGCGTTTGTATGAAGTGCTTCTGAAGGACTTGTTGGGGTGGGAGCTGGTACTGAAGAACCAGCAAATCAAAGCCGATAACCGAACCATTGGCGAGCTCGACTTCGTAGTGCGTAACCGCCAGACCGGTTGCCTGGAACACCACGAGATCGCCATTAAATACTATCTGGGCGTGGACGAAGGCGAAACTGGCACGCGGTGGTACGGCCCCAACGCCCGGGATCGACTGGACCTGAAAGCAGACCGAATTCTGAGCCACCAAAGCCCCATGGCACAGCGGGTCGAGGCTCAGGCGTTGCTGGCAGAGCTAGGGATTTCAGAACCGATTGTTCCGAGAGTGTTTATGCCGGGTTATCTGTTCTATCCCGGTGATCGAGTGGAACTGCCGGATTACGTGCCGGCGGAGCACCTGCAAGGGCGCTGGTGCTATGCCCGGGAATTGGAGAACTCAGACCTGACCGGCTGGGTGCCATTAAAGAAGCCTCATTGGATCGGGCCCTGGAGACAGGGTGAGCAGCCTGATGTTCGAGCTGCCCGGGAGGCGCTGGAGTTTGTGGACACTAAAGGCGTGCCAGCTTTGTTTGCCCGGGTGGAGTGGCAGCCGGGGCTTGGATGTTGGGTTGAGCGGGAGCGGTGGTTTGTGGTGCCTGGGGAGTGGCCTGCGTGATATCAATGAGTGCCAGAGGGGTGAATCATGCCCAGATAAACACCTCAGCCCATTCAGGCAAGACGTCCTGGTGCAGCACCCACTCTGCCCCATGAAACTCGGCCACTCGCAGAAAGGGCCTCTCGGCACTGGAGTTGTCAACGAGATAGAGTTCGTCCACCAAACCGATGCTTGCCTTCACATTCTGCATGGTACGAGGGATACGCGTTTCGATCTTTTTCTCCGGAACTCCATGCCCTCCTGCCTTAACCCGTGAGGACACTCGAGCCTTGTTCAGCTCAACCAACTGCAGATGGAAGTACACCATTTTGATTCGAAAGCCCGCCGCTTTGGCTGTGCCCAGAAAGTCCAATTTCGATGGATGAGAGAAGACTGTTTCAAAGCAAAAGCTGCTGCCCTCTTCCAGAAAGCGAAATCGCTCCTTCTCTGCAATCAAAGCAGCCGCATAACTATGCTTTTCAGGCGCCTCCGGCCAGAGTGTCCTGGCAATATTATCCGCATTTATAAACGGCAAATTTCGGCGCGCCAGGAATCTTTCATAAAAGGTCGACTTACCAGCCCCATTGCCGCCGACCAGTATCCATAGTTCAGGCTGCGTCGTCTCGATCATTCAGCGCCTCAAAAGCTCCATTTTTGAAAACACCGGTTTGCCGGGTGCCATCAGGATGGATAGCCTGCAGGTAGCCCGGCTTGTCCGGTGAGCGCTGATAGACAACCCGATTGTTAGCAATAGCCCTGGCGAGCTCACCCGAGTCACGAGCCGCATCAACCTCAGCCCATAAGTCATCACTGGACACCGGCTCCGGAACTAACGGTTCTACCCTTACCCGACGATTACCCTGCACAATGGAAATCAGATCCTCTGCCGAGACTTCGCCAGCCACAACCCTGCCAATCTCCGCCCAGTATTCGATCTGCTTGGGCGTAGAGCGACGCTGAACCTGTGCCTCCGCTGATGCTTCACGGATCAGCTTGTCATCGATTCGAATTGCAGTTGCCATGGTGCCCTCCTGAGGTGATTGCCGCGAACTATGCATACAGATTACTACAGGTGTTGCGTTTTGCAACATCAAATCGGCCAAGCCTCGGCCGGTCGTAGTTTGCGGTACTCATCCATCGAAATTTTGCCCAGTTGCGGCGTCAGCTTGCAGGTTCTCTCGCCCCAGGGATAGCTCTCCTGCCGCCGATGAACCTCGTTCCAGCCTTCACCGTTTTTCCAGGCTTCCAGATCGAGGTCGCGCCAGTATCTGGGATTGCGCCCCGTTCTCTTATCGTGTTCTGCGGTTACCGGGTCCAGGTGCCTGAAAGGCTCCAGGCGAGGGGTGTCGGGCAAGGGTTGCGTCACATCCATGTAGGTCTGCAGCATATCCCAGGTGGCCAGCACCTCTGACTTGCTGGACTCGATGGAGCTGAACGCCATCTTATGAAAGGACTTCTGGGTGTAACGATGTACCAGAATCAGACGGTAGAAGACACCGCTCTGCTGGATAACACGGTCAACATAGGCGTCAAACTCGACGAACGGTGCCTGGAAAAAGCGCCCTCCTCCCAGGGCCAGGTGAACTTGGCCGGTCACTCGGTTGAATTC
>Ga0209075_1003018_pt1 | contig 14341 bp, 12 predicted proteins | sample Stecom2011_FD_187523 | JGI IMG/M metagenome (GOLD analysis project Ga0209075, IMG submission 187523) | Agricultural soil microbial communities from Utah to study Nitrogen management - Steer compost 2011 (SPAdes) (version 2) | ecosystem: Environmental > Terrestrial > Soil > Agricultural land... | reverse complement strand
AGATATACTACCGCAAATAAAATTGCGGTTTTTTAATAAAAAATATAAATGTATTAAAAATGTATTGAAATTTTAATTAAGTTGTGATATTATCTAATTAGAAACCGCTTTCACATTTGGGAGGAAAGGAAATGAAGAAGTCTTTATCGCTCATTATGTTTATATCATTGTTTCTTTTCTCATGTGCAAAGGGTGAAGACCTACTACCCGGTAACGATACTTCCATGTTTAAAGAAACTGAGGGTGATAAACTTATTGTAAAGTCTGTCAGTGCACCCAAATCAGATATTACCGGACAGTTAGAAGCCTTTGCTCGCTACGAGAAACAAGTAGATGAATTTAGTGTGACCTTTAATGAATCCATTACAAGAACACATCAATTAATCTTTGAGTTTGATGCACTTTACCCTGTCCAAGCAATGATCATCCATACGGATGATTTAAAAGAAGTTTCGATTGAATATAGTTTAGATAAAATTAAGTTTACAAAATATATAAATAATCAGGCGCTTTCTAAAGGTAAAACAACCATATCTTTAGATGGCGTGTTAGCGTATGCTATTCGCCTAGTCTTTCCAGACGATAAAAAATATACCATAGATGATATTTACTTTACTCTTGCCCCTGGCATGATGGTTAAAGAAAGACATGATTGGTTTGATGCTTTTTATCAACGTAAAGGATGGACTGGAGCGGATGGCATTTTTTCTTTCAATTTAGATGGTAGTACCCATTTAGATAATGATAGTCAAAAATTATTTATATTTTCAGATACATTTGTTGGTGAACTTTATGAAGAAGCAGATTATCGTAAGACAATGATTATGATTAATAACTCCATTGGGTATCATGATCCAAGTAAACCACTTCAAGAATCGATGCGATTTCAATATAAAGAATCTTCATTAGGTGCACCTAAAACAATATTTACGCCAGAAGCATATACCGGTAGGCAATTAAGAAACTTACTTGACAATGATGGTATATACCCAAGTTTGAGTAAAGATGGTTTATTGGTTAAAGAAAGTTTTGGTCATCAGTTTTTAACAGAAGCAGATCAAGCAGAATTGATCATTGACCTACAAGCTATTCAAAATATCGGAAATCTTTATATTTGGAACTATAATGATGAACCACAATTTGGGGCATCAAGTTATGAAATTTATTTAAGTGATGATGGTACTAATTTTATAAAACACACTACAGATACAATTGCTTTAGCATCAGGTAGCGAAGAAGAACCTTACACCAAAGCAATTGAAATAGAAGATCAATCAAGATTTATAAAGTTTGTTATAAAAAATGATGAAGCAAAAATAGGTTTAGGAAAAATCTATATTGAAGATACGAGTAATAATCCACTATTTGGTGTTGTTACCGGCACACCAAGTGATCCGGAATTAAATTCAACAGAATCATCAAGTAGATTATGGTTACAAGATGGTGTTGTTATAGGCGATAAGTTTTATGTTTATCCGATCTTAGTTAAAGATATACCAGGTTTATTTAAGGTGCATTCTGTTAATTTAATTGAAGTACCAATTATAAACAATGAAATTAACTATGATCAGGCAACATATTATAGCACACCGCTACAATTTAATACCGATGATGGTGGTGAAGTATTTTTCGGTGCAGGTATTATGAATCATATTGCACATGATGGTTATGTCTACATTTATGGTTATAAAGATTTAAATGGTAGATATTTAACGGTAGGTCGCTTTAAACCAGAGCATGTTAAAGACTTTAACCAATATGAATTCTTTGATGGTAATACATTTGTTAAAGATATTCGTAAAGTTCAACCCCTCATCAAAGATGTCTCTGCTGAATTATCTGTCACTTATTTAGAAACTGGAGAACATCAAGGTAAATATATGTTGGTTGTTATGGAAAATACAACATCTGGCAGAGTAAGTTATAGCTTATCAGATACACCATATGGACCATTTAGTCCATACAAACAAATCTTTCAAACCTATGAACATACTTACTTAGATGCTTTTACATACAATGCAAAGATGCAAGCAAGCATATCTAAACCGGGTCGATATATCATTACCTACAATGTCAATTCAAATAATTTTGCATCACTTAGAAATTCATTAATTTATTATCCAAGATTTATCGAACTAATAGAAGTAAAAAGAAAGGACAACTCATGAAAAAAGGGGATTTAATTAAACAAGTCACACTAAACAAAGGAACACATAGGATAGCGTTAGATAGAATTTATCCAATTGGTGAAATCAAACCACAACTTAAAACTAAATTCTTTATTAATGATAAAGCAAGCAACAATTCAATTTATGCTAACAACATAGAAGTTGAACTTAAAGAACAAACCACCATTTCTATTTATATGGGATTAGGGTATGTTGCAGTTGAAAATGATGCATGGACAAATAAGTTTTTACACCATAATGGTTGGAGTGGTGGTGATGGTATTTTCTCATTTAACTTAGAAAATGGTCAAGATAATTTTGATCAAGAAAAAGAACATGAAACACTCTTTATATTTGGTGATACCTTTGTTGGTAGATCAGATCCTAAAACTAATCAAAGATTAGAACCGCATTTAATGATTAATAACTCGGTTGGTTATTATAAAGATAAAAAAATCGAGTTTAAACTCAATGAACAATCAGATGGTTCGATTAAAGCATTTTATCATTTAGATCCTAAGTTTGATAAAGCAGGTACAACAGCAGATCAACTTGTTAATGATTTAACGGTTAAAAAGTTTGGTTATGTTTCAGGCTATAACCCTAAAGAAGTTATTATCACTTTTGACTTTCATAAGCAAAGATCCTTTACACACATAGAAATAGAAAACTACTATAATGAGCAATCTAATATGTTATCTAAGCGTGGTATGAAAGCTATTGAAATATATGTTTCAAATGATGGTATAGACTACAAACTACATGAAACTTATACTTTAAAGATGAACGAAGATGGTCAACACATACAAACCTTAAAGTTTGATGCAACAGCAAGATACCTACATATTAAAGCATTAAGTAACTATAACGACGATGAGTTTAAAGAAGGTTTATTTGGATTAAATAAAGTACGCTTTTATAACAATACCCAACAATATAAAGATATTTATGCACATGCAAATTCCGTGTTACTTGAAGAAAATGAACATGCATGGATTTGGCTACAAGATGGTGCAGTCGTTGGAGATACATTGTTTTTCTACCCATTTATCGTTAACACAGATTTAAATCAACCAGAAGGTCTTCAATTTAGAATTGCTGGTATTACGATGATGCAAACCAAAATTAAAGACAACAAGCTAGATTTTTCAACGACCAAACAAAAAAAGGCGCCCCTACTTAAAAAAGTAGGACATAGTGAATGGATGTTTGGTGCCGGTGTGTTTGCTAATACCAAACAAGCAAATACATTAAACCCAGATGGTTATATATACTTATATGGATGTAAAACAACAATGGGATTACGTGAATTAGTAGTTGCCCGTGTTAAAGAAGAAAACTATGCATATTTTGATGACTATGAGTTTTATAGTGACGGCAAATGGGTGACAGAAATAAGTGAGGCAACACCACTATTAGGTCATGTATCCACCGAATTATCTGTTACTGAATTAAGAGATGGTCATAATAAAGGTAAATTCATGTGTGTATTTACCTATGATGTCAATACACCTGAGGTGGCGTTTGCTATAGGAGATACCCCTTATGGTCCATTTAGTGAACCTCAAACAATCTATCTTACACCAGAACCATCCATTTATAAGTCGACAACGTATACATATAATGCCAAAGCACATCCACATTTATCAAAATCTAAAGAAATCTTAGTAACTTACAATACAAACACTTATTCATTTGATCACAATATGAGTGATTACCGTGTGTATCGACCAAGGTTTTTAACCTTTAAAGATACGGAAAGGAAGTGAGGGATGTGACCGATAAAGAAAAACAGTTGACAAGACCGTTTTGGACTTTGAAAAGAAAAAAGAAAGTTACTGGTGCTGTTTTACACGTTATTTTAGGCTTAACATCAATTATCTTTGTCTTCCCATTTATATGGATGTTGTTTACAGCATTAAAAACACCAGCTGAATTACTTCAAGGTACACAATCATTTTTCCCAACCAATCCACAATGGGGTAATTTTAAAGAAGCAATTGAAAAAATACCGTTCTTTCTATATTTAAAAAATAGTTTGGTCATCGTTGTCTTAGTGATGATTGGGACACTATTTTCAGCAACACTGGCAGCTTATGCGTTTGCTAGACTAAAGTGGAAAGGCCGCGACCAATGGTTTCTTATCATGTTAGGAACTATGATGATTCCAATGCAGGTGATTTTAATACCATCGTTTATTATGTATGTTCAAATTGGATGGTTGGGTACGATCCTTCCAATGGTGGTACCAGCATTTTTTGGAGGTGGGGCAGCATTTTATATCTTCATGTTGCGTCAATTTTTCAAAAACATACCTAAAGATTTATCGGAATCTGCCATCATTGATGGTGCAGGGCACTTTAAAATCTTTTGGTACATTATGCTACCACTTTCAAAACCAGCTTTAATTACAGTGGCACTCTTTGTTTTTATGGCAACATGGAATGATTATTTTGGACCACTCATTTTCTTAACCGATCCAGAAAAATGGACCTTAGCGTTAGGTTTAAGATCGTTTCAAACCCAATATGGGGGCAGGTATGATTTGATGATGGCAGCATCTATCCTCATTATGTTACCAACACTTATTATATTCTTTGCAGCACAAAAATCATTTATTGAAGGGATTTCCTTTACAGGAATCAAAGGTTAAAGGAGGAAAATATGAAAAAATTATTGATGCTATTGATGTTGTTACCAGCAATACTTATGGTGGCAGCATGTGAAAACCAAGACACCAAAGACAAAGTCGTCATTGACTTTTGGCATATGAGTCCAGTCGGGTCACCAACTTTTTCAAAAATGCGCGCAATCGTCAATGAGTTTAATAACTCACAAGATAAATATTTTGTTAAAGGTACGGGTTTCTCATTTTGGGATTATTGGGACAAAATTAGTCTAGCAATTTCTGCAAGAACTGCACCAGATTTAGGTTTATCAACAATCGATGATGTTTACGGACGTGCAAAAGGTGGCGTGTTATATAACATCTCTGAAATGATTGCAGCAGATACAAGTGAAAACAACATTGACTTAGATGAGTTTAGAGAAAGTCAAAAACAATTTGCAAGATATGAAGGGGACTTATACGCATTACCTTTTACATCCACAGCAAGAGTACTTTACTATAACTTAGATATTTTAGCTGAAAAAGGCTTTACAGAAGCAGATGTACCAACTACTTGGTCAGAACTTAAAACTTTTGCAAAACACTTTGATGTAGTAGAAGGTGGCGATATTCAGCGTCTAGGGTTTGACCCAACCTATGGTAATGCAACCTATCATGGTTGGTTGTGGCAAACCGGAGAAGACTTCTTTGATGAAGATTTAAATCCAACACTGAATACAGAAACTCATGAGTTTGTCTTACAGTGGATTAAAGACTTTAACAGCGAATTTAGTCGAGCACAACTTCAAACATTTGGTGAATCCAACAACATGTTAGGCATTGATCCATTTGCAGCAGAAAGAGTTGCAATGATCGTTAATGATGATGGTTTAAACCAAAAGATTGTTGATGCTGGTGGCACATTTAATTATGGTGTTGCACCCATACCAATTCCTGATGAAGATGGTATCCGTGTCAATTGGGGTTCAGGATTTTCAATAGAACTTTATGATAACGGTAAAAATGATTTAGCTAGAAAAGAAGCATCTTTTGAATTCTTAAAGTATTTAATGAGTGAAGAAACACAAATCAAACTAGCTGAAGCCAATGGTTGGATTATGAGCCATATATCTGCAATGGAAAAATATACTGCAGATAAACCGTTACTAGCTAAAATTTTAGTAGAAGTAGATTATGCAATGGATAAAGTGTATGTACCTTATGCACCAAGTTGGCATGGAAATGATTGGCAACCATTCTATACAGAAGCATTAGAAGGTAAAAAGACAGTTAAACAAGCACTTGCTGATGCAAGAGCGCACTATATACAAAAGAAACAAAACTGGGAAGCAACGAACTAACTTATAACAATTTTTAAAAGGGGGCTTTATGCAAAAGAAAGGATCCTTAAGTAAACTAAAAAAACAAGAAAACAGAATGGGTTATATCTTTGCATTCCCATGGATGTTTGGACTCATCGTTTTTGGTGCGTTTCCAATCATAGCATCACTTTATATTAGTTTTACATCATACGATATGATTTCAGCACCTAGGTTTATTGGTATTGAAAACTATAAGATATTACTATTTAATGATAATATTTTTTACCAAAGTTTAGGTAATACAATTTATCATGTGGCACTTGCTGTCCCATTAGGTATGTTCGTTGGTGTTGTATTAGCGTTATTTTTAAACTCGAAAATTCGTGGTATGAGTGTTTATAGAACACTATTTTACTTACCTAATGTTGTCAGCATCGTAGCTATGTCATTATTATGGCTTTGGTTATTTAATCCAAACTTTGGGATTATTAACCAAGTATTAAAACCGGTTTATGATTTATTTGGAATAAAACCCTTACGGTGGTATGCAGATGCAAGTACATCTAAAATGACACTGATATTAATGGGGTTATGGACTGCAGGAGGGTCAATGGTCATTTACTTAGCGCAAATGCAAGATATACCAGTGACACTTTATGAATCTGCAGAAATTGATGGTGCAAATTGGTTTCAAAAAATTATTTATATTACATTACCTTTAATGACACCATCGATGTTCTTTAACTTCATTATGGGGATTATTGGTTCATTCCAAGTCTTCACACTAGCATATATTATGACCAGTGGTGGACCATCAAGATCAACTTATTACTTTGCATACTATCTATATGATCTTATGATGGCTGATCAAAATATGGGTATGGCATCTGCCATGGCATGGATCTTACTTGTCATCGTGTTAGTGTTTACAATGATTGCCTTAAAACTAAATAAATATGTTGTTTATTTAGGAGAAGAAAATTAAAAAGGAGAAAGAAAATGAAAAAAGTTTTAATGAGTATTGTTGCGCTAGCAATCGTTTCAATGCTCGCAGCTTGTTGGCCAGCAGAGATTGGCGTAGAAACAACATTTAATGCGGATGGTTCCGGTACAAGAGTATTTGTCATTGATATTATGGATGATACTTTATCTACAACCCCAATTACAAACCCGGATGATCCAGAAGGCACTGAAGGTAAAGGTGCAGTTTTAAATGATAAACACGTAGATGGTGGTGTCATTGCTATCCAAGCATGGTTAGAAGATAATGCACCAGACTTTATGACAGTACATGATGCAACAGTCGATGGTTATCATAGATACTTTAAGTTATCATTTGACTTTGAAAGCTTTGATGATTTCTTAGCAAAGTATGAATTGTTAGTCAATCTATCACCAAACTTAAGTTGGGATGACTTTGATGCATCAGAATTACCAACACTCACATCTTCAACAAGTGGTTCAGTTAAGACAATGACTTTTACAGAAAGTAAAGTTATGGTTGAAGCATCACTAGATTGGGCAATTTCTGGTATTTATGAAGATTTATACAATGAAGCAGACTTAGCTGGATTTGTAACTAAAGCTGATATTTGGGTTTTAGCAAACGTTAAAGTTACTTTAGGTGATGGTGAATTTAAAGAAGAAAGACATTACGATCCAGATGCTGAAGAAGGTGATGATGCAGGTAATACTGGTAAAGTCATCTTTGTAGAATCTCAAGAATTTGAAGCAACAGGGGAATTTGAAGTACCTACAACGAACATATGGTTAATTGTTGGTATCGTTGCAGGTGTATTAGTATTAGGTGGATTGGGCGCATTCTTCCTAATTAAAAAAAGAGGATAGAAAATGACTTATACCTTTAAAGATTTTTACAGACAAATTACAGATGTTATCTATGCACACTTCTTATGGGTTACTGTAAGCTTTTTAGGTATACTCATTACCTTTGGTGCATCAACAACTGCACTTTATAAGGTAATATTTCAAGTATTTAAAAAAGATGAGCCAACGCATGTAACTTCCTTGTTTTTTAAAACATTTTATGAAGAGTTTAAAGAGTCTACATGCGTTTGGCTGCTCATCGTTTTGTTTGCAGTTCCAATATATTTTATGACAATGTATTCGATTAATGTAGAAAACATCTTTCTATTAATCGCCTCAATTGTTTGTATATACAATTTATTCATATTCTTTAGTTACATATTCCCAATTATTGCAATCTTTGAGTCAAGATCAATGTTTGACACAATTAGGAATACGATACTATTACAAAATAGGCATTTAATAACAAATATCAAACTGGTTGGTAGTTTTGGGTTACTTTTCTTAGGATTTATCTATCTACCAAGTGTATTTATCCTATTATTAGTGCCAAGTTATGGTTTTTTAATTGCTTACCATCTAAAAGCAGCTTTAAATCCTTACATAAAAAAAATGATAACAACCATTAATAAAGGAGACGATTATGAGTTACTTAAATTTTAAATCAGCTTATGACAAAGACCCGAAGATTTTCATTTCTAATGAAAATAAATTGATGACTGGTAGTCAAGCAATTGTCCAAAGATTAAGTGAGATTAAATCAGGTGTATTAGTCTTTGAAACTTATCCAGGTGTAGACTTAAAGCGACTAAAAGAAGAAATTTTATTACCGCTTAAGCCTGATCATTTAGTTTTGATAGAAGATTATTCGAAATCCACTAAAGAACTAAATGATTACTTAGCCTATAACTTAACCGATGATCGTGTCTTTGGTGTGTATTCACACCATACCATTGATCAACTATATCGCATGGATAAGGTCAATAAATTAAATAAAAAGATTAAGTCAAACCAAGGCTTAACCATTGTTTATGGGTTTGGTGCATCATTAGTTGATAGCACGCATTTAGTGCATGTAAGTTTAACACGTTGGGAAATTCAATTAAGATTTAGAAAAGGTTTAAGTAACTTTAAAGCAAACAATGCAGATGAAGATAACTTAAGAAAATATAAACGTGGTTTCTTTGTAGAATGGCGTATTGCTGACCGCATTAAAGATAAAATTAAAAATGACCTTTTATATACAATTGACTATAATAATTTAGATCAACCGGTCATGATTGACAATCAAACATATCATGAAGCATTAAAGATGGTGACCAAACAACCATTTAGAATGCTGCCTTATTTTGACCCGGGTGTTTGGGGTGGTCAATGGATGAAAGAAGTGTGTAATTTAGAAGAAAACAATTCGAACTATGCATGGAGTTTTGATGGTGTACCTGAAGAAAATGCCATTCAACTACAATTTGGTAAAGACACCATTAAATTACCTGCCCAAGATGTTGTTCAACATTATCCAATGGAACTTATGGGTTCTAGAGTGCATGCGCGTTTTGGAAAGATGTTTCCCATTCGTTTTGACTTACTTGATACCTTTGAAGGTGGCAACTTAAGTTTACAAGTACATCCATTAACTGAATATATATTTGATAAGTTTGGGATGACATATACACAAGATGAATCCTACTATATTTTAGATACCCAAAAAGATGGACTCATCTATTTGGGCTTTAAAGAAGGTGTCAATAAAGAAGAATTTGAACAAGCATTAATTGATGCACAAAACGGTGTCAAACCGCTTGATGATGACAAATACATTCATAAATTTGTTGCTAAAAAGCATGATCATATCTCAATTCCTGCAGGTACCATTCATTGTAGTGGTAAAAACACTATGGTCTTAGAAATTAGTGCATGTAACTATATCTTTACATTTAAACTATGGGACTGGAACCGTTTAGGATTAGATGGTAGACCAAGACCAGTACATTTAAACCATGGTTTTAAAAATATAGATTATAGTCGGACAAAATCTTGGGTGGAAAAAGAATTAGTCAATCCATTTGTTAAAGTCAATGAACATACAGAAGTTACTGGTTTACATGAACGTCAATTCTTAAGAACAACTAGATATAGTTTTGATAAACCTTTACACATTCAAAATGATGGTACAGTAACAATGGGTAACTTAGTTGAAGGTAAAACAGCCATTATTAAATCACCAACCAATCAATTTAAACCATTTACAGTCAACTACGCAGAAACATTTATTATACCAGCAGGTGTTTCAGAATATACGATAGAACCAAAAGAGAAAAATGAGTTTTCAATGATTATTACTGCAAAGGTTAAATAACATGGACATACTGGTAATTATACTAGCAATTTTATCAATTACTCTTATCATCTTAAATCATTTCACATATAGGTTTGGTAAGAAAAAGGGTGCGAATGAATTTTTAGATGCTATTTTGTCAGGTGCCAGTGAGCTGCGTATTGAGCAGTTTAAAATCCAAAATAAGTATGCATCTAAAAATGGTATCGTATTTTTAGGAGACTCCATCACACAAGAATATAATGTCTATGAGTTTTATCCAGGACTTCAAGTTTATAATCGTGGTATTGGTGGCGATACAACAGTAGGATTGCTTAAACGTTTAGATGTGTCTGTATTTGACTTAAGGCCTAAAGTGGTCGTCTTACTCATAGGTACCAATGACCTAGCTTTACTTCAAACACAAATTACAGATATTTACGAACGTATCACAAACATCATTCAAACAATTCAATCCCAACTAAAAGATACTCAAATCATTTTACAATCTGTATATCCGGTCATAGAACCAGCTAAGATGGCTAAAAGTGATCAACGTACCAATGAAAATATCTCAGCCTTAAATAAACTCATTAGTGGTATAAAAGATGTAGTCTATATTGATATGCATAAGCATTTATTAAAAGATGGAAAACTTAATGCAAAATACACAAGAGACGGATTACATATGAATGATACAGGTTATGAAGTAATAACCAATATATTAAAACCATATCTTAAGAAATAAATATCTATTACAATCTATTTTGAATCATTAAAATGACTTACGGTCTCGTTTGGTAAAATCCAAATTAGACCGTTTTGTTTTAAACATAGAAACAATTAAATACATCTTTTATGAGGTGAGATGATAAAATATAGTTATAAGAAGGCGATGTTATGAAAGTTATCACGATAGGAGAGCTTTTAAATGAGCTTTTAGATCCATTTATTGAAATAGAATTATTAACAATTAAACTGGCTGAAGAAGAAGGTGTTATCTTAAGATTATATGAGGCATCATCTAATCATGTTGTAACAAATCTAAAGTTGTTTGATACATTTGAAATTTATGAAACAGACCTATTAGAAATACCAGAAGCACATTTAGCAACAAGTAATGAAGTATCATTAACATTTAAACCATTTGAAATAAAAACAATCTTATTAAAAAAAGCTTAAATCATATGATATAATACCCCATAAAAGGCCATGATAAAACATCTGGTATTTATAGGGTAATATATTTTTAAAATGGTATATATGAGATATATCAACAAAGAAAGGAAAGATTATGGATAAAGTATTATATTTTGATGTTGTATTAAAAGAAAGATTATGGGGCGGTAAAACACTGGCGGGTAAGTATGGCAAACAAACGGATGCACGCATTGGTGAGGCTTGGATCTTATCAGGACACCAAGAAGGACAATCGATCGTTCGAAAGGGAACCTATGAAGGTCGTCGTTTAAATGATTTATATCTAAATGAAAAACAACTTTTTGGTGAAACTTTTAAAGAAAAGTTTCCATTACTTATTAAAGTACTAGATGCACAAAAATGGTTAAGTGTCCAAGTTCATCCTAATGATTTATATGCTAAAAAACATCATAATGATTTTGGGAAAAATGAATGTTGGTATGTATTAGATGCTAAAAAGGATGCATCCATTATCTATGGTCAAAAAGCACCCACAAAGGAAGCGATGAAAGAAGCTATAGATAACAGGTTATGGGATGATGTATTAAACTATATACCGGTAAAAAAAGACGATTTCTTTGATGTACCAGTGGGTACAGTACATGCAATCGGTGAAGGTATAGAGATTTTAGAAATTCAACAATCAAGTGATGTAACCTATAGATTATATGATTTTGATCGTACCGATAAGGATGGTAAGAAGCGTGATTTACATATTGAAGAAAGCCTAGAAGTCATTGATTATGATGTAAGAGGACCAAAACATAAAACAAAAAACTTTAAAGATGTAACACGCTATGTATCTAATCAATACTTTACAGTAGACAAACTAAAGTTTACAAAAGAAACAACTGTGTTAAATGGTACAAAACTATATACGATCTTATTTGCAAAAGATGCACCGGCAACGATAGAAATTAACGATAGAAAGTATCAAATCAATAAAGATGAAGCTGTGCTTGTTCTTGCAGATGCTGATGACTTTAAAGTATGTGAAGGTGGCTCACTATTTATTATTAAAGAACGTTCATTACAACTAGAGACTATGTATCAAATGTAGATATAAACACAAAGTTATAAAATCATCAAAAGAAAAATGGATGTAAATATAGTCATCCTTAAATCGCACAGTAAAAGTGTTTTGTAGTTAAAACAAAGAATTAATATAGTAATTTTTGACCTAAGCTTAAGAGCGCTTAACAACCGCGATTAAAGAACTTTAATCAGAAAAAATTTAACTAAAGCAGGCATTTTAATTTAATAAATAACTCAAAATATCACCATTAAGCAGTTAACTGTTATGGTGATTTTTTTATATAAAAATGCGGTGTGTTTTCAACTTGCTTTCATAGAATTCATTGTATATAATGTAGACACAAAAGCGGGTGAAAAGATGGAAACATTAAAAGATTATCAATTAAATAAAAACATCCTATGTATCGATCTTAAAAGTTTTTATGCATCTGTTGAGTGTGTCTTAAGAGGACTTGATCCATTTAAAACACCTTTGGTTGTTGCAGATAAATCAAGAGGTGGTGGCTCAATTATTTTAGCAGTATCACCATATTTAAAATCTTTTGGTATACCTTCACGCTGTCGTATTTTTGAACTACCTAAAAATTTAGATATCATTTATGCTAAACCACAAATGCAAACCTATTTAGAGTATTCTGCAAAAGTAGTCGGTGTTTATCTTGATTATATTAGTGAAGAAGATTTATATGTCTACTCGATTGATGAAGCATTTTTAGATATTACAAACTATTTAAAATATTATAAGAAAACCGATGTAGCACTGGCAGCAGATATTTTAAATGATATCGAGCAAAAATTAGGCTTAACGGCTACATGTGGTATTGGGCCGAATATGCTAATGGCAAAATTAAGCATGGATATTGATGCTAAAAACACCAGATCCAACATTGCTAAATGGACCTATGATGATATTCCAAAACAGTTGTGGCCAGTAACACCGCTATCTAAGATGTGGGGCATTGGTCACCGCATGGAGGCTCATTTAAATAAGCTTGGCCTATTTACTATAGGCGATATTGCAAACTACCCTAAAGAGAAGTTAAAACGCAGGTTTGGGGTCCTTGGTGAAGAGTTATGGTATCACACCCATGGCATTGATTTAAGTGATATTAAAGATAAAGATAGACTACGTGCCAAACCAAAATCTTTTGGTTCGGGACAAGTCTTATTTAGAGATTATAATGAAACTGAAGTCATGACCATTATATTAGAAATGGTCGATGAAGTTTCAAGACGCTTAAGGATTGCTAAGAAAAGATGTAAGACCATAAGTTTAACCATAGGTTATACAAAAACTTATGGTGGTGGTTTTTCTAGACAAGTAACCATTGAACAACCCACAGCATCAGCATCCATCATTTATCAAACATGTCTTGATTTATTTGATTTATATTACGAAGGTTATCCAATTAGAACAGTGAGTGTACACCTATCTAAACTTACAGATAGTAAAACATACCAATACTCTTTATTTGAAGATGCAGATAGTTTAGAAAAAGAATATAAATTACATGAAACGATTGATAAGATTAAAGATAAATTTGGTAAAAATGCAGTCATTCGTACCGCATCTGAACAAGAACACGCTACAGCAAAAATAAGAAACAAACAAATTGGTGGTCACCATGTATAAAGACCGCGGTATTATCAAATGGGCACCATTTGATGCTTTAAATGGTTTTCATGAAACCATTGAAGCTTATAAGTATGAGAAAGGTAAACAAGCCAAACCAACCTTATTAGAAGACAAACTTAAACAACTAGATGATAGTCTAAAAAAAGCCATTAAAAACAATAGTGAAATACAAATATATTACTATTATGATGGCTATATAAAAAATGTTTATGGCTATGTTAAAAGAGT
>Ga0209075_1003017_pt1 | contig 14348 bp, 29 predicted proteins | sample Stecom2011_FD_187523 | JGI IMG/M metagenome (GOLD analysis project Ga0209075, IMG submission 187523) | Agricultural soil microbial communities from Utah to study Nitrogen management - Steer compost 2011 (SPAdes) (version 2) | ecosystem: Environmental > Terrestrial > Soil > Agricultural land... | reverse complement strand
GTCAAAAAGGCCCCGGGGGAGGGGATACCCCCCTGGGGGTGAGCAGAGAACTTCTTCAAAGTCAAGATTGAAAAAGAATTTTTTTCCTCGAATCTTCGAAGTCAGTTCGAAGCTCGCTTCCTTCCTGGGTGCCCCTCACGGGGGCGCGCGCGTAGGGCGCGCATCCTCCTTCGGGCAGCCGCCGACTCCGTCGCCGTCTTCTTCTTGTGGCACTCTTTGCAGAGGACCTGAAGGTTGGACAGCGAGTGGTTGTCACCGGGGACGATGTGATCAACGTCCGGGTTCTTCGTGTAGGTCTTGCACTCCTGGCACACAGACCCATCTCTTTTAATGACCCGGCTTCTTAAAACAGCCCAGTTTTTTGGAAGCTCCCGGCTTCTTCGACTGGACTGCCATTGTTGAGGCATCGTCCTTCCTTTCGAAGATTGAAGACGGTGTTGACCTTCTGCGTGACGCAGTCTCCGGTAAGCCACCGTCATATCCCCGAGGGAGCCTCACTTATTTCGATGCGCAGGCTCAACGCTCAGGGGAGACCTAGTGTCGTCCAGGCCACTTGCCAACGACCCGCTTGTGGAGCTTGGCGCAGTAGCCCTTGGCTACGCTCCTAGGCATGTACTTGGACACCCGCCGTACACAGCGGTTGAAGTCTCCAGGAGTACCCCATCGGATCTTGGTAGCTCCCTTGCCATAGGCCCAGTACCTCTTCAACCGCCGGGTACCACCGCTGTTCCTTGCCATCGGACCACCTCCGAGGAAGTTGGGTCGGTACGCCCCCAGGAGCGGTGGGGCGGAGGAGAGAGACACCCTCGCTCAACCAGAGGCGTACCGAGATCTTGAAGGGATTACCCCTTATAGAGGCGAGCCTCCGGCTCGCCGATCAGTATCGCGAAGCCGTCAGGCTTCGCTCTGTTCAGATGTCTTAGAGGGCAGCCCTTCAAGGCTGCCCTTAACCAGTCAGTGTCGCAAGCCCCTCAGGGCTTGCTCTATGTACGAGGGGTCGGTCGTTCGGGAGCTTCGCTCCCTCTCTCCCTCCCCCTCTATTACTAGGTGTCCGTTTAGCCAAAACCCGCCCTCTAGCCTCCTACAAGTGACGAAGACCACTCTTCTGGAGTAGTCTGGAGCCTGGGCTTGACTCGGTACCAGAGCGGGTGCTAGTGTTCTCCATGTCAGCACGGCGAACAACTCCATAACCGGTCAGACGGCGGGAACCCTGAAGCGTTGAGGGTTTGAGAGCTAGCAGAGCAACACTACGCAGTCACTTGACACGGGGCGGGAGACGAGCTAAGCTGAAGACACAACAGAACAGCCGGGAAGAACTCCCGAGCCTCTGAACTTTGAAAACTCCATACAGCGGTTGGCCGGGCGAGAGCCGGGCCACCGGAGTGGCTAGGAGTGAGGGTTTCAACGCCTAGCAACGGGCGCGGGGTCACAGCCGGGTTCGTCTGTCCCTCACGCCGCGTGGACCCAACGCGGCTAACAAATATCGGGCTATGGCGATGATATGAGCCGAGACCCCTTGATCGGCCCTAGGGGTGGAGATACGCGGTTCGAATCCGCGCAAGGGGACGTGAAGCACAGCAAGGCTTACAAGAAGCGTCAGGCGGCGGCCCGCAGGCCGCGAATCAGCCTGAAGGAACGAGACGCGCAGTACCGGCGGGCACTCGGTCTTTCCGAGACCGCTCCGCTGCCTTCCAGCCTTGGAACCGTCCCGCTGAGCAACAACGGCAGCAAGGGCCGCCGGAGGAAGTTCGAGCGCAAGGGCAAGTACAGGGCTCGGAACACGACCATGAAAGCCGCTCTGAAGAACGTTCGATAGAGGAGACACCCAATGACCGCCACGATGATTCGAGACCTGCTCAACCGCGTTGACATCGAGGACCCGCACGAGTTCGCCACGTCCTACGTCAACCACGTCGAGGACAGCAAGAAGAAGGGACAGGCCCCGATGGCCCTCGCTACGGCGGTCTACCGCTGGTCCCGGCTCCGTTCAATTTGACCAAAGCTCAACATGAAACGAGGTTTCGACATGTGGAACAGCTTTCAACATACCCTGGCGGTGCAGCGATTGTACCTGGTCGCGGTCATGACCGTGGCAATGCTGCTGATGCTGAACCGCGAGCTTGGGCTTGCGCTACTGTCCCTTGTACTGATCTCCGAAGTTCTCGACTACCGAAAGAAGGCATGACCATGTGGCGCTACGTGCTCTTGATCGCTAGCGGGTTGGTCATCTCCACCGTGTTCGCTACTATCGCGGCGGTGTGTGGCTGATGATGAACGTTCGATACCCGATCACGCTGGGCGTTGGTAATATCAGCGAAGAGGTCGGATGGATTGAAGCTGAAGTTGTGGAGGACATCCGGCCCGTGCTTGCGGGTCTGCTCCGCAAGATTGCCGATGAGATCGAGTTCCCCACGGTCGGAGAAGAGGCATGAGGCACCTCATCGAATTCTTGGGGTGCCTGATGTTCGCATCTCTGGTCGCCGCAGCCGGTGTCGCGCTAGGGTTCATCTTGGTCCTGGTGCTGGCCCCCGGCTCCCTCTGAGGAGGTCTGAGAAGCGTGTACAAGGACGTTGAGTACTACAAGAAGCTGGCCGCCGAATACGGCGTGGAGCTGGCCGATGACGACTTCTTCGTGGACGACAACGGGGAGGTCTCGTTGAACGGGACGGACCCAGAAGAGCTGATCCACGCGATGTTCGGTGAGTGAAGATGAAGGCAACTCATCTCACCCGCAAGCTGCGGGCAGCAGGCGTGAACATCAACCCGCGAGGCAACCTCTTCAAGCGTGAGGGCTCGTACATCCGGGATATCGGAGACAAGATCTCCATCACGGTGGACGTGGACGACGCAGAAACACGTTCCGACCACTTGACGAAAATTGCGAACGCGTTGGACGAGCTCGGGATTCCGTACGAGAAGAAGACCGGGAATCGCGGATTCTGGATCGACTCGAATGCATTCGAGGCGGGAAAGAAAGCCCGCGCTTTCGCTCAGCAATACGGAGCCAACGAAGGCGAATACTCCATCGGAAACCACAAAGGGGTGTGTACGGCGTGAAGGTCTCGGTGACCATCACCATCGAGTGCGATGCTGCGGAATTGAGGGAAGCCAACGGACTTAGCGCCGACACCCCGGCTTCCGAGGTCCGGCAGGCGGTGAAGGAGTACATCGGCAACGGTGTGCAGCAGTTGAGCGTGTTCGAGGAGGCCAGCGCGGAAGTTCGTTGGCGATGAGAAGAGGTGACCAGTGGTTGATTATCGATCGGTATCGCAGCTGAAGCAGTACCAGAAGTGCGGGTACAGCTACTACCTGGCTCGCATCGAGCGGGTGTGGGAGCGACCTGCGGCGTGGTTGCCGCAGGGTCTGGCCGTTCATGAGGCCGCCGAGGAATACGAGAAGTCCGGTCGGACGATGAACCTGGACACGATGCAGGACGTGTTCCAGGAGTCCTACGCTAACCACACGAACCGGATGGCGGAGCAGACCCCTAACTTTGACTACTGGTTCGCTAGCGGCCCGTACAAGGGAGCTGCTGACGTCGAGCGACGGTTCAACCTAGGCATGGACCAGGTGGTGAAGTACAAGGAGTACTACGAACAGAAGGCTCCTCGGGAGGTCATCTGGATCACGCCGGACGGAGAACCGGCCATCGAGCTTCGGTTTGATCTGGACCTCGATGGGACGAAGGTGGTCGGCTACATCGACCAGGTGATTGAGCACCCCGATCACGGGATCATTGTCCGAGACATCAAGACTGGCAACAAGCCGGGGGATGACTTCCAGCTCGCGGTGTATGCGGTGGCTGTCAATGACAAGTACGACACAGAGATCAGCGTAGGCGACTACTGGATGGGCCGGACCGGAAAGCCGACCGTCCCGTACAAGCTCAACGACTGGTCCAAGGAAGACATCACCGAGCAGTTCAAGGAAGTGGACGAGGGAATTCGGGCGGAGAGGTTTGACCCGGACCCTGAAGAGTCGAAGTGTAGGTTTTGCTCGGTCGAGACTTCGTGTCCGTTCTCAGCCCTCCGGAGGTAACATGGCCAAGATCAAGGTCCACCCCATCCAGCAGAAGTTCGAGACGATAGGTGACGCCGTCGTCTGTGGGATCTGCGGTTCCCAGAGCAAGCCCCGGAACTCTGGGACAGCTCCGCGAGTGACCCACATGGTTCATCTGGTCCGGGAGCACCTGGACCTCGTCAACAAGACCTTCAGCCCGCAGGGGCGCAAGGAAGAGACCGTGGTTGACGTCGACGTGTAGGAGTCGGAAGTACGAAGCGGCCCCGTGTGCACCACGGGGCTTTTTGCTGCCCAGAGGAGAGACATGAAGACGTACTCGGTGTGGATGAAGATCCCACCGACTAACCCGGAGCGCCCGGGGTTCAGTCGTATCGCACAGGGTCTGAGCGAAGAGCAGGCGAAGGCCCTCGCAGAAGCCCTCAACTTCGAGGGACGCGCAATGCCCGACTCGAACAACTTTGAGGAGAACTGAGACAAGCCATGAACGACACTACTTCGCGGATTCTTACCAAGATCAGCTCCAGCTTCAAGATGAAGAACATCGGTCAGATCCGGGGCCTGGAGTTCGTCCAGGTTAACGTGAACGAGCTTCGGAAGGCCCCGTACGTGTACGCGGTCCACGACGACCGGCACCCCGTGAGGGTGTCCGAGCGGTGGGTAGGCAACGGGTTCATGTACAACTTCGCCGGAGTGATGATGACGCTCCCGGAGGCGTACGCGAAGGCGAACCCTAGCCGACTCGTTCTCACCGGAGAGATTCCCTGGCCGCGTGTGGACGCGGACAAGCCTCGTAAGGCTGTGGTTAGCCGGGTGCCGTTCGACACCCAGAAGGCTGCAATCAAGAAGTTCCTCAAGTCCATCAGCGATGGGTTCACGGCCCGGGCAACCTACTCCGAGATCTCTAAGGGCACCAAGCTGTCTGAGTCCCAGGTGAAGGACCGGGTCAAGGAGATGCTGGCTTCGGGAGACCTGATCGGCTCGCTGGTGCCGGGTAAGGGAGGTATCTACATTGTCCGCTGACTGGCAGTCCGACGCGGAGCTCGCGGGGACGTTGAACACCGTCGCTGACATCTCGGACATCTGGGACTGCATCAGTGCACACGAGGATGTTCAGGTTGACCTTGAAGATCTTGAGTACACCTATGACGTCTTCATGCAGTTCTACCGGGAGAAGGGAGGCAAGCGCTGATGTGGGAACCAGACGCTGAGCTGTTCGGGACGCTCCACACGAAGAACCACCCGTACAAGGCGATGCTGGCTGCTAGGTCGGTGATCCCCGGAGACGGCAACGGGGGAGATCGGAAGTCGGATCAGTGGTCCACGTGGACCACTGATCGGGCGTCGATGCGAGCATTCGCTGAAAGAGCGGGGGTCAGTCACCAGACGGTAGGTAGGTACCTGAAGACCTGGGATGCCATGGCTCAGGCAGGCATCGTCCCGCCCCGGGAAGAGATGGAACCCGGCCAGGACGTAGAGGTCCCTGACCAGAAGACGTGGACGTACTACTACCGAGAGGCCAACCCGCCGAAGCCGAAGAAGCCGAAGGACCCCAGTCCTACGGATGAGGCGATCGACCTTCGAGGCCGGGTGGATCTGAGCAATCAACGGGTTCGTAAGGCCCTTGAGATGGCCCACGGCACCGCCACCGTGGCGGGCAAGTTCCAGCCTGCGGTGAAGCGAATCTCAGAGGCACTTACGGACATCGGTCTCGGAGCTAACCCGAACCGGGCCTACGTCTCTCTGGTAGTGGCGTTCGCTGACCTGGTTGCAGAGCTGTCGGAGTAACCAACCAAGAAGTCATACAACAAGAGGAGATTCATGAGCACCCCTGACGCCTACATCAAGAGCATGGCCGAGACCGTCGCCAACGTGCTCTTGGACTGGACCGACCTGTCATCCGTGCGTGGGCTGTTCGACAACCTGCGCGATAACCCGAACCTGCACGGGTATATCGAGGCGAACTTTGAGATCTGTAAGGTACTCGCCTTCGTGATCGTTGAGTGCGAGGTCGGCTGTGAGTACTTCGACGAGCTGTCCGGGGCGACCGTGGAGGAGCTTCGGACCATCTACACCTACCTGTACGACGACAGCGAGACCGGTCGCAGGATCCTGGACGAGGTCGTCCGGTTCAAGTTTGAGAAGTGACCGCCATCACATGGCCAACGCTTGACACGAGCTACGAACTGCCGTAATGTTCTACATGTCAGGCGGGAACGCCGGACAGAAAAACTACAAACCGGGAGCTGAGAACACACAGCGGAACCCCGCGAGGGACTGCCAAGCTCAGGGTGCAGCACCGGAAACATAATCCTTCCTAGCTAGGCGAAAGCTAGGGGCGCTCAGGTAGCTAAGCCGCAAGCGACCCGCCTAGAGCGTCGCCCGACCATGCAAGCAAGCGGGCAAAAAGGTGCCTCTCCGTTGGTACGGCGAACTTCGGTTCGGCTGGTTCGATTCCAGCAGAGGCGCGGATGTTCTTCAGCATTAAGAACATCGACGGTACGGACAAGAAGAAGTGACTGAGCTCCGAAAGGAGATCCAGATGGTCGCCTCTGAACGGCGAATGATCCGGGGCGTTCGGTACGCCAAGGACGCCTACGGATGGATCTGGAGAGAGTCCAAGAACGCCGAGCCCGGTACGCAGCGGTGGTTCCGCACCGGGTTCAGCACCTTCGACCAGATCGAAGCGCTTCGATAGGAGAGGTATAAAGTACCTCGAGATCAAGGTCCCTTACGACTATAACATCTGCAACGGCTACTTCTTGGAGGATGAGGACTGATGAACGGCAGCATCGGCATCGAGGTCCAGGTTGACCTGCAGGACATCGCTTACGAGGCCAAGTGGTTGAACCTCTCGGACGCCGTGGACCTCGTGGTGTCGATCGACGAAGCTCGAGCCGACCTGGAGTTCACGAAGGCCATGTACAACTACTTCCGACAGGCCCTCATCGAGGAGGGCGCTCTGAAGAAGGACGAGAGGACCGAGCGAGTCCGCCGTGTGGTCGCCGAGATCCAGGGTCTCCTCACGGAGGACTACATCACCGAGCACTACGGGGCGAACGAGGTGGACGAGTGATCGAGGACGACCGGGACTTCTGGTTCACGATCGGCTTGCTGATCTCTTTCCTGTTGATTGGCTTCATCTTCGCGGCCCTGACTTGAGGAGGGGTAATTGTTTTCGCTTCTTCAGTCGAAGCGAATTCGCGGTACGGCGGGTGAGCCTTTGCCGACGGTGTTCAAGGCCCTGGAGGAGAAGGGCACTCGGTTCCTTCGGGGGCAGCTTGCGCTGATCTCCGCAGGAGCGGGTACCGGTAAGAGCGCGGTGATCCTGACTCAGGCTTTGAAGTCCAGGGTCCCGACGCTCTACTTCTCCGCCGACTCGGACGCCTTCACGCAACTCACCCGCTCGATCGCGATCACTTCCGGCTGCACGGTCGAGAACGCCGCTAAGGCGCTTCTGAGCAACAAGCTGGGTGATCTCGAGAAGAGTTTGAGCGGGATCCCGATTCGGTTCAACTACGACGCTTCTCCGAGCCTCGACACGATCGAGACTTCGGTTGAGGCGTATGAGGAAGTGTACGGGCAGTACCCGGCACTGATCATCGTCGACAACATCACGAACGTGAGGATTGGAGGGGACGGAGATGACGACCCGTTCTCAGGGCTTGAAGGGCTTATGGACTACCTTCACACGATGGCTCGTGGAACCGGTGCCTGCGTGGTCGGCCTCCATCACGTTACGGGGCCGTACAACGACGCGGACAAGCCCATCCCGCTCTCAGGGGTGAAGGGACAGATCAGCCGAGTTCCTGAGCTGATCCTGACCATTCACAAGCAGAGCATGGAGGGAGCGCCGGACATCCTGAAGATCTCCACGGTGAAGAACCGGGGAGGGAAGGCAGACCCGTCCGGTAACACGTTCGCGGAGCTGGAGTTCATCGGGGACAAGATGTTGATCCGAGACCCGAAGCCATTCGAGAACGTGGTCCGAGCCGACTTCGAGACCGAAACTCCTGACCGTGCGGTGATTGGAGCACCGTGGTAGGGCGTAAGGCCAAGCAGTGTAAGGACTGCTTGGCCGAGGGAGTTACGACTCGAAGAGTGGCGAAGTACCCGGGACCCAGGTGCGCAACGCACCACAGGGCACGTCGAAAGCGCACTCGGGACTACTCGCACCAAGTACACGTCGAAGAGACCTACAGCATCACGTACGAGCAGTACTGGGCGATCTACGAGGCCCAGGGCGGCAGGTGTTACATTTGCCGCCGGGCGAACGGCACGCGCCGGAAGCTCTCGGTCGACCACGACCACTCGTGCTGCTCGGGTTCCAAGTCGTGTGGGAAGTGCGTCCGGGGGCTCTTGTGCCGAAGCTGTAACCGGAATGTTCTGGGTCATCTGAGGGACGATCCGGATGCATTGCAAAGGGCGATCGATTATCTGAATAATCCGCCTGCAAAAGCAGTTCTTTTTTCGGACTGAATGCTCAATCCAATGTAAAAGGAGGACCGGAGGTGAACGAGTACGAGGCTCCAATAACCAAAGTCCTTCTCCACTACTTCCCGCATTGGGAGGTGGTTGAGAACAGGCGTGAATGGAACAAATGCCTTTGCCCGTCACACGACGAAGACCGGCCTAGTTGCTCGGTGAATTTCGACGTCGGAGCTATTAAGTGCCAGGCGTGCGGATTCAAAGGCGACGTCATCAGCATTATTCGAAGAAAGGAGGAATGCTCGTATGCCGAAGCTCTCCGACGTACAGAAGAAATTCTTGGAGACCGCTACCAGCCAGTATCGGGAAAGTCTCCCCGGAAGTCCGGCCGAAGAGTATTTGGCCAGTCGGGGGTTTCAACCAGACAATACGGCGGTCGGCAAGTTTCGTCTCGGGTACGTGGCCGACCCACTCCCTGGACATGAGATGTACCGGGGGATGCTGGCCATCCCGTACCTCCGGCGCTCTCCAGACGGTCTCTGGACCGTCGTCACGATGCGGTTCCGGTGCATTCAGCCGGGCTGTGAACACCCGACCCACGGCAAGTACATGTCGTCACCGGGCGACCCGCCACGGCTGTTCAACACCCTGGCACTGATCGACAATGACGACACCATCGCCATCACCGAGGGAGAAATTGACGCGATTTCCGCGACGATCAGCGGAATTCCGGCAGTTGGTGTGGCTGGTGTAGAGACCTGGAAAGACCATTTCACCGAGCCGTTCCTCGGGTACGAGACGGTATTCGTTCTCGCCGATGGCGACGATCCGGGAATGAAGTTCGCGCACAATCTCGCGAAGAAACTCCCGAACGTCAAAATCATTCCGATGAGCCCCGGCGAAGACGTCAATTCCGAATTCATCAAGGACGGGCTCGAATCTCTGAAGGAGAAGATCGCATGACTTCGTACATGAACAAGATCACTGTCATCACCCCCGAGTCCTTCAACGAGTTCCTGTCCGAGGCGTTGGACGCCGTCTCGATCGATGAGCTGGGGCACCTGGAGGTGACCGAGGTTCTGGACGACGGCGTTGTCGGCATCAAGGTCTACGCGCCGGGGCAGTGGTGCACGGTCCAGACCGAGCTTGTTGAGGTCGAGGTTGCGGAGGAGGAAGAGGAGTGGAGCTGAACAAGCCGGACCGGGTCCGCTTCGAGGGAGGCGGGATGCGGGACTCCCAGGACGGGAAGCCCCGATTCGACCTGCTTCTTCCGGAGCGGGTCCCGTACGAGCACCAGTACCTCACTCGAATCGCTCGGTTGATGGCCAAGGGCGCTGCCCACTACGAGGACAGGAACTGGGAGAAGTTCGACGACCAGGAGGCGCTGGACCGCGCTAAGTCGAGCGCCTTCCGGCACTTCATGCAGTGGTTTAACGGGGAAACCGATGAGGACCACGCCGCTGCGATTTTCTTCAATGTCCAGGCCGTTGAATACATCAAAGGCCGAATGAACGGAGATTGGTAAATGGGTAAGAGCATCGTCATCATCAGTGATACCCAGTGCCCTTACGAGGATTCTCGCGCATTGCGCGCGGTCATCCGGTTCATCGGCGAATACCAGCCGGACGAGGTGATTCACATTGGCGATGTGGTTGATTACCCTCAGCCGTCGCGATGGACCAAGGGAACACGGGCAGAGTTTGAAGGCTCGGTGTTCAAGGACTCCGAGTACACGATCCGGAACCTGATTCAGCCGCTCCGCGAGGTGTACGGAGGCGAGATCGGGTTCCACGAGGGCAACCACGACTTGCGCCCTCGTGAGTACCTGGCGAAGTACGCGCCTGCCCTTGCCGAGAGCCACGCTTTCGACATGGACATCTTGCTTGAGTTCGACAACTACGAAATCCGGAAGTTGCCGGAATTCAACAAGATCGCTCCGGGCTGGATCACCACCCACGGGCACCGTGGTGGTATCCGGCTGAACTCGATTGCTGGCCGGACGGCCGGTAACGCGGCGAAGAAGCTGGACACGAGCATCATCATGGGGCACACCCACCGTCTGGGCATCTCCAGCGACTCGGTCGGCTACGCAGGCAAGTCCCGGGTCCTGACCGGCATGGAGGTCGGGAACCTGATGGACATGAAAAAGGCCCAGTACCTCAAGGGCGGTTCCGCGAACTGGCAGCAGGGATTCGGCATTGTTCACGTCGAGGGTACTCACGTGCAGGCCACCCCGGTTCTCATCAGCGGCAAGAAGTTCACCGTTGATGGCGTCACTTATCAGGTCTAAGACTCAACATTTCACGTAATAAGAAAGAGGAGAAAATGACGAACGTTACCGACTTCAGTAAGGAAATCAGCTACGCGTCCAAGGTTGTAGCTAACCAGTGGCCTGGGGTTATCCAGGCCGATGACGTAGAGCAGGAGATTTATCTTCGACTCCTGGAGACCTCAGGCTCGGTCGAGAAGCTTGCCACGATGACCTCCGAGGAGCGGCGCAACTCGCTGGTTCACGTCGGTCACCAGATCGGCTCTCGATACAAGAACGACTACGAGCTGTTCTCTGGGAACTGCTACTACGGCACTGAACACGTCCGGGCAATCCTGGAGTCTGGCCTTCTGACCGTGGCTCGCAGGGACCTCGGGGACATGAAGGAGACCCTGACCGACTTCCTGGACCTTCACGAGGCGTACGATGCTCTGAAGCTCAGCAATGGCCGCTACGCGGCGCTTGTCTGGGAGACCTACGTTGATGGGCGTACCGAGTTCACGGAGTCTGAGCGCCGAACTGTGCGGCGTGCAGTCAAGTCTCTCACTGAGTTGATGAACCAGGCTCACCGACGCAGGTCGGATGAGTTCCATCAGGGGCCTGGTGCCCGTAAGGCCATCTCGAATGAGAAGGCACGGACCATTTCGCAGCGCCAGTACGCAGGCCGCAACGACGGCTTTAACAGCTTCGCTCAGTGATAGGAGACAAAATGACTGCCTTGGTTGAGAACAACACGAAGAACTACCAGTTCGAGGAAGACGGCTATGACGTAGTCGACCACGATGACTACGAGTACCAGCAGTTTCTCTCCGAAGACCGCATGCCTACGCGAGTGCATGAGAAGGACGAGAACATCGCTTTCGTTACGCAGCTAACCGGTTACTCGGAGCCTTACCGCCTCGAGAACTGGCCGCACGATGACCTGATCGCCTACGTTGGTGGAATCTACGCGAAGGAGGCGTACGTCAAGTGAAGCTTTCTGAGACTGGTCTGACCGTTTACCAGCGCACCTACTCCCGCACCAAGCCGAATGGCGAGCGTGAGACTTGGCCGGAGACGGTTCGTCGAGTCGTTGACGGCAACCTCGCGCTGGTCCCAGAGAACCGGCAAGTCCCGAATGAGCGTGAAGACCTGGTCCGGATGATGGAGGAGTTCCAGATCATCCCCGCAGGTCGGCACCTCTGGGCCAGCGGCGTGAAGGGTCGCCAGTACCTCTTCAACTGCCATGTCTCCGGCTGGGGCGAGAACCCGTGGGACCACTTCGAGTTCACGTTCCTCCGGCTGATGGAGGGCGGGGGAGTAGGAGCGAACTACTCGAACCGGTTCCTCAAGGACTACCCGATCATCGAGAGCTGGAACGACGTCCACATCGTCTGCGACCCGGAACACCCGGACTACCAGAAGATGAAGGACGCCGGTCTGCTCTCGAACGAGTACGACCACGAGTGGCCGGGTGCCTTCGAGGTGGAGGACAGCCGTGAAGGCTGGGCTGCCGCGCTGGTGGACCTCATCCAGACCTTCTACCGTGAGCGGAAGAACAAGAACCGCGTGTTCGATGTCTCCCGCGTCCGGGCTGAGGGTGCACGGCTGAAGACCTTCGGTGGGCGGGCCAGTGGACCGCTCCCCCTGGCCGTGATGCTCGAAGAGGTCAGCAGCATCCTCAACACCTGCGGCCTCAACAAACTGGACGGGATCTCCGCGATGGAGATCGATCACGCGATTGCGAAGTGCGTTGTCTCCGGCGGGAATCGCCGGTCGGCTCGCATGGCCATCATGCACTGGGATGACCTCCAGATCTTCGAGTTCCTTGAGGCCAAGCAAGACACTGACAAGCACTGGACTACGAACATCTCAGTGGAGGTGGATGACCAGTTCTGGGAAGCGGTCGAGCACGGAGAGCCGCACGCGGCTGAAGTACTCCAGATGATCGCTCAGGGAATGTTGGCCAACGGAGAGCCCGGATTCTGGGACTCGTCTTACTCCAATCTCGGTGAGCCGAATGAGGTTATTTCCACTAACCCGTGCGGTGAGATCGCACTGGAGGCGTGGGAGAACTGCAACCTCGGACACGTCAACCTGGCGGCTTTTGTCGATGACAAGGGTCAGGTCGACGTACACAGCATGCGCCGTGCGCACGAGCTGATGACTCGGTTCCTCATGCGCGCCACCTACGGTGACGTGAATGACCCGAAGCAAGCGGCAGTGCTTGCTCGGAACCGAAGGATCGGAGTGGGACACCTCGGAGTTGCTTCGTTCCTCGCCATGCGAGGGATCAAGTACTCGGAGGCTGCCAACAGCGATGAGTTCACTGCTCTCCTGGAGGAGATGGCGGATATCGTTGAGATAACTGCTCAGCACTTCGCTCACCAGCTCCGAATTCCGGCTCCGGTGAAGACTCGGACGGTTGCTCCGACTGGCACCATCGCCAAGCTGCCGGGTGTCTCGGAGGGTATCCACCCGATCTTCTCGAAGTACTTCATTCGCCGAATTCGCTTCTCGGACATCGATCCGGATCAGTGGAACCAGGCGCTTGAGTACGCCTCAAAGGGCTACCACATCGAGCCCTGCCAGTACGCACCGAGCACCACGGTGGTGGAGATTCCGACCAAGGACTCTCTCCTGGAGGCAGTCGAGAAGATCCACGGCGAGAAGGCGGCTGAAGAGATTGTTCAGTCCGCTGCCGATCTGACTCTGGACGACATGCTCCAGATGCAAGAGCTCTACCAGAGCCTCTGGGCTGACAACGCCGTGAGCTACACTGCAAATGTCGACCCGAGCAAGTACACCGTCTCCGATCTCATGGACACCCTGATCCGGTTCGGCGGGAAGCTGAAGGGGGCGACCGTATTCCCGGAGATGTCGCGCCCGCAGGCTCCGTACGAGCGAATCTCGAAGGAGGAGTTCGAGCAGTTCGAGGCCACTCAGACTGCTGATGGTGTTGACGAGGAATGCGCCTCTGGTGCATGCCCGGTAAAGTAAGGAGAGGGATAATAAATGACTTTCGATCCGTTCGCTGACGACGTCGACCTCCAGACCCAGCCGACCAACGACGTGTGGAACACCGAAGAGAAGAAGGAGAGCAAGAGCATGAACGAGACCGCCAACAACAACGCCAAGCTGACCGTGACCCTGAAGGGTGGCGCGGGCTACGACGCTCCGTGGATCGTCATCTACGCCGACGACGCGGCCGACGCGCTGACCCAGCTCCGTGACCCGAACATCGTCGAGCTGATGGATGTCGTGAAGAAGGCGGGTGCTCACTTCAGCGGCGGAGAGGCCCCCAAGGCGGCTTCGCAGAAGCCTCCGGCCCAGACTGCCCAGCTGCGTCCCGGGCAGCCTCAGGGCTCCACTCAGCCCTCGAACGGCGAGAGCCGCTACTGCACCCACGGTGAGATGACCTACCGCGAGGGCGTCAGCAAGGCGGGCAAGCCGTACCGCGCGTTCTTCTGCCCGAGCCGCGACCGCAACGACCAGTGCGCTCCGCAGTGGGTTCGGTAAGGTAAGCTAATAACACGGTGCAGGGGTCGGGGCTTCGGTCCCGGCCCCTGGCCCTTAATGGGTAGCGGTTACCGAATCGCTAGCTTTTATTGGCCAGTCGTACTGAGGAGAAGACAATTGCAGGTTGATCTGATTG
>Ga0209075_1003016_pt1 | contig 14350 bp, 10 predicted proteins | sample Stecom2011_FD_187523 | JGI IMG/M metagenome (GOLD analysis project Ga0209075, IMG submission 187523) | Agricultural soil microbial communities from Utah to study Nitrogen management - Steer compost 2011 (SPAdes) (version 2) | ecosystem: Environmental > Terrestrial > Soil > Agricultural land... | reverse complement strand
CTGGTATGCATGGTCGCGTCGCCATTCTTCCCCGCGAAACAATTCGTCTGTCCCTGGTAATTGCGCCAGAACCGCCGGAGCAACAGCCATCGTGACTACCGCAAGCATCAGTCTCACCCGATGTCCCTCCTTCGTCTATCAGCGTTGTTATCGGTCGCAGCGTAATGGCGAACCGCTGCGCACCGTTTCTCAGGACAATCTGATCGGGGCGAAATTCCCGGAATGCAAGTCCCCCGCTGAAAACTTTTCCGGCAGCCGCTGACCACGGTGGTGCGGACGAAGCCGGAGGGCTCAGAACGCCGTGGTCAATGCCAGCCGGAACAGATTGCCACTGGGTTGCACGCCGCCGCTGCCCGCCTTGACCGAGTATTCATGATAGACCGCGCCCTTGAGCTGCAGCCCGGTATCCGGCCAGCGGTAGCCCAGTTCCAGACCGGCGGCATGGCGCTCGGCCTTGTTGTTGTTGCCGGCGCCGGTATCGGCCTCCAGCTGCCAGGCATCATAGCCGGCCAGGCCCACTTCCAGGCCGCTGTCCAGACGGTGGGACAGCGCCCACTCCACCAGCCAGCTGTCGCCGGGGGTGATGCCGGTATCATCCTGCTCGCCCTTGATCTCGTAGCGCGACAGGGCCGATACCGACCAGCGGCGCTCGGGGTCGAAGTGCCAGGCGCCGCCCAGGGTCAGCATGGTCGCCGGATGGCCGCGGCCGATGGTGGCCGGGTCGCGGGGATCGTGCTCGGCGGTATCCAGCCAGAAGCCGGCAGCAAACACCGTATCCCACTGCGCGCCATGCCAGCCCAGCACCACAGGCCCCAGGTAGACGTCACCCACGCCGCTCTCGCTGCTGTCCACGCCCAGACCGCGGAACCTCAGCGATGTGCGCTGCACCGGCACTATCGCCTCCACGCCGTAGTTGGCGCCGAGGAAGGTCCTGTCGGTGACGTACAGCAGGCGGTTGGCGAAGGCGGTGACACTGCCGGTGTTGTTGCCGGGCATATCATCGCCACGGGCGTCGGCGACCTGGCGTATGTCGTAATGCACCAGATAGGCCCGGTAGTACAGACCCTGCACCGGCGGCATGAAGGCGCCGCCGCTGGCTTCGATGCCGGGCACGTAGTGGCCGTTGGCGGCGAGCAGCGGCAGGGGAGCCGACAGGGTCAGAAGGGACAGAAACAGGCGGTTGAGGGTCAGTCGCATGGCCGGGTACCAGTATCAGAGGAACGGGAAGCGCGCCGCAGAATAGGAGAGTCCTCATACCGCGGCTATTAGGCTTTCCTCTAATGCAAGATAGGCCGGTTTATGGCAGGACGCGAAACGCCAGCTCCCCGCGGGTGGCAGTCAGCAGCTGTTCCTGCAGCCCCGCGAGGGCAGCCTCGGGCAGACGCATGATCAGGGTGACGGACCCGGCATGCCGGACCTCGAGCAGCTCGCCACCGGCCTGGGCGAGCAGGTGGCGTGCGGTACTTTCATGGGCATAGGGCAGCTCGCAGTGGACTTGCACCAGGGCCACCGGGGCCACCTTCTCGGCCTGTTGCAGGGCCTGGGCCACGGCATCGGTATAGGCGCGGACCAGACCACCGGCTCCCAGCTTGATGCCACCGTAATAACGCACCACGGTGGCCAGCACGCCGTCGAGCTGCTGATGACGCAGCACCTCCAGCATCGGCCGACCCGCAGTGCCCGAGGGTTCGCCATCATCCACTGCCGCGCTGTGCCCACCCGCCAGCAGCGCCCAGCAGACGTGGGCGGCATCCGGGTGCTCGGCACGCAGTTCGGCTACCCGCAGCTGGGCGCTGGCGCGGTCGGCAACGGGTTCGACACAGGCAATGAAGCGGCTCTTGCGGATTTCCAGGGTGGCGTGAACGGACTGGGCGAGGCTGTACATGGCATCAGGGGGTTGAGGCTGAGCCGCGAGTATACGCCAGAAAGCGGCACGGGCGGCCGAGCCGCCCGGCCCAGCGGTGCCCTGTCAGCGTGCGAGGATCACACGCCCGTCACGGATCGAGGCCCGCACCGGCTGCTGGCCCAGCAGCACTTCATAGGGCGAGCGGCCCTGGAGTATCACGCAGCGGGCGGGCAGTCCGGGCTGTATGCCATAGTCCGCCAGACCCAGCGCTGCGGCGCCATTGTCGGTGATCAGTTCCAGACAGCTGTCTATCCAGTCCATGCCCAGCATGTGGCAGGCATGCAGCCCGACATCCAGGGTGCGCAGCATGTTGCCATTGCCCAGGGGGTACCAGGGGTCGCGGATGGAGTCCTGGCCGAAGGCAACCTTCAGGCCGGCCGCCAGCAGTTCCGGCACCCGGGTCAGGCCGCGGCGTTTGGGGTAACTGTCGAAGCGGCCCTGCAGGTGCAGGCTCTCGGTGGGCATGGACAGAAAGCGCAGCCCGGAGCGGGTCAGCAGGCGGAACAGGCGGCTGCAGTAGGCATCGTTGTAGGAGCCCATGGCGCAGGTATGGCTGGCGGTGACCCGCGAGCCGTAATCCAGGCGCAGGGCCTCGGCGGCCAGCACTTCGAGAAAGCGCGACTGGGGGTCGTCGATCTCGTCGCAGTGCACATCCACCAGCAGATCATTCCGGTGCGCCAGCTCCATCAGCCAGCGCACCGAGGCCGCCCCGTCATCCCGGGTGTACTCGAAGTGGGGGATGCCGCCGACCACGTCGGCGCCCAGACGGATAGCTTCCTCCATCAGCTCCTGGCCTCCGGGGAAGGAGCGGATGCCCTCCTGGGGAAAGGCCACTATCTGCAGGTCAACCAGCCCGGCCATGCGCTCGCGCACCTCCAGCATGGCGTTGAGGGCGGTAAGCGAGGGATCGGTGACATCCACATGGGTGCGCACATACTGGATGCCGTTGTCGGCAAACAGGCGCAGGGCCTGCTCCGCTCGGTGGATCACGTCCTCCCGGCTCAGCAGCGGCTTGCGCTCGGCCCAGCATTCGATGCCCTCGAACAGGGTGCCGCTCTGGTTCCAGCGGGGTTCGCCGGCGGTGAAGGCCGCATCCAGATGGATATGGGGTTCGACGAAGGGCGGGCTGACCAGATTGCCGGCGGCGTCGAGCTGGCCCGGTGCGGCGTCGCACATCTGCGCCTGGGGCGCAATCTGGCCGAAACGGCCGCCGCTGACGGGAATATGGAAAAGTCCCTCCCGGCCGGGCAGCCGGGCGTTGACTATGGCATCAAGGGTGGTTTGCATGAGGTCTCCCTGAGGCCCGCGGCCAGCGCGGGCGTGATTTCCGATTGACTCAGACCCAGGCGGAATCGGTGCCCAGACGGTGGATACCGAGGTCCATCCCGTTGCAGTGCCGGTGAATTGCGGCAATGCCTTCGGCCAGCGCGGCATTTTCCTGCTCCACCTTGCCGTGGTAGGCGAGGAAGGCCGGCATCAGCTCCCGCAACTCGGCCAGCAGCGCCTTCTCATCGACCCGGGTCAGGCGGCCGCTGTCCACCACTATCTCGCCATTGACGATGACCTTCTCGATGGAGCCGCCATTTTCACAATAGACCAGATGGTTGCGGATATCGTTGAGCGGCAGGAAGTTGATGCTCTGCAGGTCGAGGATCAGCAGGTCGGCACGCTTGCCCACTTCCAGCGAACCGGTGATGTTGTCGATCAGCGCGCTGCGCGCCCCGCCCAGGGTGGCGGCGCGGATGACCTCGCTGGCGTTCAGCCAGCGGCTGTAGTCCGGGGTGGATACGTTGTGCAGCAGGCCGGCGGCCTTCATCACGTCGAACATCCTCGCACTGTCGTTGGAGCAGATGCCGTCGGTACCCAGCGCCAGGTTGACTCCGGCATCCAGCAGCTTGCGTACCGGCGCGATGCCGGCGCCGAGTTTCTGGTTGGAGATCACGTTGTGTACCACGGAGACGCCGGCGTCGCCCATCAACGCGATGTCCCGGTCCGTGACCCAGACCGAGTGAGCTATGGTCACTCCGGAATGCAGGACACCCAGATCGTGCATGTGCTCGATCAGCGTCTTGCCGTAGTGGGCCGGGCCGGTGCAGCCCTGCACCTTGGTCTCGACGATGTGGGTATGCAGCGGCACCTGCCACTGCCGGGCCAGTTCATCCGCTGCCTGCAGCAGGGTATCGGAGCAGCGCTGGGGCGCCGAGGGCGCGACCATGAAGCGGATGCGCCCGGAGCGGTCATGGAATTCCCGGTACGCGGCCTTGGCGAAATCGATGAAGTCCTCGGCTGACGGGGGCGTCATCTGCTCCAGTCTTGTCTGGCACTCGGCTGGCAGGAACTCCCGTGAGAAGGGAATGGTATCCATGTAGGGCCGATCGATCATGTGCCCGGATACGGTGGCGCGGATACCGATATCGTCATAGGCCTGCACCGCCGCATTGAGCTGGCTCAGTGTCTGGGCCGGCGACTCGAACAGGTCATCGGTGATGCAGGTGGTCCCCGTCTTCAGTGCCTCGATGGCGACCAGCATGCTGCGCAGATAGATGATGCGGTCATCAATGCTGCTGGTGCCCAGCACCGGATAGGAATACAGCATCCACAGCTCCAGCGGCATGTTGTCGTAGCGGCCCTTGAACAGGGCCTCGCCGGAGTGCAGGTGGCTGTTGATCAGGCCGGGCATCACCAGCTTGCCGGTACCGTCGATCAGGGTGGCGCCTTCCGGGGCGGTCAGTCCGGTGCCCAGCTGGCGGATGCTGTCACCTTCGATCAGCACGTCGCCGGTGAAGGGGGTGGAGCCGTGGAGGTTGTCCATGGCCAGAATGGTGGCATTGCGAATCAGAATCGACATGGGGGATTGCTCCTGGGGTGAAAGGGGTCATGCACTGAGCAGCAGGCTGTCCTGCGCCTGCCAGCGGGCAACCACGGGGCTGCCCACCAGATAGCGGCCGGTGTCCAGCTCGCGCATGCTGGTCTGCACCTGCAGTTCCTCCCCGGCATCGCTTTCCAGATGCAGGGTGGCGGTCGAGCCGTTGATCTCGATGGTCGCTATGTGCGCCTGGATCTCGTTGCCGGAGCCTCGGCAGTGGTTATCCAGCTCGATGCGGTCGGCCGGTACCATCAGGCAGGCCGCGTCGCCGACCGGCGGTGTGCTGGGCCGTTCGACCAGAATGTCGCGGGCCGCCGTGGTGAAGCGACAGCCGCTGCCGTCCAGTTGACCGGAAAACAGGTTGTTGCCGCCGATGAACTCGGCGACGAAGCGGTTGGCCGGTCGCCGGTAGAGCTCCTGTGGCGTGGCGACCTGCTGGATGCGTCCGCCGTTCATCACCACCACGCGGTCGGCCATGGCAAAGGCCTCGGACTGGCTGTGGGTGATGTAGATGAAGGTGATGTTGAGTTCCCGGTGCAGGCGCACCAGTTCGGCCTGCATGCGAATGCGCAGGTGCGGGTCCAGCGCCGACAGGGGTTCGTCGAGCAGCAGCATTTCCGGCTCGTTGGCCAGGGCCCGGGCCAGTGCAACGCGCTGGCGCTGACCGCCGGACAGCTGATCTATGCTGCGATCGGCGAAGGCCAGAATGCCCATGCGCTCCATCCATTCCTCGGCCTTGCGCACCCGGCGGGCGCTGGGGTAACCGCGCTGCCTGAGGCCGAACTCCACGTTCTTGCGTACCGACATCAGCGGGAACAGGGCGTAGTTCTGCCATACCAGCGGGGCATCCCGTTTCCACGCCGGGTCCTCATTGATGCGCCGTCCCCATAGCCGGATCTCGCCGCTGGTGGGGCTGTCGAGGCCGGCGATCATGCGCAGGGTGGAGGTCTTGCCGCAGCCCGAGGGGCCCATGATGGCAATGAACTCGCCCTTCTTGACCGTGAGCGACACGCCGTCCACGGCCTTGGAGTTGCCGAAATCCTTTTCGAGGTTGTCCAGTTCGAGCATGGTGACTGACATGCTGCAGTCCTCCGTTCAGTTCTGAGTGCGGCCGCGACGGCCAGGGTTGAACAGCTGGGAAATCAGCACCAGGGCGATACTCAGCCCGAAGACCAGGGTGCCGACTGCGTTGATCCGCGGGCTGACCTGACCCTGCAGCATGGCCAGTACCCGTACCGGCAGGGTTTCGTTGGTGCCGCCGACGAACCAGGCGATCATGAATTCGTCGAAGGAAACCGCGGCGGTGAGGAACAGGCAGGCCAGGATGGTCGGCAGGCAGAACGGCAGGATGACCGAGCGCAGGGTGCTCAACTGGGTGGCCCCCAGGTTCCAGGCCGCCGCCTCGATATCCGGATCCAGGCTGGCCAGACGCATGCGGATCAGCGCCAGGGCGAAGGGCGCACAGAGCACGATATGGCCGACGATCAGTCCCTGCACCGAGCCGGCCAGACCGATGCGCGACTGGAAGGTCAGCATGGCCAGCCCGAGGATCACCACGGGCACCAGCGGCGGCAGGGTCAGCAGGGCCAGATACAGGTTCTTGCCCAAGAAGCGGTAGCGGTAGTCCACATAGGCTCCGGCGAAGCCGAGGGCAGTGGCCACCACGGCGCTGCACAGCGCGACGCTCAGGCTGGTGCGCACCCCCCGTGACAGGGAAGCGTCCGCCAGCACCTGACGGAACCAGTCCAGGGTCAGGCCCCCCATGGGCAGGCTGGGATAGCGGTTGACGTCGAAGGCGAACACCACGGTGGTGATGATGGGCGTGAAGACGAAGGCGAAGATCACGCCGACATAGCCGTACAGCCACAGGTTGGGACGGGGCTTGGCAGGATTCATGCGGCAGCTCCTTTCTTGCGGTAGGCCAGGGCCAGCATGCCCAGTACCACGGTGAGCAGGGTCAGGATCATCGTTACCGCCACCACCGCAGCGCGCGGCCAGTGGTTGCCCGACTTCACCTGGTCGGTCAGCAGGATGCTCAGGGTCGGCGGGCGCGAGCCGCCCAGCAGGGCCGGGGAGATGTAGTCGCCGAAGGACAGCACGAAGGCGAAGGTGCCGGCCAGGATCAGGCCGATGCGGGCTGAGGGAAACAGCACGGTGAACAGGGTCCGGCCATGGCTGCAGCCGAGGTTGTAGGCCGCTTCGATCAGGCGCTGGTCAACGCTGGCGATGGCGAAGGTCTGGATCAGGATGACCAGCGGCATGGTCAGGGTCAGAAAGCCCACCACGGTCGCACTGGTGGTGTTGAGGATCAGGATCGGCTCCACGCCGATCAGCGCCAGCAGGCTGTTGAGGATGCCGCTGGGGCTGAAGACGATCTGCCAGGCGTAGGTGCGCACCGGATAGCTGGTGAAGAAGGTGACGATCAGCAGCAGTATGGCCAGCCGCTGGAGACGGGGCGAAACCTTGCGTGCCAGGGCGTAGGACACCGGCAGTGCCAGGACGCTGGCCAGCACCGCACTCAGCGCGGCGACCCAGAAGGTATACAGATAGGCATCCCAGAAAAAGGAGGAGCTGAGCAGATGGGTCCAGTTGCCGAGCGCCAGATCGGGCGTCAGGCGGAACATCTTCACCGACCAGAAGGTCATGGCGACCAGCACCAGCAGCGGCCCGATGAAGAAGGCCAGCTGCCACACCAGCGGTGGCAGTGCCAGGCCCAGGGCGAAGCGTGCTCCGCGCGCTCGCCGGCGCGTTCTGCGCGGCGCCGCATGACCTGTCGGGACCACCGCATCGCCGGTAGTAACGGGAATCACCGTTCTACTATTCATGACATTTCTCCGCAGGTGGGGGCCGGCGGTTCGCCGGCCCGTTCAGCTCAGGCCGATTTGAAGGCCGTCCACACGTCGTTCCACTGGTCGATCTCCTGCTGGACCGGCAGCTTGCGCAGGAAGATCTTGCCCTTGGCGTAGTCATCCATGACGTTCGGACCGTCCAGGGTCAGCCCCAGCATCCGGGCGTCCTCGGGGTGCCGTTCGTTGAGCAGTTCCCAGCCCTTGCGGTTGGGAATGGAGGCCACATAGGCGGGCAGGCGGGCGGTGCGGATCTGTCCCTCGGGGGAGGTCATGTACTGGATGAAGGCCTTGGCCAGATCCTTGTTGCGCGAGGACGACACGATGGACAGGGACTCGGTCCACTGCAGGCCACCCTCCTCGGGCACTACCGCGGCCACCGGCACGCCGTCCTTCTGCAGCAGGTTGACCACCCAGTCGCCGATACCGGGAATGATCGCGGCGGTACCGTTGGAGAGCATGGAGAACAGGTTCGACATCGAATAGAAACCGCTGACCTGGGGGGCCAGGGAATTCAGGGACTTCTTCAGCAGGTCGAACTGGGCGCCGCCGATATCGAAGGGAGGCCGATTGCCCTGACGCAGGCTCAGACAACCCATGGTCGGCAGATACCAGTCGAACATGCCCAGACGGCCCTTGGCCTTGTCCGACCAGAGGGCCGTGTAGGAGGTCACTTCCTCGGGGCTGAACACATCGGTGCGGTACGCCATGCCGATGTAGCCGAAGCGCAGCATCACCGAGTACAGGTCGTCCCCATCCCAGTGGCCCTCGAAGTGCTGGAATTCAGGGAAGAAGTCGGCAATCGGATAGTCGTCCGGGTTCAGCTTGTCGATGAAGCCGCCCATGCGCAGCATGTCCACGTATTCCGCATCGGCCATGACCACATCGAACATGCCCGGCGGTGCCTGGTTGATCAGCCCCAGCATGGCCTCGCCGCCGACGTATTCGCGAGCCACCACGGTACAGTTGTGCAGTTTCTCGAACTCGGCCACGGCGAAGGGATCGGCGTGCCCCGGCCAGCTGAGGATGTTCAGCGTACGGTGCGGGGACTGGGCCGAGGTGAAGGGCGAGAACCCCGCCGCCGCGGCTCCCAGGGTGAGCCCGGCGGCCTTGAGCAGCTGACGACGGGAAAGGGACAGGGCACCTGAATCATACTTTCTGGACATGACGTTTTTCCTTGGGCTGAGGCGGGAGTGTTGCTCAACGCATGTGCGCTGCAGGGTGCAGTGCGGCGTCTGCCACTCCCATGCCGGGTAATGTCTGCGTGGCGGTCATCGGAAGTGGCCGCCGACAAAGGACAGGTGGCAATTAGCGTGCCAGTGCCGAGAGGCCGGAAAATCGCGGGTTTCGGAAGGAATCGGCAGGCATCTTGACCTGCTTTGGTGCGCCCGGAGGAGGGGTTGTCCTCTTCCTGGGGCAACGGCGGCCGTCATGGCCTGCCGAGGGGATCAGCGCCGGGTGGAGCGCCTCGGGCCGGGTTCAGACCGCGTCGCTGTTCTGCTGCTGACGCACCCAGGTGATCAGCTCGTCAAGGCCCATGGGGCGGGAGAAGTAGTAGCCCTGGAATACATCGCAGCCGTAGCCCCTGAGCAGTTCGAACTGTTCGCGGTTCTCCACGCCCTCGGCCACCACTGTCATGCCCAGCTCGCTGGCGGTGGCGATGATGCCGCGGCAGACGGCGGCGTCCTTGCGGTTGGAGATGACATTGTCGACGAAGTTGCGGTCGATCTTGACGCTCTCCACCGGCAGATCCTTGAGATAGCTGAAGCTGGAATAGCCGGTACCGAAGTCGTCGATGCTGGTGGTGATGCCCATCCGCTTGAGGGTGTTCAGGGTCTCGATGGCGGCATCGCTGTTGCGCATGAGGATGCTCTCGGTGAGCTCGAGCTCCAGACAGCTGGCGGGCAGGGAAGTGCGATAGAGGATATCCTGCAGGGAGGCGAGGAATCCCGGACGGTGGAACTGCAGGGGCGACAGGTTGACAGCTACCCGATGGTTGAGCAGCCCCAGGTCCAGCAGCTGTCTGGCATCCCGGCAGGCCTGGGTGATGACCCAGTGGCCCAGGTGCATGATCTGCCCGGTTTCCTCGGCGATGGGAATGAACCTGGCCGGCGAGATGAGCCCCTTGCTCGGGTGGCGCCAGCGTACCAGGGCCTCCAGCCCGCAGAACCTGCCGTACTGGTCCACCTTGGGTTGATAATTGAGGAACAGCTGGTCATCGCGCAGCGCCTCCTGCAGCTCGTTGCGCAGGGTTACCCCGGAGGACAGCTTCTCGTCGAGATCGCCGGAAAAGATCACATAGGCATTGCGACCCTGCTGCTTGGCCTTGTACATCGCCATGTCCGCCTGCTGCAGCATCCTCGTCGGCGCATCCAGATCCTCGGGCAGGAAGCTGATGCCGATACTGGCGGTGACATACAGCTCGTGGCTGCCGACCCTGTGCGCCTGGCCGACCTCGTGGAGAATGCGATCAGCAACCAGCTCGGCCTCCCGTTCGGTTTCCAGGTTGGGCAGCAACAGGACGAACTCATCGCCGCCGAAACGCGCCAGGGTATCGGTGGGGCGGATCGCACAGTTGAGGCGGCGGGCCACATTGATCAGCACCTGATCGCCTATCCGGTGCCCGAGGGTATCGTTGATGGGCTTGAAGGCATCCAGGTCGATGAACATGACCGCCAGCTGCTTGCCGCTGCGCCGGGCCAGCTGGATATCGTGTTCCAGGTGGTCCTCCAGCAGGGCGCGGTTGGCCAGGCCGGTGAGCACGTCGTGGGTGGCCTGGTAGGCCAGCTGGCGTTCGTGCTCCTTCTTCTCCGAAACGTCCTTCATGATGGCGGTGTAGTGGGTAATGCCGCCATCCTCGTCCTTGACCGGGGCCAGGGACAGCTGGTTCCAGAAGGTCATGCCGTTGCGTCGCAGGTTGCGCACGGTGAAGGTCGCGGCTTCGCCGTTGGCGATGGTGGTGCGGATCAGCTCGACATCCCGAGGCTCCTCCATCGAGCCGGTAATCATCGACAGGGTGCTGGCGCGCGCTTCCTCCCGGCTGCACCCCGTCATGCTGGCGAAGGCGGCATTGACGAACACCACCGGCATCACAGGATCCCGTACATCCACCACCAGCACCGCATTGTCGCTGGACTCCAGACTGCGAGTCAGCAGTCGCTGGTTCTCCTGGGCCTGCAGGCGTTCGGTAATATCCTTGACCACCGCGTACAGCCCGACCACGGCGTTGTTGACCAGCACCGGCATGAAGGAACATTCGTAGTCACGCCAGTCGCCGGCGATATTCAGGAACTTCACGCTGAAGGTCTGCGCACTGCCCTCGATGGTCCGCTGGAAGGCGGCATCGAACATCTCGAAATCCTGGCGGCTCATGGCCTTGCCGTTGATCACGTCCTGGTAGCAGAGCTCGCCCAGGTCCTGGTCATCGATGCCGGTGATGAACTTGGCCCGGTCATTGAGCGCGACATAGCGCCCTTCACGGGTGAACTCGAAGACCGCGTCGGGTGACTGGTCGAACAGCGAGCGGAAGCGCTGCTCCTTGGTATGCAGGGCTCTGGTGCTCTGGCGCTGCTTGACCGCCACGATGCGGCCGATGGTCAGCAGATAGCTGACCAGCAGACCCAGGATCAGGATGAAGGGGATCAGCATACCCGGCAGCGCCCGCATGCTGGCCGGGCCGGCGGAGGCGGTAATGGTCAGGGTCGGGCCACCCGGCAGGGTGACACTGGCGTGCTCGAACACTTCCAGCCCCTGGGCATGCTGCAGTATGGGACTGTCGGAACGGGAGACCAGGGCGAAATCGAACTCATTGCCCGACGCCGGAGGCACCGGCTGCCACATGGGATCCAGGTCAAAGGTGGCGAAGAACAGCGCCTCGGTTGAACCCTCCGGCACTATCATCAGCACCGCATGCAGCGGTCGGCTGTTATCCGGTATGTGCCAGGCGGCAGCCAGACCCTGGGCCCGCATACTGTTGATCCACTGCGCCATGGGCGGGTTCGCCATCTGCTGCGCCAGCCAGTGCTGTTCGCCGGTATTGCTGCTTTCATGGAGCAGGGTCCGGCCGTCGCGGCCCAGCACCAGCAGGGATTTCAGGGCGGTGATATCGGTGAAGTAGCGCTTGAGTTCGGTGCGTTGCAGGGCGGCGGGCACTTCCAGGTCCAGAGCGGCCCAGCGGTCGGCCATACGCCCGATGAGCTCGGCCGAGGACTCCAGCTCGTATTCGAGCATCCCGGCATAGTGCTGCACCAGCGCGCGTGCCGAATTGTGGCGCTCCTGATGAATGCCCCAGCTGGCCATCACCAGCAGAAAGAAGGTGCCGAAAACGGCCAGAGCACCGCCACTGGCGGCGGAAAGCTCCATGCGTTCGATCTGCGACCAGGGCAGACGGCAGAGGAGCGCCAGCGCTGCAGCAAATACCAGACAGAATATGGCGCCGATCCGGGTGAAGCCGATGATGAGCGGGGGGCTCTCCCCGCCGCCGGCGAACAGGAACATCAGCAGTACATAGCCGCCGATGGCCATGCCCATGCAACTGATCAGCAGGGCGAACAGCCGACGCAGGCGGCTCTCGGTACCGATCAGGCCGCCCAGCCCCCAGAGCAGGGAGCAGACCATCGGCGCTATCTCGCCGCTGGACTGCGCAGCCGGTGCCATCAATCCGGCGACCGCGAGCAGCTGACGCACCGCGTAATAGCCGCCGACGATGGTAAGCAGGGATCCGGACAGATAGCGCAGCGGTCGGGATTGCAGCATCAGCGACAGCATTACCAGGCTGCCGAGTATCAGTACCACCGAACCGCGCATGGTCACCATGAGGCTTTCGGGAACCGCCAGGCCGGGCCAGACATGGCCGACGAAGCCGAGCAGCCCGGTCAGCAGTCCGCTGATGAACAGGAGGTAGAGCCAGACCTGCAATCGAAGATTGTGCGTGGTATTGATCATGGATGCTGTGCGAGCTCTGAATGGCCAGCCCCGAGCGGGGAGTGGTGGCCAGGTACAATCCACTGTAGTACAGCCGTTACAGCTATATCGTATGGGCATTGGACTGTCTTGAGCCAGAACTGGCTACACATGAGACGAATTTTTTTACACGAACGACTGTCGTTACCCGTTACATGCGCCCGCTTTTCAGGTTAATGTTGCCGCAAACAACCCCACCGCAGGAGCTGAGCGTACATGGAAGGACGGCGCCCCACGGCGGATTCGCGCTCGCAGTTCTGGCTCATGTGCATGCGTTGCTGCGTGCTGGCCGGCTGCGTGGACGTGGCCCTGTTCTTCATCTTCCATTATCTGGGTTCGCCGATCCTCGCCTGGATCAACGTGTTCAGTGGCCCCATGTACGCCATCGCCTGGTGGGCGCTGAAGACCCGGCGCAATGTCCTGGCGCTGACGCTGATCTGGATCGAGGTGCTGATCCATGCCACCCTGGGCTCCCTGCTTATCGGCTGGGAGGCGGGTTTCTACTATTACCTGCTGATGTTCATTCCCGCGCTTTTTGCCGGTAATCGTTCCTACCGCAGGGCGGCGCTGACGGTCGTGGCACTGTGGCTGTTCTATATCGGTCTGGCGGTCGCCACCCATCTGGTCGAGCCCGTGCAGCCCATCTCCGAGAACGCCCGGCTTGCCCTGTACCTGTTCAACCTGACCGTCCTCTTCGGCATGTCCAGTTATCTGTCGATGTATTACATGATGACCGTCAGACGGGCCCACCGCAGTCTGAGTCGCATGGCCACCACCGATCCGCTCACCCTGTTGTACAACCGCGGGTACATGGTCGAGCTGGCCGGTCGGCATATTGCCGAACGGGAACATGCCGGGCGTCGGCTGGCCTTCCTGCTGATGGATGTGGACCACTTCAAGCAGGTCAATGATCTGCACGGGCACGACTGCGGCGACCGGGTGCTGAGTCAGGTGGGCGCGCTGCTGCGCGAAGCCCTGCGCGAAGGTGACAGTGTCGGGCGCTGGGGCGGGGAGGAGTTCCTGGCGCTGCTGCCGGGGGCGGATACCCGGCAGGCTACCCAGGTCGCCGAGCGGGTACGCCAGGCCGTGGCCGGGTACGACTGGAGCCTGTACGGTCTGCATGCCCCGGTGACCCTGAGCATCGGTGTCAGCGAGCATCAGGCCGGGGAGATGCTCAGCGACTCCCTGAACCGCGCCGATGCCGCCCTGTATGCCGGCAAACACGGTGGACGCAATCGGGTGGAAGTGGCGCTGGAGACCGAGCAGCAAAGCGCAGCGGGCAGCCAGGCTGGCTGACCCTGCCCGGGCCGGTTACGGCATCAAGCTGCCATTGCTCAATGCCTGTGCCAGTTGATCCACGGCCGCCGCCAGCTTCTCATCGATGATGTGCAGATACTCGGTCCAGTCACTCACATGATTCAGCTCGGCCTTGCCATCGGAAATCCCCCGCAGGGCGATCAGCGGCAGGTCGAAGCGCATGCAGGCCCGCAGGCAGGCGTAGGTTTCCATGTCCACCATCTGCGCCGCGACGCTGTCATAGGCTGCGCCGGAGACGATATTGGCACCGGTAGAGAGTGTCGCCTCCGCGATGCCGGGAATGCGCAGGGGCAGGGGCAACACCGCCGGCAGGCCGAGAAACGGCGTGACGCCCCGCTCGAAACCCAGCGCCGAGGCATCCATATCCCGATAGGCCACCGAAGTCGCCTGATAGATGCCGGTCTGCTCCAGCACCCGACTGCCGGCCGAGCCCAGCGACACCACCAGATCCGG
>Ga0209075_1003015_pt1 | contig 14350 bp, 13 predicted proteins | sample Stecom2011_FD_187523 | JGI IMG/M metagenome (GOLD analysis project Ga0209075, IMG submission 187523) | Agricultural soil microbial communities from Utah to study Nitrogen management - Steer compost 2011 (SPAdes) (version 2) | ecosystem: Environmental > Terrestrial > Soil > Agricultural land... | reverse complement strand
AGCGCCATAGTATTGATGGCGAGACTGCGCTGGATCCGAAGTACCTGAATGAAGCCATCGAGGAAAATGTGCAGCAACAGGTTCAGCACCTGCGCACGCATCCGGTGGTGGCGGCCAAGCTGGCCACGGGCAAGATCGAGATTCACGGCTGGGTGTATGACATCAAGTCCGGCAATATTCGCTGCTGCGGGCGGGACAGCATCGAGTTCAAGAATTTCGATGACTATTATGCGGAGACGCTTGCTCGGGTTGCTGAGGCCTAAGTTTGGCGTTTGGGTGGAGTGGGGCTACCTTCCCTCCGGAAAAAAAGAACTCGCTTCGCTCAGACATCTTTTTTTCCTGCGGGAAGGTAGCCCCACACCACCCTTTCTAACTCTTGGGCAATATCCCCTATCAGGCCAGTACGGCCCAGAGGTCGTGCTCGTCGGCGTGTTCTACTACCGCCTGTACAATCTGGCCTGGCTGCAGGTCGGTTTCACCGTTGAGGTAAACCATGCCGTCGATTTCCGGGGCGTCGGCCTTGGAGCGGCCGATGGCGCCTTCTTCGTCTACTTCGTCAATCAGCACATCAATGGTCTTGCCGATCTTGGCCTGCAGGCGAGCGGCTGAGATTTCAGCTTGTTTGGCCATAAAGCGCGCCAGGCGCTCTTCTTTGACCTCTTCCGGCACGGCACCTTCCAGCTCGTTGGCTTTTGCTCCTTCAACCGGGCTGTAGGTAAAGGCGCCGACTCGGTCGAGCTGGGCTTCGTCCAGCCAGTCGAGCAGGTACTGGAAGTCTTCTTCGGTTTCACCGGGGAAGCCGACAATGAAGGTGGAGCGGATGGTCAGTTCCGGGCAGATTTCACGCCATTTCTTGATGCGTTCCAGGGTTTTGCTGTCGTGGGCCGGGCGTTTCATGGCCTTGAGCACTTTCGGGCTGGCGTGCTGGAACGGGATATCCAGGTACGGCAGGATCTTGCCTTCGGCCATCAGCGGGATGATGTCGTCCACGTGGGGGTACGGGTAGACATAGTGCAGGCGCACCCACACGCCCATGTCGCCGAGGGCTTCACACAGGGACTGCATCTTGGTTTTCAGGGGCCGGCCCTGCCAGAAACCGGTGCGGTATTTGATATCCACGCCGTAGGCGGAGGTGTCCTGGGAGATCACCAGCAGTTCCTTTACGCCGGCATCCACCAGGCGCTGGGCTTCGTCCATGACATCACCGATGGGCCGGCTCACCAGCTTGCCGCGCATGTCCGGGATGATGCAGAAGGTGCAGCTGTGGTTGCAGCCTTCGGAAATCTTCAGGTAGGCGTAGTGGCGCGGGGTCAGTTTGACGCCCTGGGGTGGTACCAGGTCGACAAACGGGTCGTGGTCTTTATTCGGGGGCACAAACTGGTGCACCGCGCCTACTACTTCTTCATAGGCCTGGGGGCCGGAAACCGCCAGCACGCCGGGGTGGGTTTCGCGGATTTTGTCTGCTTCCACGCCCATGCAGCCGGTTACGATCACCTTGCCGTTCTCGCTGATGGCCTCGCCGATGGCGTCCAGGGATTCCTGCTTGGCGGCGTCAATAAAGCCGCAGGTGTTTACCACCACGATATCGGCATCGTTGTAGGTGGGCACCACGTCGTACCCGTCCAGGCGCAGCTGGGTAAGAATGCGCTCGGAATCAACCAGTGCCTTAGGGCAGCCCAGGCTGATAAACCCTACTTTTCCGCCCTTGGCGGTGTTTTCTGTTTTCTCGGTCATAACGGTTCTGCAGGAATCCCGGGGCGATGCCCCTGATGAATGTAGGCGGCGATTTTACCTCAGCGGAATTGCAACTGCAGCACTATCCGCATACGGATACCGGGTGGATAATACGGATCTGCAGGCAAGTTATTCACGTTTTTGTGAACTCAGGTTCAGTACTTTTTAATATTTCTGCAACAATACGCAAAAACATGCTTGCTGATCACATTTTAGACAACTAAACTCTGCAAAATTCAAACAACTGTTCGGAAACATTATGGGAAAGGCAACACATCTGGATACCGCACTCGCCAGACGCGTGAGAGTGAAAGTCGTGACGCCAAAATCCAACCTCCGCAACCAGCAGCGTGTGCCGGTGGACGCCTCCATCGCCCTTGAAAAGCCCGACGGCCAGCGCCTGGACTGTCAGATTGCCAACCTCTCCCGTTCCGGCGTGATGATTTCCTGTACTGAAGAAGCGGCCAGGGTTCTGCTTCCCGGGCTTCGAGCCCCTGCTCCCGGCCTGTATTTTGGCGTGACTGCCCGCTTCTCGGTGCCGGTACTGCCTGCGCAACCGGTGGCAGTGACCGCAGACTGCAACGTTGTGCATTTGCGCCGCGTGTCACGGGACGAGTTCCAGGTCGGTATCCAGTTTTCAGAGTTCGAAGGCAACGGTTTCGACTATGTTGACCAATACGTAGCCAGGCTTCTTGCAGACAGCCTGCAGGCCGACCGCAACTCCGACTGATTTTCACGCCAATCTTGCAGCCAACCCCTCTCCCCGGGCGGATTGGCAGCCATATTATTAGAACTTAAAGTTCTTACCAGACATCTTCTTATGCCGCACCTACCCCTGATATAGTTGGTCGCCTGATTCACAGCCCTCACACACGCCTGCGGCAACGGATGACCATGACCACATACAACCTCACTCATCTCAAACAGCTGGAAGCAGAAAGCATCCACATAATCCGGGAAGTGGCGGCCGAGTTTGACAACCCGGTCATGCTCTACTCCATCGGCAAGGATTCGGCGGTGATGCTGCACCTGGCGCTGAAAGCCTTCTACCCGGGCAAACCCCCGTTCCCCCTGATGCATGTAGACACCACCTGGAAGTTCCGGGAGATGATCGAGTTTCGTGACAAGCAGGTGAGCCGTTACGGGCTGGACCTGATCGTGCACACCAACGAAGAAGGTGTTAAGCAGGGTATCGGCCCGTTCAGCCACGGCAGTGCCAAACACACCGACATGATGAAAACCCAGGCCCTGAAACAGGCCCTGAACAAATACAAGTTCGATGCTGCCTTCGGTGGCGCACGCCGGGATGAAGAAAAATCCCGGGCCAAGGAGCGGGTGTATTCGTTCCGGGACGAACACCACCGCTGGGACCCGAAAAACCAGCGCCCGGAGCTGTGGAACATCTACAACGGCAAGGTCAACAAGGGCGAGAGCATTCGCGTGTTCCCGCTGTCGAACTGGACCGAGCTGGATATCTGGCAATACATCTACCTGGAAAACATCGACATTGTGCCGCTGTACTTTGCGGCCGAGCGCCCGGTGGTGGAGCGTGACGGCACGCTGATCATGGTCGACGACGACCGTATGCCCCTGAAAGAAGGCGAAACCCCGATGATGAAATCGGTGCGCTTCCGCACTCTGGGCTGCTACCCCCTCACCGGCGCTATTGAGTCTGAGGCCGACACACTGCCGGAAATTATTCAGGAAATGCTGCTGGCCACCAGCTCCGAACGGCAAGGCCGGGTCATCGACCACGATTCTGCCGGCTCCATGGAACAGAAAAAGCGGGAAGGGTACTTCTGAGATGTCACACCAGTCTGAATTGATCGCCGACGATATTCTGGCGTACCTGAAACAACACGAGAACAAAGAGCTACTGCGCCTGCTGACCTGCGGCAGCGTGGATGATGGCAAAAGCACCCTGATCGGCCGCCTGCTGCATGACACCAAGATGATCTATGAAGATCACATGGCCAGCCTGAAAACCGACAGCGCCAAGATGGGCACCACCGGTGAAAAACTGGACCTGGCCCTGCTGGTGGATGGCCTGCAGGCGGAGCGGGAGCAAGGCATTACCATTGACGTGGCCTACCGCTACTTCAGCACCGACAAGCGCAAGTTCATCATCGCCGACACCCCGGGCCACGAACAGTACACACGCAACATGGCCACCGGCGCCTCCACCGCGCAACTGGCGATTCTGATGATCGACGCCCGCCACGGCGTAATGACCCAGACCCGCCGGCACTCGTTCATCGCCTCGCTTCTGGGCATTCGCCACATTGTGGTGGCGGTGAACAAGATGGACCTGGTGGATTTCAGCGAACAGCGCTTCAATGAAATCCGCGACGAATACCTGGCCTTTGCCACCAAACTGGGCCTGAAAGACGTCCGCTTCGTACCGATTTCCGCCCTGGACGGCGACAATGTGGTGAACAAGAGCGACAACACGCCCTGGTTCACCGGCCAGCCATTGATGGAAATCCTGGAAACCGTGGAAGTGTCCCGGGACAAGAACCTGGAGCACTTCCGCTTCCCGGTGCAGTACGTCACCCGCCCCAACCTCAACTTCCGGGGCTTCTGCGGCACCATCGCCTCCGGCGTGATCCGCCCGGGCGACACCGTGATGGCCCTGCCCTCGCGGCGCACCAGCAAGGTCAAAGAAATCGTTACGTTTGACGGCAACCTGAACGAAGCCTACGTCGACCAGGCGGTCACCCTGACCCTGGAAGACGAGATCGACATCAGCCGTGGCGATATGCTGGTGAAAGCGGATGACGAGCCTGAGGTACACAACCGGTTCAATGCCAATATTGTGTGGATGACCGACGCGCCGCTGGAAACCGGCCGCCTGTACGACATCAAGCTGGGGCCCACGTTTACCTCTGGCACGGTGAAGAGCATTCACCACCAGACCGACGTAAACACCCTGGAGCAGAACCCGAACCCGAGCCAGCTTCAGCTTAACGAAATCGGCCTGTGCGAACTGACCCTGAACCAGCCCATCGCGTTCGACGCCTACCAGCGCAACCACGCCACCGGCAGTTTCATTGTCATCGACCGTCTGACCAACGTGACTGTCGGCGCGGGCATGATCGCCGGGCTGGCCGACGGCCTGGAATCACTGGATCCGGTTACCTCTGAGGAGCGCGAGCGCCGCCTGGCCCAGAAACCGGCCATCATCGCCTGCACCGGCAAACAGGCCCCGCAACTGGCCCTGGCCGTGGAGCGGGCGCTGTTTGACCAAGGCAAGACCGCGGTGGTGGTGTCCGAAGAAAACACCGGCGACGCCGACGAACGCCGCCGCGTGGCCCAACTGCTGACCTCTCACGGTCTGGTGGCTGTGGCGGTGAACCTGGGGTCTGACATTGCCAACGCAGGTGTGTCAGCGGATTCGGAGGCCGATATTCCGGCTGCCGTTGCGGGGCTTCTGCAGGAGTTGGCTCGGAGTCAGCGGGTTTAAGTTTGGAGCTTGGCCTCTTGTACTGATTCCCCATCCTTGGCGGGCGGGCTTGCCGGGGTGGGGGATGGTTTTTCTTTGGAAAAACAACTCGCTTCGCTCAGACATCTTTTTCCGGCAGAAAAACCATCCCCCACCCCGACGCCGGCAGAGAAAATTGTTGGTTTCTGCAGTTGCTTGGCCAAATGCTGGTTGCCATTCATGCACAGGGACAATATCCTGTACAGGACAGCTTTCTGTACAGGATATATTTATGGATGCTATTAGCTACACAGCCGCACGCAGCAATCTGGCAAAAACCATGGAGCAGGTTTGTGAAGACCACTCACCGGTGATTATTACCCGGAGCAAGGCCCAGTCTGTCGTGATGATTTCGCTGGAGGATTACGAAGCACTGCAGGAAACCGCCTATTTGCTACGGGCACCCAAAAACGCCCGCCGTCTTTTGGAATCCGTCGCCGAACTGGAACAAGGCGGTGGTCAGGAAAAGGATCTTCTTGAATGAAACTCATCTTCTCCGAGCACGCCTGGGAGGACTATTTGTACTGGCAGAAAACTGACAAAAAAGTCATTAGTCGCGTTAACAAACTTATCAAAGAAACCATGCGGGAGCCCTTCGAAGGCATCGGCAAGCCGGAGCCGTTAAAGCACAACCTCGCCGGTTACTGGTCACGGCGGATTAACGAAGAAGACCGTATGGTCTACAAAGTCACGGAAGACGCACTACTCATCGCCCAGCTCCGATATCACTACTGACAGTAAACAACCCCTTATCCTCAGCAGTTCCAGAAAAAGCCGACTTCACTCAAATGGCCTGCCGGTCGTGGGGTGGTGGTTTATTTTTCTGCCGGAAAAAGATGTCTGAGCGAAGCGAGTTGTTTTTCCAAAGAAAAATAAACCACCACCCTGCGACCCGCCCCCAATATAGAAAGCTAAAAATGAATCCCAAGCCGAACCGTGGCAAAATCCCCCGCCACCAGGATTAACCACAGGAGCTGAACACCATGGCCATCAAACACCTGCGCACCGCCTTCGCCAGCCAGTACCAGCCAGGCCAGCCCGCCCGCCTTGTTGCCGGCGAGGCTCAGCAGGAGCCCGGTGGCGACTACGAAGCCCTGCACAAACAGATGAAGCGCCTGTTCAACAGCAAACCCGGCAAGAAATACGGCCGCTTCTCGGACGACATCGGCGAATGCCCCTTTAGCGCCTGGCTCAAAGACTACCTGGAAGACAAACAAACCTTCGCCGCCATGACCGACCGCCTGTTCGGCCAGTGGCAGGAACTGCTCAACGGCAGCCAGGAAGAGTTTGACGGCCACCTGATGGTGGTGCACGACGCCCTGGCCGATTCCGAAGTGGTGTACCTGTTCATCCTCGAAACCGACGGCGCCATGCGCTTTGACGGCAGCCAGAAACTGGACGCCACAGACGTGCTGAGCCTGTCGCGCCTGAACCTGGCTGCTCGGATCGAGCTGGATGAGTGGCGCAATGGCAACGCCAGCGACAACTACATGACCGTGGTCCACGCCCGCGGCACCGGCGACCCAGGCGAGTTGTTCCTGCGCCTGTGTGCGTTCACCAACAGCGTGGACGTGGAAAAGGAAACCATGACCTTCCTGGACGCGGTGGAAGCCTTCGCCAAGTCCAGCGAACCGGAAAAGGCCGGTGAAGTCCGCGCCAAGGCCTACGAATTCTGCAAAGATCAGCACGCCCTCGGCGAACCGGTCGCCATCGAGGCGCTGTCCAGCTACCTGGACGAAAGCCAGCCGGAGCGCTTCAAGGAATTCGCCAGCAAGAACGCGGAAATGCCTGAAACCGGCGTGCTGCATCCGGACCACCGCAAGGTGAAGAAACTGGTACGCATTGCCGGCTCTGGTGGCGGTATGAGTGTGTCGTTCTCGTCAGACCTGGTGAACCAGGCGGTGTACTACGACCGCGATAAAGATGCCTTGACCATCACCCGACTGCCCAAGGCTTTGCGGGAGCAGTTGCAGCGGTATCTGGAGGCTCGCGAGGACTGATTTTTAGCCACGGAATCCACGGAAGGACACGGAAAAAAGAAAAAGAAAAAGAAAAAGAAAAAGAAAAAGAAAAATGATTTGCCACGAAATCCACGAAAGAACACGAAATAAAAGACTTAAATACCTTTGGTTTTTAATCGGTAAGTTTTTTCGTGTTTTTTCGTGGATTTCGTGGCAAACAATCTTTTGTCTTTGTCCGTGAGCGTCCGTGAGTGTCCGTGGCTAAAATCTTGGGAGGCTCGTAGCAGGATCCACGAGAACTAGTTTGCCTCGATATTCTCCGGCTGGTCATCCCACCGGGGTCGATTTGCTCTCAGCTTTCTGACTTCCTGCATCCACCCTACCCCGTCGATCAGCTCACCGGTTTCGTGGTCGATGGGCGGATACGGCAGGTTGCGGTCGTCGCAGTAGCGCTTCACCGTCGGCTGGCACCAGCAGAACAGAAGCCGGTTGTATTCGTCATCCGGCATACGCCGCTGATCAAACATCCCCGCCAGCTTCCGCTGACGCTGGGCTTCGGAAAGGATAATCGAGCAGGCTGAGGACACATTCAGCGACTCCACCATGCCCATCATCGGTATCACAATATGCTCATCCGCCTGCTCGGCGGTCACCGGGTTCACGCCATCCACTTCGTTACCCATGATAATCGTACACGGCACGGTGAAATCCACCTCCCGAAAATCCACCGCCCGGTCCGACAACTGTGCGGCATAGAGCTTGTGGCCCTGAGCTTTCAGCGCCGTTACCGCGTTATCCATGGTGGAATGGGTGTGGGTTGTCACCCAGTGAAAACTACCGCCGGCAGTCTTCCTGAAGGCACGAAAACCCTCCTTCGGCCACACCACATGCATGTTCGCCACACCGAAGGCGTCGCAGGATCGGATGATGGCCGACAGGTTGCGGGGTTTATGTACCTGGTCCGTCAGCACCCGCAGGTCGGGTTGGCGGGTGTTGAGGACTTGCTTGATTCGGGCGAGGCGTTTGGGGGTCATAAGTATATTGGCTAGCGATGATTTTCCGGCTCCCACAAACCAACAATCAAGCTTGTAGAGTCCAGTACAGGTGTCTGGGAAGGGTTTTGGGGTGGGCTTTCCAAAAATTTCGAAGGCCATGGATGGCCTGAGAGAAGCGCACATGGATGTGCTTGTAGCGGTTTTTGGAAAGCCCACCCCAAAAGCCTTCGTGCACAAAGGTTGCGATCATAGCACAGAGCCAAATGAGGAATACCGAGACAACGGTGGTTGAAGTTTAAGCACCCCGTTATAATACGCGGTCAATTTTTGCCAGCGCCATACACCCCGGCGCAACACACACCAGACTACGTGAGACCCATGGCCAAGAAGCTGTTCATCAAAACCCACGGCTGCCAAATGAACGAGTACGACTCTGCCCGCATGGCAGACCTGCTCAAAACCGGCGAAGCGGTTGAAATGACCGACAACCCGGACGACGCCGACATCCTGCTGCTGAACACCTGCTCCATTCGCGAAAAAGCCCAGGAGAAAGTGTTCCACCAGCTTGGCCGCTGGAAACGTCTCAAAAGCAAAAAGCCCGATATGATCATCGGCGTCGGCGGCTGCGTAGCCAGCCAGGAAGGCCAGGCCATCCTTGACCGGGCACCTTACGTAGACATGGTCTTCGGCCCGCAAACCCTGCACCGCCTGCCAGATATGATCACCGAAGTGCGCACCAAGGGTAACGGCGTAGGCGTGGTCGACGTCAGCTTCCCGGAAATCGAGAAGTTCGACAACCTGCCCGAACCCGGTGCCGACGGCCCTTCTGCGTTCGTTTCTATCATGGAAGGCTGCAGCAAGTACTGCACCTTCTGCGTAGTGCCCTACACCCGCGGCGAAGAAGTCAGCCGCCCGGTGGACGACGTCATCGCCGAAGTAGCACACCTGGCCGCCCAGGGCGTGCGCGAAGTGAACCTGCTGGGCCAGAACGTCAACGCCTATCGTGGCGACACCCACGACGGCGACCAGATGGACCTGGCAGAACTGATCGAAGTGATTGCCACCATCGACGGCATCGACCGCATCCGCTACACCACCTCCCACCCAGTGGAATTCAGCGACGCCCTGATCGAGGTCTACGAGCGGGTACCGGAGCTGGTCAGCCACCTGCACCTGCCGGTACAAAGCGGCTCCGACCGCATCCTCGCGGCCATGAAGCGCGGCCATACAGCGCTGGAGTACAAATCCAAACTGCGCCGCTTGCGCAAGATCCGCCCGGACATCAGCTTCTCCTCGGATTTCATCATCGGCTTCCCGGGTGAAACCGATAAGGATTTCGAGGACACCATGAAGCTGATCAACGACATCGGCTTCGACATGTCTTTCAGCTTCATCTACAGCGCCCGCCCGGGTACCCCGGCGTCGGATCTGCCGGACGATACGCCGATGGAGGTGAAGAAGCAGCGCCTGAGCATTCTGCAGGATCGCCTGAACCAGAATGTGATGGATATCAGCCGCAAGATGGTGGGTTCCACCCAGCGGATTCTGGTGACCGGCCTGTCCAAGAAAGACCCGGGCGAGTATGCGGGGCGCACCGAGAACAACCGCATCGTGAACTTCCGCCACGAGAATCCTGAGGTGGTTGGCCACTTCATCGACGTGGAAATTGTCGAGGCCTATCCGAATTCTCTTCGGGGTGTGCCTGTGGGTTCGGAATTGTATTGATGTTCGTCCCCCATGTTTTCTGGTTTTGGGGGCTTGGTGACAGGGTGAGGTTGCCTCCCAAAAAACGCCCCGCAAGTACGTCCTTGTAGGGCTTCGTCGCGCCGTCCCTGGCGCTCCAGATTTTTGGGAGGCAACCTCACCCTGTCACCGGCAAACTTCTCGAAGGCATGCCAGATAAATAACCGAACCCGCACCACAGACTAATGATTCCGCAGTCGACACATCCAAACCACTTGTTTTTCGCCCTCTCGGCCTGCACATTGCTTGAACAGGTACGGTGCGGGCAGGGCCGTCAAAAAATCTGGAGCGCCAGGGACGGCGCGACGAAGCCCTACAGGGATGTATTCACGGGCGTTTTTTTGACGGCCCTGCCCGCACCGTACCGATAACATCGCAGCCTAAAAAGCATACTCCCCCAAACCAGAAACCCGGGGAGTAAAACGAAACGGAGCAATATTGAACACTCACGACACCAGACAATTTGACCTGCACCCGGTGAACCAGCGTCGGCTGGCGACCCTGTGCGGGCAGTTTGATGAACACCTGAAAATGATCGAACAACGCCTGCAGGTGAAGGTCGGCCGGCGCGGGCATCATTTCCGGGTGGAAGGCCACACCGAAAACGTGGCTGCCGCTACCGAAGTTATCCGGCACCTGTACCGGGAAACCGAGGCCAGCGAAGATATTCCGCCGGATACCGTGCACCTGTTCATCCGCGAAACCGGCCTTGAGCGGCTGCCGGATGACGTGCCTTATGACGAAGGCCAGATCACGATTGTCAAAACCCCGAAGCTGACGGCAAAACCCCGGGGCAAGAACCAACAGAAGTATGTGCACAGCATCCGCACCCACGATATCAACTTTGGTATCGGGCCGGCGGGTACCGGCAAAACCTGGCTGGCCGTGGCCTGTGCCGTGGAGGCGCTGAAAGACGAGCAGGTGAAGCGCATCCTGCTGGTACGCCCGGCGGTGGAAGCCGGCGAGAAACTCGGTTTTCTGCCCGGCGACCTGGCCCAGAAGGTGGACCCTTACCTTCGGCCGCTGTACGACGCGCTTTATGAAATGCTTGGATTTGAGCAGGTCACCCGCCTGATCGAGAAAAGCGTGATCGAGATTGCGCCGCTGGCGTTCATGCGTGGCCGTACCCTGAACAATTCGTTCATTATTCTCGACGAGAGCCAGAACACCACCCGGGAGCAGATGAAGATGTTCCTGACCCGGATCGGTTTCGGCTCTACGGCTGTGATAACCGGTGACACCACCCAGATCGACCTGCCCCGGGGCCAGAATTCCGGCCTGATTCATGCCGCCGGCGTGTTGAGCAAGGTGCCGGGCATCGGGTTTACCCGGTTTGAAGCCAAGGATGTGGTACGCCACCCGCTGGTTCAGCGCATTGTGGAAGCCTATGACTCCTTTGACGACGGGAGCTCCAACAGCCGATGAGCAAGCTCACCGTGGATTTCCAGATGGCGTTTGAAGGTGCCGGGGTGCCGGATGAAGCGCAGTTCCACAGCTGGGCCGAAATGGCGTGGCTGGGCGAAGAACCCTCTGAGGTGACCATCCGTATCGTCGATAACGACGAGAGCCGGGAGCTGAACCACCAGTACCGGGGCAAGGACAAACCCACCAACGTTTTATCCTTCCCATTTGAAGCACCAGCGGGTATAACGATGCCATTGGCCGGAGATCTGGTTATATGTGCACCGGTTGTTGAAAAAGAGGCACAGGAACAGCATAAAGAACCTGTGGCTCACTGGGCCCATATGGTAGTGCACGGTATGTTGCACCTGCAGGCCTACGACCATATTGAAGACGACGAAGCCGAGGTTATGGAAGCCCTCGAGGTCCGGCTGCTTGCGCAGCTCGGATTTGCTAACCCTTACGAAGCAGAGGAAACGGAACCAGACTCATGAGCGACGACCAGTCGAGTCGCAGCCAGGGCAGCAAGTCCTGGCTGGAGCGTATATCACAGGCCTTTTCCAGCGGGCCTGAGTCCGTCGAGGACGTGCTGGAAATTCTGCGGGACGCCGAGTCCCAGAACATTATCGATACCGATTCCATGAGCATCATCGAAGGTGCCATGCAGGTGATCGATATGCGGGTGGATGAAATCATGATTCCCCGCTCACAGATGATCACTGTGAAAGCCTCCCAGAATCCGAAAGAATTCCTGCCTGAAATCATCGCCTCTGCCCACAGCCGGTTCCCGGTGCTTGGTGAAAGCCCGGACGATGTGCTCGGCGTTCTGCTGGCCAAGGATCTGCTGCCGCTGGCCCTGAATAACGACCTCAACTGGTCGCGTATCCGGGAAATCATGCGCCCTGCTACCTTTGTGCCCGAAAGCAAGCGTCTTAACCAGCTGCTTAAGGAGTTCAAGGAAAACCGCAACCACATGGCCATCGTGGTGGATGAGTACGGCGGTACAGCCGGCCTGATTACCATCGAGGATGTGCTGGAGCAGATCGTTGGCGAGATCGAAGACGAACACGATTTCGACGAAGAAACCCACATCAAGGCCCGGGGCGATGGCACCTTTGCGGTGAAGGCGGTGACCCCGGTTGATGACTTCAATGAGTTTTTTGGCACCGGCCTGGACGAAGAAGAGTTCGATACCATTGGCGGCCTGGTGCTCAAAGAGTTCGGCCACCTGCCCAGACGGGGCGAAACGGTTGAATTCGGCGGTTTGCAGTTTACTATTGCGAACGCTGATAACCGAGTCATCCGTTTGTTGCAGGTAACCCGAAGTGAGTCATAAGAACAGCCTGAGCCATCCGCTTAACCTGAAGTTTACCGCCAATTCCTGGCTGGCACCGGCGATCCTTCTGATCGCCGGTGCCCTGCAAACCCTGACCTTCTCCCCATTCCACATCTGGGCACTGGGGCCGGTATCGGTACTTCTTATCCTCCTGGTCACCCTGAATCAGCGCTCTGAAAAGCTGTTCCGTTCCGGTTGGCTGGTCGGGCTCGGGCTGTTTGCCTCCGGGGTGAGCTGGATTTACGTCAGCATCAGCACACACGGCAACACCTCAGTCCCTGTCGCTATTCTGCTGATGGTGCTATTTGTGGCAGGGCTCGCCCTGTTCCACGGGCTGGCATTCTGGTTCTGGGGCAAGCTGGCCAGGCATAGCATGGTGCGCCGCCTGGTGCTGTTTCCCGCCATCTGGCTTTTGGGGGACTGGCTCAGGGGCTGGCTGCTGACCGGTTTCCCCTGGCTGTACCTGGGCACAGCCCACACCGATGGTCCGCTGGCCGGGCTGGCACCGTTAACCGGTGTCCACGGGCTGACGTTCTGGGTGGTGGTTACCGGCGCCGCTGCGTACGGTGTCTGGTGGTTAATTCTGGCCGGCCGAAAAGCGGCTGCGGGGGTAACCGCAGCGGTCGCCCTGTTGCCCTGGTTTCTGGCCCCGGCCCTGAATCAGGTCAGCTGGACCGACATCAGCAGCGAACCCAAAAGCTTTGCCGCCATGCAGGGCAATATTCCCCAACAGATCAAGTGGGACCCGGAGTTCCTGAAACAGCAGATCGTGGCCTATCTGGGCATGACCGAAGGGCACTGGGACAAAGACATCATTCTGTGGCCGGAAACCGCCATCCCCATTACCCAGGACCAGGCCGGGGCAATTATTAACCATATTGAAGGTCGGCTCGGAGAGAACAGCACCCTGATTTCCGGTATTCCCTGGTATGGCTACAGCGGCGAAATCGAAGACTACACCTTCCACAACAGCATCCTCGCTGCCGGTGGCGGTGAGGGCATATACCACAAGCAGAAACTGGTACCTTTCGGCGAGTATGTGCCGCTGCAGGGATTACTGCGGGGCCTGATCGGCTTCTTTGACCTGCCAATGAGCAGCTTCACCCCGGGCCCTGGCCAGCAATCGGGCCTGACCGCCAGCGATACCCGGCTGATGCCGTACATCTGCTATGAAGTGGCCTACCCGGATTTTGTGGCGTTCAATGCGCGGAATACCGGAATGCTGGTAACCATCAGCAACGATGGCTGGTTCGGAGACTCCATCGGCCCGCTTCAGCACCTGCAACTGGCCCGTATGCGCGCCCTGGAAACCGGTCGCTACATGCTGCGCGGCACCAACAACGGGGTAACGGCCATCATCAACGAAAAAGGCCAGATCACCGAGCGCATCCCCCAGTTTGAGCGCGCCGTGCTCACCGGCGAGGTGTTCACCGCCACCGGCAACACCCCCTACATGCAAACAGGATCATGGCCGGTGCTGACCCTGGCGGTGATTCTGGTTGTTTTCGTGCGGGAGCGGGTGATTCCCAAGGACTGATTTTTTAGCCACGGAAGGACACGGAAAAAGAAAAAGAAAAAGAAAAAGAAAAAGAAAAAGAAAAAGAAAAAGAAAAATGATTTGCCACGAAATCCACTAAAGAACACGAAATTAAAAACAAAGACGTTTTAGGTTCTAGTCAGTAATCTTTGTTCGTGTTTT
>Ga0209075_1003014_pt1 | contig 14350 bp, 13 predicted proteins | sample Stecom2011_FD_187523 | JGI IMG/M metagenome (GOLD analysis project Ga0209075, IMG submission 187523) | Agricultural soil microbial communities from Utah to study Nitrogen management - Steer compost 2011 (SPAdes) (version 2) | ecosystem: Environmental > Terrestrial > Soil > Agricultural land... | reverse complement strand
ACGCACAAGGTCTTCAGACGCCACAATGGTTTCGACAGTGTCTTTGAGCTTGGCTAACGCCTCTCGAGCCTTTTGAACTTCCTTGGGATCAATCCCCTCTTCCGAAAGGCGCTGATCGTATATCTGGCGCTTACTCTTGAGCCGTGCTTTGTGGTCGGAATCCGCAGAAGCTATCAGCTCGCTTTGGTGGTCTATGCTGGATTGCAGCTCAGACTCTCTCTCTGCCCAATGAGCGCGCATATCCAGCACTTGTTGCTGGAATCCGGATTCAACCTCTCGTACGCCCTCACCCGTTTGCTCATCGAAGGCCTGCAGCTTGCCCTGGACGGCTTCAAGCTCTTTTGTGATTGTTGCAATCCGAGTGGCCTGCGCCTCTTTAACACGCTGGCGTACGTTAGCCAGTTTGTTCTGCGCGTTATCGCGGGCACGTTTGACCAGCGAGAACTCAGTTTCCAGCCGGTCGGCAGCGGCGGCTCGTTCCTTGTAGGTCTCATGCCTGCGCTGGGCCTCGCGCTCGGTATCCGCCCGCTGCTTGAACGCGGCCTGGCGCTCTGTATCTATGTTCCGGCTGCTTTCCTGCAAGGCTTCTTCAGAAGCTGCAAAATCCGGAATTGGCAAGGTATCCAATGCGAGCTGCCAACCCATAACAGCCGTGCTATTTGCAGTATGATCGCGGGTAGGTGCAAGATCCTTTCTGTGCAGCAGATCGGGATTGACGACTTTTGCCAAGTGGCTGCCCCACTCCGGGTCCTGGGCCCGCAGCTGTGATAACCAGGTACCGTCTTCAGGGGCAATCTGCCGTTGCAGTTCGTTAAACGTGTCTTCCAGCGCCTGGACCTTGTCATCCATGTGCTGAACCTGATCCTGCGCAACTTTCCAGTCCCGGTCTGCCTGATCTCTTTTACGTCCAGCTTCTAACCGATTTTCATGGGCCAGAGACACCTGTTCCGATGCTTCTTCTGCGGCCTGCTCCGCAATCGCAATTTCCTGCTGTTCAGTTTCTGTTTGCCCCGGATTTTCCCGCAGTGCTAACAAACGAGCCTGCTCACTCGTCAGTTCCGAACGCTCCTCTGAACGGCCACCCTTGTACTCAGATACCGCCGTAACCTGGCTTGTTTTGATGGAGTTCAGCTTCAGATCATAGGCATGCTTTGCTGAGGTGAGCGCCTCGGTAGCTTCCCTTAAGCGCTGCTGGCGCTGGGCCTGCTGCTTCTCATGCTCGCGCTGGATACTCTGCTTTTCTTGCTCGTACTCGCCTTCTATCTCAGAGGCCTTACCCGTCAGGCTGTCGTAATCTGCTTGCGCTGTGGCCAAGCGCTGGCGGTAGTCGGCGAGATTATCGAAACTCTGGGCCAGCTCTGAGAGCCCATCCTCTTCATATCTGTCGTTCTGCTTGTGCAGGACGGCTACTTGCCCGTCCAGGGATTCAAACTCGGCATTGCGATCCGTTACCTCTCGGGCCAGTTGGCGATCGCTGTCTTCAAACTCCGCTCTTCGATTGCTTCTATCTGCCTCAAGCCGTTCTTTCTGCTCCCCCAGTTCACTGACCTTCTCCCGGGCTTCATCAACAGACGCATGCAGATTGGCTACGGACTTATCCGCCTGCTCAAGAATCGCCCTGCGTTCTGCGTCCTTTCGCAAACATTCACGGATTTTTGCTTCCTCACCCGCAAAGGCAGAAAGGCTTTGTATGTCCGCGATCAGGTCTTTGCGATCAATGGCGCGAGGCTTGGCATGCTGGTGGATATTCTCGAACTGGGTTTCGCAGATCATGGTTTTGAAACTGCTGAGCAGCCGGTGCTTGTTCAACACCACATGGGTAAGTCGCTCAATGTTGGTCATCTGGGTGTCGCTGTCACCCAGACCATGCTCGGCCGCCAAGGCGCGGAGCGCTCGTGCATCCGCAGGCAACCTTTTCAGCAACTTTTGATTCCGCTGAATAATGGCCCGGTAGCTGGTAATGGTATCGATCATTTTCGAAGGGTTAACACCCCGGCTACGGAGCGCGGCAAACACGTCATCTGCACTGGCCCCGGCTTGAAGCAACGGTTTCACCTCTGGCGAGAAAAAGGTCTCCTCAGCAGAGCCAGCCACAAACCGGTAGCAGGGTTTTCCCTGTGCATGGCGATACATCACCGCACAGTGCAGCCCCGTGCTTCGCCGGTACTCGAAAATGATGAGGCTTTGGAAGGTGGGCAGGTAGTAGTCCAGAAAGGACAACTTGCCCGAAGCTTTGGTAACGATGCGCTCTGGTTCTTCGCCAAAAAACGCCGGTATAAGCGCCAGGACAGAGGTTTTGCCGGCCCCGTTTACGCCACCCAGGTGCGTACGTTCGCGGCAGTCGATTTTGATGGTTCGCCCCTTCACTTGCTTGAAGGAGTGATGCAGGACGATGCTTTCTAATCCGTAGCTAACAGTCTCACCAGGCAAACTGATTTCCCCGTAATGGCAGGTCATTCTTGATACCCGCAGTATACAGGGAATAGTTTCCGGACAAAGCTATGGAGCTGGTTCCAACATCACTCAGCGCCGCTGGGCATAAACTATCTACCCAACGGCTCTGGATCTTGCTCTGGCAGGGGGCTATCAGCCTTTAAGCTTGGCGGCAATTTTGGCCACATGCTCACCTTGATGGCGGGCAATACCCAGCTCACGCTCGTCTGGCTGGCGTGAACCATCGCCACCGGCAATTGTAGAGGCACCGTAAGGCGTACCACCACCTACTTGTGAAACATCAAACAGCGCTGGCGTGGTGTAACCGATTGGCACAATAACCATGCCGTGGTGTGCCAAAGTGGTCCAGGTAGAGGTAATTGTCATTTCCTGACCACCACCGGTGCCGGTTGACGTGAACACACTGGCCACCTTGCCTGCCAGTGCGCCTTTGGCCCAAAGGCCGCCGGTCTGATCGAAGAAGGTGCGCACCTGCCCCGCCATGTTGCCGAAACGGGTGGGCGTGCCAACGATGATGGCGTCGTAGTCTGCCAGCTCGTTAGGCGTAGCAACCGGTGCAGCCTGATCAACCTTTCCACCCGCACCTTTGAAGGCCTCGGCATCCATGGTTTCCGGAATACGCTTCAGGGTCACTTCCACACCCGCTACGCTGCGAGCACCTTCAGCAACGGTTTGCGCCATAGTTTCAATATGGCCGTACATTGAATAATAAAGAACCAGAATCTTCGTCATTTATGTATCCTTCATCTGTTTGGTTTGTACGCGTGTATGTATTCACCAAGAGCCGGGCAACACTCTTACCAAAGGTAGTAGTGCAGCCCGCTTCCAACAAGTCGAACTGGCTTCTTACGCCACGTCTACCAGTACGATTTCGCTGCTTTCCAAAGCCTTCACGTTCAGCAACTCTTCATCTCTAACCGCAACGCCATCACCGGCAGACGCTACCACTCCATTCACTTCAATCTTGCCGGTAGCTGGAACCAGATACACCTTACGCCCGGGGGCGATGTGATATTCAGTAGCCTGACCTGTCTCCAGAGTTGCTGCCACCATGCGAGCATCCGTGCGAATTGGCAGAGCCTCACCATCACCGGGCATGCCGCTCGCCAGGGTTACAAACGAGCCACTGCGCTCACCTTTGGGGAAAGGCTTGGTGCCCCAAGTGGGTGGCAAACCAACTTCGTTAGGCATGATCCAGATCTGGAAGATTTTGGTCGCCACATCTTCCTCATTCATTTCACTATGGGCAATGCCGGTTCCCGCACTCATTACCTGCACATCACCTGCTTCCGTGCGTCCCCGGTTACCAAGACTGTCCTGGTGGGTGATTGCGCCTTCGCGAACGTAGGTGATGATTTCCATATCCCGGTGCGGATGGCGTGGAAAGCCTGAGCGCGGGGCTATGGTGTCATCATTCCATACTCTGAGATTTCCCCAGTGCATGCGATTGGGATCGTAGTATTCGGCGAATGAAAAATGGTGGCGAGTATCCAGCCAACCATGGTGGGCACCGCCGAGTTCACTGTGGGGTCTGAGTTCAATCATTGTAAGATCTCCTGCTTCGTGTCATTCGTGACGGTTAACTTTTCGCCTTAAGGGATCAGGACAATTTTTTCAGCCCCACCCTCATTTACCTTGTGGTAAGCCGCAACAGCTTCCGAGAGCGGCATCTCGGTAAAGTCTTCCGGTATTGGTAGCGCCCCTTCAAAGGCTGCACCAATCTGCTCAAACATGGTCGCGCACTCTTCCAGGCTGTATAGCAGCGAGTTGATGCCGATGACCGAACCACCGCGGCGGTAAAGAACAAGAATAGGCATGCTAATCAGCCCGTCCACTGGCGCTGCGATAACCGCGATACGCCCGAATGCAGCCAGGGTATTCACTGCTGCTGGCAACCAGTAGCCGGTGGTGTCAAAAATCACCTCAGGCGCTTGCTGCTGAAAATGCGCCAGTGCCTGCTCTGGTAACTGCTCCGCCTCTGGCAACTCAAAAGCCTCAACACCTTTCGCTATCAGCTCTTGCACAACATCGGCCCGGCGCGCGGCCATGACCACATTCGCACCCCTTGCTTTGGACAGCGCTTGCGCTGCTCTGGCCACGGCACCGGCGCCGATGATCAGGAACCGGGTGCCCGCTTTAACCTGGCTACGCTCCAGGGCATCCCACGCCGTGATGTAGGGAACACCGAAGGTTGCCGCCTGAGCAAAGCTCAGTGATTCCGGTTTGGGCGCGACTGCATTCGCCGGTACAACCACATACTGAGCATGGCAGCCGTCCCGGGTAAAACTGAAATCTTTGCCCGTGCCGCCCCAGACCGCTTGGCCCAGAAGCTCTTCCGGTCCCTCCACAACAACACCTGAGAAGTCTCTGCCGGGAATGCGCGGCGTTGTTGTGTAAGGAAAGCGACCGAGAACGTTTTTCAGGTCGCTGGGGTTCAGGCCAGCAGCCCGAACCTCAACAAGAACCTCGCCGGCACCGGGTACTGGCCTAGACAGATCAATCACTTGCAGCGAATCGAGTGAGCCGGTTGCTGAAAACTGTAGAGCTTGCATAATCGACCTCGATAACAAAATTGAAAGTTGTGCCTTATCGGCGACTGCCACCAAACCGTTCCAGCAGCAGGTTATCCACTGCAAACCGACCACCGCCCTGAATAGCAAGGGCTACAGCCACAACAAACAAGGTCAGGCCGAACTCATAACCGTTGTTTTCCATGAACAAACCGTTGCCAATGTGCACGGTGAAAATGGCGACCAACATAGCAAAGGCAATAACTGCTGCGGCCGGGCGTGTCAGCAGGCCCAATACCAGCGCCAGCCCCCCGAAGAACTCAGCACCGCCAGCCATGAGGGCCATCAAATAACCTGGCTCCAGACCAATGCTGGCCATCCACTGCCCGGTGCCTTCAAGACCATAGCCGCCGAACGAACCGAAGAGCTTCTGCGCACCGTGTGCCGCCAGGGTCAGTCCAACCGGGACCCGCAAAACAAGCGAAGCGAATCCGCCATTGGAATTGAACAATGCGTGGGTAAGTTTGGAGCTCATGATGAATCCTCAAATAGTAGTCTGTTGATTTGCCTCCTGAAGCGTCGCTCCAGATGATGAGCCTACTTTACTATCGCCCATTCGAACGAATAAGATGGCAGACGTTGCGTTACTATCAACACAGCGTTGATAATCATTGAGCCTACAAAGTCAGGATGAACCTATGGATCGCCTTGATGCAATGCGTGCTTTTGTTACGGTTGTTAGTGAAGGCGCCTTCACTCGCGCCGCCGAAAAGTTGGACATGTCACCCCAACTCGTCAGCAAGTATGTTTCTCAACTGGAAAAACATCTTGGCGTGCGCCTGCTCAACCGCACCACCCGCCAGCTTCACCTCACAGAGGCAGGCGCCAGCTATCACCTGCGGGCTCAACAGGTGCTGCACGATATTGAAGACATGGAGTGCCAGATTGGCGACCTGCAAACCGAGGCTCGTGGCATGCTGAGAATCAGTGCGCCGGTCTCTTTCGCCATTCGCCATATGGCGCCGTTATTGAGTGAATTCCAGAAAGCCCACCCTGGTGTAGGCATCGACTTGCAACTTAATGACCGCAAGGTTGACCTGGTTGAAGAGGGGTTCGATGTAGTACTGCGGATCGGTCACCTCAAAAGCTCCTCTCTGATTGCCAAGCGCATTGCTCCGATCAGAATGGCAGTGTGTGCATCCCCGGATTATCTGAAACAGAATGGCACCCCCAAGCAACTGGAGGATCTGCAGGGCCACCGCTACCTGCGCTACAGCTACATTGAACTCGATTCCAGCCAGCCCCTGCACCGGTGGCTGCAAAACAACGGGCAAAATGACAGCAACGGTATGAGCAGCAATAATGGCGACGTACTGGTTGAATCTGCCATCGCAGGCTCGGGGATTGTCTTGCAGCCTACATTTATCTCTGGCCCGGCAATCAAGGAAGGCAAGCTGCAGGTCATACTGCAGGAATTTGAACCTGAGCCCATGGGGCTTTACGCGATGTATGCCCACCGCCAACTATTAGCGAGCAAGGTTCGTAGTTTTGTTGATTTTATCGATGGGTATTTCGGTGACCCGCCCTACTGGGATTGAGCGGGCACCTGCTTATGCTTTTGCGGCTTCGAGGGATTTGTATCGCTCGGCTAATTCCGCACGAATGGCACGACGCTCTTTACCGTTGGCAAAGCGCCTGATTTCATCTTCAGTGCGCGGTTCCAGCGGAGGGACTTTTACTGTTGCCCCAGTCTCATCAACCGCCACCATGGTGAAAAAACAACTATTGGTATGCCGGACCATCTGCTCTTGTATATTTTCAGTGATCACCTTGATGCCCACCTCCATTGAGGTGTTGCCCGTGTAGTTAACGCTGGCCAGAAAGGTAACCAGCTCACCCACGTGAACAGGCTGGCGAAATGTCACCTGATCCACCGACAGAGTAACCACATAGTTTCCCGCATAGCGGCTTGCGCAGGCATAGGCCACTTCATCAAGATATTTGAGCAAAGTGCCACCGTGAACGTTACCCGAAAAGTTGGCTTTGTCCGGGGTCATTAAAACGGTCATGGTCAGTGTTGAAGATCCGAGTGCCATATTATCCTCTTGGTGGAGTGTCTCTATAGGCTCCAGAATCAGTGATAATATGGCTAGCGTCAACCACGAGGAGCTGGGTACCGGTTAACGGGCCTTCCCAGCTGTTTTCTTCACGCTCTCCTGCTGCTCGATTTCTACCGCGGTTAAACCTTTTTTCTTCCCCTGCAGATACCTCAAGTACGCAGGTATGTGCGTTTTACCCATGTACTTATCAAGATACGGCAGGAAGCCCGCGTAATTGCCTTTGAATTTAGCGTGGTGAAAATCGTGATAAACAGGGCCTTCGTACACAGGCAGCAGATGCACCGGGTTCCAGGGGATGTCATAGCCAATGTGGCCGTCTGCACCTTCAATTTGCCGGATGATCACCCAAAGCCAAACAACATAGATATGTGCACCCAAAAGAATGGGGCCTATCAAGGTGAGCGTTGCGGTTAACGTATATTCCAGCCAGTGCATGTAGTTACCGTTGATTCCGCAGGTATTGCGGATTCGATGGTGCACGCTGTGCACATTTCTCAACAGCCATTTGTTCTCGTGCATGTACCGGTGCATCCAGTAATACAGAAAATCATCCAGCAACACGAAAAACACCAACTGCGCCAAAATCACATACCACGCAGGCAGTTCGTTGTTATGCACGCCGGTATGTTTCAGCAGCGGCCAACTCAGCACCAGCAGCGACGCCAGAATAATGTTGTTAACGAGTATTCGTCCGAGGGAAGGCAGCAGAAACTTTTTAACCTCAAATGGCTTTTGCTGGATTTTGTATTTTCTCAGCGAGACAGGATCCAGCCAGGCAACGATGGTCCAAGGCGTTGCCACAAGCAAAAACGCCGCCATGCTGATGGCCAGTGTGGCCATAGGAAACTGCCAGAACCAGGGATCGTTATAAAATCCATCCCACAAACCAAATACATTCATACCGACTCCAAGCCGCAAAGCTGGGTATCTTTGACTCGCCAATTGAAAAGCATCCTAGCCTGCTTTAACCTGACTTGATTGTTGGATCACGATTAAAAATTACTATAAGGCGGCAATCTTGATCAGCAAACCAGAAGCGGACACTTCGAGAAACCACCCTCTAAATTTTGTGGTTGGAGCTTACATTCAGCCCATTCTAGTAGCCTATCTCCAGCAAGGCGGCCGGCTTTCTCCTCTAGCGGATGCAGCTGCTGTTAACGACCTGTGGATGATTAACCCTCCAGAAACAATCGCGGTAGAGGACTATTTTCGACTTTTCCTCAGTGCAAGCGACCTTCTTAAAGACCCCTTGCTCGGCATAAAAGCGGGGCAAAGTGCAGGCTTGGAGAACTTCGATGTGCTAGGTGAGGCCTTGGCCAATTTAAGGGAAAAATCTCTGACACTCGGCCACGCCTTGCATCAAGTGATGACTCTTGAGCGACTGGTGCACAGGCTAGGCACCTCACGTATTGAATCAGATAGCGGAAACATTCGGCTTATCTGGCGAGCCCACTTTCAGCAGCACAAGGCCGCTCGATTAGTGTGTGAAAGTGTACTTGCGGGCATTATTCATCTTGCGGAACAGCTGACTGGGCGACTAATACCCGTAATGGACGTGTGTTTTGTTCATACAAGGCCTGTGGATTATCACGAAGCAGAGTACCAGCAAGGGTTTCGATCCCAGTGCCGCTTCAACCAAAGCAGCAACAGCATTACGATCGCCGCCGACGTGCTGGCCTGGCCTTTAAAAAACATAGCCCACCATTCCGTTGCCGACACCGCTGCGGGGAAAGTTGTTGATCAGGTGAAAAGCCATATTGGAAAGAACCTTCTAAACAGCCCTAAGCTCCCCCAGATTTCCGCCATTCTAGGGCAAAGCGAGCGCAGCTTACAGAGACAGTTGAAGCAACAGGGAACCAGCTATCAACAACTATTGGCCGATGTTCGCTTACACCATGCCCAGGATTATCTGCAGTATTCGAATTTGAGTATTTTGCAGATCAGCCAGTTGCTGGGGTTCAGGGAACAGAGTTCGTTTAACCACTTTTTTTTAAGGGGCAGCGGAATGTCGCCTAAAAAGTGGCAGGAAGTGAATCGGGCTGGGGCTGCGGCTGGGTAAAACTTAATAAGGCGGGGGCAGACTGTCATCAGGCGTTAATCAAGTGCGGGCAATATTGGCGCCTGTACTGCCTGAGATTAAACGTCCCCCCCGTTCTCGCCGACTAAAGCGATGCTGGGACGAAACCAAAATGTCCAACAGAAGGACTCTGTTATGAAAGTTTCGTTTATATTGCCTCTGATCATCGGTGCTCTCGCCATGTTATCCGGCTGCAACGACAGCGATAGCAACGCCAACGTACCTGAAGCGAGCCCTTCAGATAACAACCAGCAGCTGGTTCAGCTCGGCCCCAGGCCTTACTTTCTGGTTAATGATATGGATGACGGCGAGCTGAAAAGTAAGCTGCAGGCATGTGAATCCATGCCTGCAGTCTCGTCCAACTTCTCCATTGCCCACCGGGGCGCGCCCTTGCAGTTTCCTGAACATACCCGCGAATCGTATGTGGCAGCGGCCAAAATGGGAGCCGGAATCATTGAGTGCGATGTTGCCTTTACCAAGGACCGGCAATTAGTTTGCCGTCACGCACAGAACGACCTGCACACCACCACCAACATCGTGGCCGTACCGGAACTAAATGCCAAATGTACCAAGCCTTTTTTGCCTGCTAATCCAAGCGCCGGCACAAAAGCTGAGGCCGAATGCCGTACCAGCGATATCACTCTGGCGGAGTTCAAGTCGCTCAGAGGAAAAATGGATGCGTTTGATGAGAATGCCACCACGCCGGAAGAGTATCTGGGCGGCACTGCAAATTGGCGCACGAACCTGTATGCCACTGAGGGCACTCTATTAAGCCATCGCGAAAGCATCGAACTGATCAAAAAGCTGGGCCTTAAGTTCACCCCGGAGCTGAAGACACCGGTGGTCGATATGCCTTTTGAGGGTGACTACACACAAGAGGATTATGCTCGGCAGATGATCAATGAATACATCGCTGCCGGTGTGAAGCCCGAGGATGTGTGGCCACAGTCGTTCCTGCTGGACGATGTTGTTTTCTGGGTTAACCAAATGCCCGAATTTGGCCGCCAAGCCGTATTTCTGGATGAGAAAAGTAACGACCCGGATAACGTGTCTATGGCATATATGGAAAGTCTCGCCCAAAAAGGCGTTTCCATTCTGGCGCCGGCACTCTGGAAAATGCTGACTCTAAACGGCCACCAGGAGATCGTGCCATCCGAGTACGCGCTCAATGCCAAGGCTGCTGGCCTTGATTTGATTGGTTGGTCTCTGGAACGCAGTGGGCCGCTCGCCGAAGGTGGTGGCTGGTACTACCAAACTGTCAACGATGCCATTAACAACGATGGCGACATTTATACAGTAATTGATGTGCTGGCTCGCGAGATTGGTGTCATAGGCATTTTTTCAGACTGGCCTGCGACGACAACCTACTATGCCAACTGCATGGGCCTGAAGTAGTCCGGCAATCGAACGTTCGTTAATGCCATACCAGAGCCAGCGGATGCCATTATCCGCTGGCTTTCTTCGCTGCCCCAACCTTTCAATCCCCTGCTCGCCCGATTAACAGACACTTCCAACATCCTGCCTTTGTCACGGAACCATAACAATCCCTGGTTAGTATCTGGCCGATGATGCTTCATAACCTGAGGATGCAAATATGAATAAGTTGATGTCTCTTACATGTGCTGCTCTGATGACGCCTATGCTCGCGCAGGGCGCATTCAAACTGGACTCCCGATACAGCGACAATGACGGGGATCTGATTGCTGACATTCCTGCCGAGTCTGAGCAGATCGATCCCTCCACTCTGATTTTTGCTTACACCCCGGTAGAAGACCCGTCTGTTTACGCTGAAGCCTGGTCCGACTTTCTCGATCATCTGTCTGAGAAAACCGGTAAAAAAGTTCAGTTCTTCCCGGTTCAATCCAACGCAGCGCAAATTGAAGCCATGCGCGCGGGTCGCCTCCACATTGCCGGTTTCAATACCGGATCCAACCCGATAGCCGTTGCCTGTGGCGGCTTCCGCCCTTTCACCATTATGGCGTCCGCTGATGGCTCATTCGGCTACGAAATGGAAATCATCACCCACCCTGATTCGGGCATTACCGATGTAGACGGACTGCAAGGTCGCGAATTGGCATTCACCTCCGAAACCTCGAACTCAGGCTTCAAAGCGCCATCTGCAATATTGAAAGCGGATTATGATCTTGTGCCAAATAGAGACTTCACGCCGGTGTTTTCCGGCAAGCACGACAACTCTGTGCTTGGCGTTGCCAATAAGGACTATGACGCCGCCGCAGTCGCCAACTCCGTTATGGCGCGAATGCTGAATCGGGGCGTTGTCAGCGAAGATCAGATCGTGTCTCTGTACAAGTCTCAGACCTTCCCCACCACAGGGTATGGCGTTGCTCACAACCTGACGCCAGAACTGCAAGACAAAATCCAGCAGGCATTCTTCTCCTTTGAATGGGAAGGCACCACTTTGGAAGAAGAGTTCTCAAAGTCGGGTGAGGCCCAGTTCATCCCGATTACGTTTAAGGAGCACTGGGAGGTCATTCGCAAGATCGATGATGCCAACGGCGTGGTGTACAACTGCCGCTAAAGACTCAAACCGCTTTCAGTGGGTTGAACATGTCGTTCGATGTGGCCAGCCCGCTGACTCTTCTATTACCAGCAATGGCAGAAAACTGTGCTTGAACTGAAAGCCTTATCAAAAACCTACAAAACCGGCGACCGGGCACTGACCGACATCAGCTTCTCGGTGCCTGCGGGCCAGGTTGTAGGACTTATTGGCCCCTCTGGCGCCGGCAAGTCGAGTCTGATCCGGTGTATCAACCGTCTGGTTGAACCCAGTTCCGGCCGCATTTACCTCGGTGAAACAGAACTGACCAAACTCAGTGGCCGGGCTTTACGCCAGGCTCGTCGCCGTATCGGGATGATTTTCCAGGAATATGCTCTCGTTGAGCGCCTTACAGTAATGGAAAATGTGCTCTCAGGCCGTCTGGGGTATGTCTCCGGCTGGCGATCCTTCCTGCGCCGATACCCACAAACTGACATCGACCAGGCATTCGGCTTGCTGGAGCGAGTCGGGCTGGGTGATCACTACAACAAACGGGCAGATGAACTTTCTGGCGGTCAGCGCCAACGTGTAGGTATTGCCCGGGCATTAGAGCAAAACCCGGAACTGCTGCTGGCCGACGAGCCCACGGCGTCGCTCGACCCGAAAACGTCTCGCCAGATCATGCGCCTGATTCAAGGCGTCTGCCGGGAAATGAACCTTCCAGCCATCATTAACATTCACGATGTAGTGCTGGCACAAAACTTCGCCGATCGGATCATCGGGTTACGGGCAGGCCAAGTAGTGTTCGATGGCCCACCGTCAGCCTTGTCCCATAAGGCACTGACCTGCATCTACGGAGCAGAGGATTGGGAACAGGTGCAACAGAGCAGCGAGTCACAAAACGACGAGTTTCTGTTCAGCAACGCCAAAGTGCTGGAGCTAACATGACCGGCGCAATCACGTCTTTGAGGACCTGGAAGCGGCCTCCGGTACTACTTAAAGACCCACGATGGCGCTGGACCATTTTGTTAGGGAGTGCGATCTACCTGGTTCTGGCGATCAGCTCAGTGGAGGTCAACTGGTTTCGGGTTTATGAAGGTCTTGAGCGCGGCTGGAAGTTCATTCAAGGGTTTCTGTCGCCGGATTTCAACTCCCGCTGGCGGGACATCCAGGCTGGGCTGGTCGAAAGCCTGACCATGACCTTAACCTCCACCGTAGCAGGTGTGTTGATCTCGGTACCCATCGGTATTGGTGCCGCCCGCAATCTGGCCCCGGCGCCGGTGTATATGTTCTGCCGCAGCCTCATTACGTTATCTCGCTCATTCCAGGAAATCATCATAGCGATTCTGCTGGTTGCGATGTTCGGATTCGGGCCCTTTGCCGGGTTCCTCACTCTGACGTTTGCTTCCATCGGGTTCCTTTCCAAGCTTCTGGCGGAAGACATTGAAGGCTGCGACAGCGCCCAGATAGAAGCCATTCGCGCGACCGGCGCAGGTTGGTGGCAGGTGGTTAACTATGCAGTCCAATCTCAGGTGATGCCAAGGCTGATCGGCCTTTCTCTGTATCGGTTGGACATAAATTTCCGGGAGTCGTCGGTCATAGGTATCGTTGGTGCCGGCGGTGTTGGAGCCACTTTGAATACAGCTATTGATCGCTACGAGTACGATTCAGCTGGCGCCATCCTGATCATCATCATCGCTATTGTATTAGTGGTGGAATACTCCTCATCCTACATCCGGCGGTGGGTCCAATGATCACCTGTGCAAACACGAAGACATGGCGGTTCCGCACCCCTAAACAGTACATACTGCGATGGGCTGGCTGGTTCTGGCTAGTGGCTTTGACAGTGTTCTGCTGGAACCTGATGACGGAAGACACCATTTGGGCTTTTGTAGCAGACGCACCCCGACAGGCTTCCGATATCGGTGGCCGCATGCTCCCACCGCGCTGGGGCTATCTTAATCAGCTCTGGCAGCCGCTCTGGGATACGCTAAACATAGCAACCCTTGGCACGCTGATCGGAGTAATTATCGCGATACCCGTTGCCTTCCTGGCCGCTGGCAACACGACCCCGAGTCGACATTTTGTGCGCCCGCTGGCCCTGTTGATCATCGTGACCTCACGCTCGATCAACTCGCTTATCTGGGCCTTGCTGCTGGTGGCAATTATCGGCCCGGGACTGTTGGCAGGCATTGTCGCGATCGGTCTGCGTTCCATTGGCTTCGTTGCCAAGTTGCTGTACGAGGCCATCGAAGAGATCGATGAAAGTCAGGTGGAAGCTGTGCGCGCAACAGGTGCCTCTGGAACCCAGGTGATTGACTATGCAATTATCCCGCAGATTCTGCCGGCGTTCTGGGGTATTTCAGTGTTCCGCTGGGACATCAACATTCGCGAATCCACTATTCTCGGACTAGTTGGTGCGGGAGGCCTAGGCTTACAGCTCCAATCGTCATTGAGCACATTGGCATGGAACCAGGTAACGGTGATATTTCTCGTTATACTGGCGACGGTGGTCATTTCCGAATGGGTGTCTGCAAACGTTCGGCGGGCGGTGCTCTGAAACGACACCGCTGCCAGCAGGCGCACGCCTATGGCTCCATCAACTCTTTACGCAGCGTGGCAAAACACAGCAACCGGCTGCACTGCCTGGCTGCGTTAAGTAATCTGCCGATCGGTGAAGAAGCACTCCGTG
>Ga0209075_1003013_pt1 | contig 14355 bp, 13 predicted proteins | sample Stecom2011_FD_187523 | JGI IMG/M metagenome (GOLD analysis project Ga0209075, IMG submission 187523) | Agricultural soil microbial communities from Utah to study Nitrogen management - Steer compost 2011 (SPAdes) (version 2) | ecosystem: Environmental > Terrestrial > Soil > Agricultural land... | reverse complement strand
TTAACGCTGCAATGCGATCGTCCAGCGGCGGGTGTGAAGCAAACATCGCTTTGAAACCCTTGATGCCACCACCATTAATACCAAAGGCCACCATCGAGTCTGGCATTTGATTGGGCACTTCATACTCAGCTTTTAGTCGCTGTAAAGCACCGATCATGCTCTGTCGGTCTGCTAGCTGAGCACCGGCCACATCGGCGCGGTATTCACGTTGACGCGAGAACCAAGCAACAATCGTCATGGCGAGAAAACCTAGGACAATATCCATGACGATCGAAGTGATGTAATAGCCAGGGCCAAGACCACGCTCATTTTTCAGCAGCACGCGGTCAACAAAGAAACCAATCACTCGAGCAAAGAAAATAACAAAGGTATTCACCACGCCTTGAACCAGCGTCAGTGTGATCATGTCACCGTTAGCGACGTGGCCAATTTCATGGGCCATGACTGCTTTCACCTCAGCGGGTGAAAAGCGTTGCAGCATTCCTTCGGACACTGCTACCAGCGCATTGTTTTTGTTCCAGCCAGTGGCAAACGCATTCGATTGTTGCGCCGGGAAGATGCCCACTTCTGGCATGCCAATGTTGGCTTTACGAGCCAGCTCGGCGACCGTATCCAGCAACCACTTTTCAGACTGATTTTTTGGCTGCTCGATGATTTTTACTCGGGTCGTCATTTTTGCGATTGGTTTGGAGATAAGCAGGGAGATCAAAGCGCCAGCAAAGCCAAACACCAATGCAAACACGAACAGGGCGCTCATGTTTAGGTCGACGCCGTTCTGCGCCAAAATACCGCTAAAGCCGAGTAGGTTAAGTACCGTGCCGCCGACCACAATAATGGCCAAGTTAGTCAGCAGAAAGAGTCCAATACGCTTCATGTAAGCACTGCTCCGATTTAAGAGATGGTCTGTTGCAAAAGGGTTCGTTATTAAGCTATGACGTCAATATGGTGGCGCTGTCGGGCTTTTCAAGTGTCGAGAGCACAAGCACTGCCTTTTTCTGGTTCTGCTACAGGGGCGGTGGGGAAAATGATTTGTTGCGGCTGCGAGGAAAAGAAGTAGCGCATCATCGTGCTTATCTTACTTGATTCACCGCTGCGCACTACCGCACGAATCTGTTCTACCACCGTGGTTTTTTCCACCATTACAGACTCAGGTAAATCGGCTGGCGGCTGCTGGTAGCGAATCTGCGAGAGACCGCAGAGCAAGGTAAAGGTCTTGCCAGTGAGTACGGCTTGATCAATACCATCTTGATAGATCATCGCTTCAAAGCGCAGGTAGTCTTCTTCTGCCAGCCATAACATGGTGCCAAGGCAGCCCATATGGCGGTCAGAGTGCAGGCCAACATCGTCCGGCGTATCTGGCCCGCAGATGTCTTCCACATAGACCGATGCCCGCCGCGGGAAAGCACTGTAAAGATGCAGCAAAATTAATGCTGCATCACGGCAGAAGTCGTCGATATGCAGATCAGCCAACGGCTTGTTCTCCAATTACTTTTTACGCATGCGCTCAAGGTAATTGCCAATACGGCCAATTGCTTCGCGTAGGTCGTCTGGATTGGGCAGAAAAACAATACGGAAGTGATCCTGCTGCGGCCAATTAAAGGCGCTGCCCTGTACTACCAGTACTTTTTCTTTGCGCAATAAATCCAAGGCAAAGGCTTCGTCATCCTCGATCGGGTAGACCTCTGGATCAAGGCGGACGAACATGTAGAGCGCGGACTTTGGCTTAACGCAGGACACCCCAGGAATATCATTAAGCAGTTGCCAAGCGAGATCACGCTGCCTGCCTAGGCGGCCCGTAGGCAGCACCAAATCATCAATGCTTTGATAGCCGCCGAGTGCGGTCTGAATGGCGTGTTGAGCTGGCACGTTGGCGCACAGGCGCATGGATGCCAGCATTTCTAGGCCCTCAATAAAGTCTTGAGCGCGATGCTTGGCACCGGAAACAATCATCCAGCCAGAGCGAAAACCAGCAGTACGGTAGCTTTTTGATAAGCCATTAAAGGTGACGAACAGCAGATCCTCCGCCATGGAGGCGATGGAGATGTGCTTCTCTTCGTCATAGAGAATTTTGTCGTAGATCTCATCGGCGAACACGATTAGATCATTTTGCCGAGCAATATCCAGCAGTTCACGCAGGAACGCTTCGCTGTAATTGGCGCCGGTAGGGTTATTCGGATTGATGATCACCAGTGCCCGCGTGTTGGCGGTAATCTTGGCACGAATATCATCCAGCGCAGGCTGCCAGTCTTGCTGCTCATCGCACAGGTAATGCACTGGGGTACCACCAGACAGGCGCACGGCCGCGGTCCACAGCGGGTAGTCCGGTGCGGGCAAAAGAATTTCGTCGCCATTGTTAACCAACGCCTGCATCGCCATGACGATCAGCTCGGAGACACCGTTACCGATAATAATGTCGTCGATGGTGACGTTCTTGATGCCTTTTTCCTGAGTGTAGTGCATCACCGCCTTACGTGCCGGAAACAGGCCCTTTGAATGGCAGTAGCCACTGGAGTCAGGCAGGTTGAGGATCACATCCTGCAGAATTTCTTCCGGGGCGCCAAAGCCGAACGGCGCAGGATTGCCGATATTCAGCTTAATGATGCGATGACCTTCCTCTTCCATGCGGTTGGCTTCGCGTAGTACCGGACCGCGAATGTCATAACAGACACCCTTAAGTTTGTCCGATTTAAGAATCTTTTTTGGGTTGCTCATCGCACTGGCTCAGAAAAAAGGAGTTAAAAAAAGAGAACTAAGAAATAGCACTGCGAAACACACTAAAGCGGCATTCTACAATGCCGCTGAAAAAGCGTATACGCAGGTTTGCGCGAATGTCAGGCTTTTGCTCGGACTTTCTCGACAAAATCGCTTTCTTTGCTGATGGTGCCGGCAAAGGTTGGACGAGCATGCATCCGCTCAGCGAAAGCCGCAAGGTTAGGGTAGCGTTGGGCATCCACTGACTCGCCGCCATGCTTCAGGTTAACCAGCTGACTGGCGACGGCAATATCGGCAATGGTCATACGCTCACCAACGAGGAACTCTTTACCTGCCAGCTCCTGATCTAGGTAGGCGAACAGCGGTGGAATGCTTTTGCTTAGTGCTTTCTGCACCCGCTCTTCATCACAGGGGCGGCCAACCAACGGCATAATGATGCGGTTACGGAACACGGCGAAGGTACAGGTGGCGGCTAGCTCGTAGTCAGCAAACTTCTCAAACCAGTCACAGCGAGCCCGCTCCCAAGGGTCAGTGGGGTACATAGGGGTGTCTGGAAATAGCGCCTCTAAGTAGCGGCAGATCACGGCAGAGTCGGCTAGCGCCTTATCGCCATGCACTAACACGGGGATGCGCTTGAGTGGGTTTAGCTTGTCGAAACCTTCCGGCAGGTTGTTTGGATCAACATGCACTGCCTCGAAAGGAATATTTTTCTCCTGCATGAAAACACGTGTCTTGCGGACAAAAGGAGATAGGGCGGCGCCGTGCAGCTTGAGATCCATGGGTAACTCCGGAAAATAGGAGCGACTATATGACCAAGGTAAAGATTTCCCGTCAATGGCCCTTGACGTGATGGGGAGGCAATCATAGACTTGCGCCGCTTCTTAGGGTCCCCATCGTCTAGAGGCCTAGGACACCGCCCTTTCACGGCGGTAACAGGGGTTCGAATCCCCTTGGGGACGCCATTTAAGCGTTTGGCAGTACAAAAAGCGGGAATAGCTCAGTTGGTAGAGCACGACCTTGCCAAGGTCGGGGTCGCGAGTTCGAGTCTCGTTTCCCGCTCCAGACATAACAAAAACGGCGCCTTTATTAGGCGCCGTTTTTGTTTTTGCTGTTTGCTCAGAGATGAGATGAGCTGCTTCTGTCAGATTACCGCTTCACGATGCCACTAGCGGGAAAGAGTGATCGACAGGAAAAATAAGCACAAAAAAAGGGGCCACCTAAGTGACCCCTTTTTTTTATTTGGCTCCGCCTGCTGGGCTCGAACCAGCGACCCAATGATTAACAGTCATTTGCTCTACCAACTGAGCTAAGGCGGAATAACTGAGGCCGCGAATCATAGTCATGGCCTCGGAGAGGGTCAACCCCCCTCCGAGCTGATTGCTGCTTATTTATACGTGGCTAACTACTTTTCTTTCAAACCTTCACTGACTTGGCTGTTACTTACCCAGTACGGCAGCAATGCGTTCCACTGCTGACTTGAGGGTATCGAGACTGACGGCGAATGACAGACGCAAGCAACCTGGTGTGCCAAAGGCTGAGCCCGGTACCAGTGCGATGCCGCCTTCTAGCAGCTTCTCAGCCAGTTCCAAGTCGTCCTTCAGGCCCATACTGCGAATGGCTTCGTTGAAGTCAGCAAAGGCATAGAAGGTGCCGTCACCTTCCAAGCAGGTCACCCCAGGCAGAGCATTCAGTGCTGCGACTAGCCAATCGTGACGCTGTTTGAATGCCACCACCATTTCGGCGACACATTCCTGCGGGCCATTTAGCGCTGCTTCGGCTGCAGCTTGGCTGATCGAGGCTGGGTTTGAGGTGCTCTGGCTCTGCACCTTGGTCATCGCCTTGATCAGTTTTTGCGGGCCAGCTGCGTAGCCAATGCGCCAGCCAGTCATGCTGTAGGCCTTGGAGACGCCATTCATGACGATGGTGCGGTCATACAGATCTGGGCAGACGTTGAGAATGTTCACAAACGGTTTGCCGGTCCAGAGGATATGTTCGTACATGTCGTCGGTGGCAATCAGGATCTGTGGATACTTGCGCAGTACAGCACCAATTTCAGCCAACTCTTCAGCGGTGTAGGCAATGCCGCTGGGGTTGGATGGGCTGTTGATGACAAACAGGCGGGTTTTAGCCGTGATCGTTTTTTCCACCTGAGCGGCAGTCACTTTGAAGCGCTGCTCGACAGAGGTTTCGATGATCACAGGTTCGCCACCGGCAACCAGTACCATGTCTGGATAGGACACCCAGTAGGGCGCAGGGATGATGGCTTCATCACCGTCATTGAGAAATGCCAGAGCCATATTAAAGAAGCTCTGCTTGCCACCGGAGGACACCAAGACCTGGCTAGGCTCATAGTCCAAACCATTTTCGCGCTTGAATTTGGCAACGATGGCTTTCTTTAAGCTTGGCGTGCCGTCAACAGCGGTATACTTGGTTTTTCCTTGAGCAATCGCATCGATCGCCGCTTGTTTGATATGATCAGGCGTATCGAAATCCGGCTCACCGACACCGAGACCAATAATGTCTTTACCCTGAGCACGCAGTTCTGCGGCGCGGTTAGATACCGCCAGGGTGGGAGATGGCTTGATGCGTTGTACGCGGTCGGAGAGATTAAGTTCGGACATGCACTCCTCGTCTTATATAAGTGAGCGGCGGATAAAAGTGCGCTTGTGGCGCTCGCAAAGCGTCCATCAGCGACCCTCGCGGGCCGCGTATTCTACCGAATCTCGGGACAGGCTTAAATGGCAACTGCAGAATCCTTTCAATTACGCTCGGATTACTCTCCGGCGGGCGATCAACCAGAGGCGATTGCCGCGCTGATTGATGGCTTGGAATCCGGACTCGCTCACCAAACTTTGCTGGGGGTGACCGGCTCGGGCAAGACTTTCACCATCGCCAATGTGGTCCAGGCGATGCAACGGCCCACCATCGTGCTGGCGCCAAATAAGACCTTGGCCGCGCAGTTATACAGTGAGTTTCGTGAGTTCTTCCCGGAAAACGCGGTGGAATACTTCGTTTCTTATTATGATTATTACCAGCCCGAGGCTTACGTGCCGTCCTCGGACACCTTTATCGAGAAGGACTCCTCGATCAACGAACAGATCGAGCAGATGCGCCTGTCGGCCACCAAGGCGCTGATGGAGCGTCGTGATGTCTTGATCGTGGCGTCTGTTTCCGCCATTTACGGTCTGGGCGACCCGGCCAGCTACTTATCCATGCTGCTGCATGTGGTGCGTGGTGACCGCATTGACCAGCGCGCCATGCTGCGCCGCCTCGCAGAGCTGCAGTACAGCCGTAATGAAATGGACTTTCGCCGAGGCACTTATCGGGTGCTGGGGGATGTCATCGATATTTATCCGGCGGACTCTAATAAAGAAGCGATCCGCATCGAGCTGTTCGATGAAGAGGTCGAGAACATTGCCATCTTTGATCCGCTCACTGGCGAAGTGTTTCGCAAGGTTAGCCGCATCAGCGTGTATCCGAAGAGCCACTATGTCACCCCGCGGGAAACCGTGCTGGCGGCCATTGAGAAAATTAAAACAGAGCTAGAGGAGCGTTTGGCTGACTTGCGTGAGCGCGACAAGCTGGTCGAGGCGCAGCGCCTAGAGCAGCGCACCCGTTTTGATATCGAGATGCTGAACGAGCTGGGCTACTGCAACGGCATCGAAAACTACTCACGGCTGTTTTCTGGTCGTCAGCCGGGCGAGCCGCCGCCGACATTGTTCGATTACTTGCCAGACGATGCGCTGCTGATACTGGATGAGTCCCATGTCACCGTGCCGCAGATTGGCGCCATGTACAAAGGCGACCGCTCACGCAAAGAAACCTTGGTGAATTATGGTTTCCGCCTGCTGTCAGCGCTGGACAACCGGCCGCTGAAGTTTGAAGAGTGGGAGCGCATTATCCCGCAAAGCATTTTTGTCTCTGCCACCCCGGGTCCTTATGAAGCCGCCCATGCCGGACAAGTAGTGGAGCAGGTGGTGCGCCCGACCGGCTTGCTTGACCCCATTATTGAAGTGCGGCCGGCCACCGGACAGGTGGATGATGTGTTGGGCGAGATCCGCTTGTGTGTGGCGCGTGAACAGCGCGTGCTGATCACAGTGCTCACCAAGCGCATGGCTGAGGATTTGACCGATTACCTGCGTGAGCAGCAAGTCCAGGTGCGTTACCTGCACTCGGACATTGATACAGTCGAGCGGGTTGAAATCATTCGTGATCTGCGTTTGGGTAAGTTTGACGTGCTGGTCGGCATTAACCTGCTGCGCGAAGGCTTGGATATGCCGGAAGTGGCGCTAGTGGCTATTTTCGATGCAGATAAAGAAGGCTTCCTGCGCTCCGAACGTTCCTTGATTCAGACCATCGGCCGTACCGCACGTAACCTAGAGGGCAGGGCGATTCTCTACGCCGACAAGATGACCGGCTCGATGGAGCGGGCGATTGGAGAAACAGAGCGGCGTCGACAAAAGCAGCAGGAGTTCAATGAGCTCCACGGTATTACCCCGCAAGCATTGAACAAGAAGGTCCGTGATATTCTTGAGGAGAGCTTCTCGGCAGGCAACGCTAGCACGGCCAGTGATCGCAGGCGTGGTCGTAAGGTGGCGGAAGAGACGGCGGAATTTGGTGCTATGCCGACGGAGCCGCGCGAGATCGCCCGAGAGATCACTCGCCTTGAAGGGCGGATGATGGATCATGCCCGTGACCTAGAGTTTGAGCAGGCCGGACGAGTACGTGATCAAATTTCACGTTTGCGAGAGCGATTTGTCGCTTTGTCCTGATGTTGTTGAGCTTGGTCACTATGCTATTGATAACAAATACTTGAGTTGCTGGCGGCGGACCACTAGAATGCGCCCCACTTCAGGCACGTAGCTCAGTTGGTTAGAGCACCACCTTGACATGGTGGGGGTCGGTGGTTCGAGTCCACTCGTGCCTACCAGTATTTTTCCTGTAAGCCACCGCGCGTCTCGACTATTGAGGCGTTAGGTTGCTTACAGGCTGAAGTATTTTAGCGTCTCGGCATGACTTAGACCTGTATTTAAGGCAGTGTCGCCGGACAAAACAGTAATAAGCTGGAGGTTCGAACATTAAGCAGCGTGCAACCAAGGGCGGCGATAAGCGCGCCCAAATCAATGATCAGATCACCGCTAGCGAAGTGCGCTTGATCGATGACAACGGTGACCAGCTGGGCATTACCCCGCTGGCTGAAGCTATAGCCGCAGCAGTGGCGAAAGAAATGGATTTGGTGGAAATTTCCCCAGATGCCGAGCCACCAGTATGCAAGATCATGGATTACGGCAAGCACCTGTTCGAGCTGAAGCAGAAACAGAAAGAGTCGCGCAAAAAGGCGCGGCAGATTCAGGTTAAGGAAATCAAATTCCGCCCTGGCACTGACATTGGCGATTATCAGGTGAAGTTAAAAAACCTGATACGCTTCTTGGAGGACGGGGACAAGGCCAAGGTAACGGTACGTTTCCGTGGTCGGGAAATGGCTCACCAGGAGCTGGGGCTGCAACTGCTTGAGCGTATTGAGCAGGATCTGGCTGAACATGGCACGGTTGAACAGCGACCGAACATGGAAGGCCGCCAAATGATCATGGTATTGGCTCCTGGGAGTAAGAAGAAGTAACCGATGTCCGGTTGCTCGAGTTGAAACGGCAAGAGAAGAGATACTGTCATGCCTAAAATGAAATCAAACCGCGGGGCCGCCAAGCGTTTTAGAAAAACCGCCTCAGGTTTTAAGCGTAAGCAGGCATTCAAGCGCCATATTCTGACTAAGAAGTCGCCAAAGCGGATTCGTCAGCTTCGGCCGATGACAGGGGTTCACGCCTCTGATGTCGCACTAGTCAAGCGTATGCTGCCGTTCGCCTAATTAGGCCTACAGCGCACGTGAATATATGGTTTTTGGAGATCTGAGATGGCTCGAGTAAAACGTGGTGTGCAGGCTCGTCGCCGGCACAAAAAAGTTCTAAAACTGGCTAAGGGTTACTACGGTGCCCGCAGCCGTGTCTATCGTGTTGCCGTTCAGGCAGTGACCAAGGCAGGCCAATACGCCTACCGCGATCGCCGCCAGAAGAAGCGTCAGTTCCGTCGTCTGTGGATCGTGCGTATTAACGCCGGTGCACGTATGTCGGGCCTGTCCTACAGCCGTTTCATCAACGGTATGAAGAAGGCTAATATCGATATCGACCGTAAAGTACTGGCTGACTTGGCCGTGCGCGACTTGGTGACGTTTGCAGCTTTGGCAGAAAAAGCCAAAGCGAGCCTCGCCTAATCTGTCGCTGACGCACCACTACAGCACAGCAGTCTACGGGGGAAGAGTTCGCGCTCTTCCCCCGTTTTTGTTTCTTCTCGGGTTAAATACTGGACTAACAGGAGCCGCACATGGGCACTCTTGAATCGCTGACGCAGGCGGCGTTAGCCGCAGTGGAACAAGCTGTCGATTTACGCGCACTCGATGATGTGCGAGTACAGTATCTGGGTAAGAAAGGCGAAATCAGTCAGCTGATGAAAGGGTTAGGCAAGCTCTCTGCGGAGGAGCGTCCCGCCTTTGGCGCACGCATCAATGCCGCCCGAGACCAAGTTGAAGCGGCTTTAGCCGCACGCAAAAATAATCTTGAAGCAGCCCGTTTGGCTGAGCAGCTGGCCGGCGAGCAGGTGGATGTCACCTTGCCAGGCCGTGGTGAGCTTAGCGGCGGTTTGCATCCGGTAACACGCACGCGTCGCCGTATTGAAGATTTTTTTGTTCAGCTTGGTTATGAAATTTCTGAAGGCCCTGAAGTGGAAGATGACTTCCATAACTTCGAGGCGTTGAACATTCCTGGCCATCATCCGGCCAGAGCGATGCACGATACTTTTTATTTTGCCGACGGGCATTTGTTGCGCACCCATACTTCACCGGTGCAGATTCGTGTGATGGAGCAGGGCAAGCCGCCGTTTCGTATTATCGCGCCGGGCCGTGTATATCGTTGTGATTCTGATTTGACTCACACGCCGATGTTTCACCAAGTAGAAGGTTTATTGGTGGACGAAAACATTAGCTTTGCTGATTTGCGTGGCACCGTAGCCGCATTTCTGCGTGGCTTTTTTGAAGAGGACAACTTGGCTGTGCGTTTCCGGCCATCCTACTTTCCTTTTACTGAGCCATCCGCGGAAGTCGATATTGGCTGTGTGTTATGCAGCGGTAAAGGTTGCCGTGTGTGTAAGCAAACCGGCTGGTTGGAAGTGATGGGTTGCGGCATGGTTCACCCGACGGTGCTTAAACACGGCGGTGTCGATCCAGAAAAATATTCTGGCTTTGCTTTTGGCATGGGTGTTGAGCGCCTCACTATGCTGCGTTACGGCGTAAATGATTTGCGCAAATTCTTTGAAAATGACGTGCGCTTTTTGAAGCAGTTTCGTTAGTTTCCACCTCACACTCAGGAGAAAAAAATGCGTTTCAATGAAGCCTGGCTGAGAGAGTGGGTTAATCCAGAGCTCAGCACCGAACAGCTCTCCCATCAGTTGACCATGGCCGGTTTAGAAGTGGATGCGGTAGAGCCTGCTGCGCCGTTTTTTAGTGGTGTGGTGATTGCTGAGGTGGTGTCTACCAGTCCGCACCCGCAAGCAGACAAACTAACTTTGTGCCAAGTGAATGCCGGCGACGGACATTATCCGGTGGTTTGCGGTGCGCCGAACGTGCGTCCCGGCATGCGCATACCTTTTGCTAAAGCCGGTGCTGAGCTGCCTGGCGATATGAAAATAAAAGCCGCCAAGCTACGCGGTGAAGAGTCTCAGGGCATGCTCTGTGGTGCTTCCGAGCTAGGCTTGGAGGATGTTGTCGATGGCTTGTTGGAGCTGCCGGCCGATGCGCCTGTGGGCGAAGATTTCCGTCAGTGGTTAGCGCTTGATGATCACTGTATTGAAATTGGCCTAACGCCAAACCGAGCGGACTGTTTAAGTATTCGCGGTATCGCTCGCGAAGTGGCGGTACTGAGTGGCGCGCCGCTGCAGCAGTTAAAAGTGACCCCGCTGGCACCGTCTTCGACAAAAACTTTAGCCGTCAATGTGGCTGAGCCCGCTGCCTGCCCGCGCTACCTTGGGCGAGTGATCGAAGGGGTTAACGCGCAAGCAGAGTCACCTTTGTGGCTGCGTGAAAAACTCCGCCGCGCCGGCTTACGTTCGATTGATGCGCTGGTTGATGTGACTAACTATGTGTTGCTGGAGCTAGGTCAGCCGCTGCACGCGTTTGATCTGCACAAGCTTACTGGTGGCATCACCGTCCGCGCTGCCAGTGCCAGCGAGTCCTTAGTCTTGCTTGACGGCCAAGAGTTAAAGCTAAAGCAGGGCGATCTGGTGATCGCTGATGAGGCTGGGCCATTGGCATTGGCCGGCGTCATGGGTGGCAAGGCCAGTGCGGTGACAGCCGAGACGCAGTCTGTATTCCTTGAGTGTGCCTTCTTCGCGCCGCTGGCATTGGCCGGTAAAGCGCGTGCTCATGGCTTGCATACAGATTCCTCACACCGTTTTGAGCGTGGCGTTGACCCCGCTTTACAAGAGCAGGCATTAGAGCGTGCCACTGAGCTGATCGTGGCGATTGCTGGTGGTCAGGCTGGAGCGCTGGTGTCTGTCGAGAGTGCCGCCCACTTGCCAGTTCGCAGCGAAGTGACACTGCGTGCAGAAAAGCTAGAGCGTCTGCTTGGCATGACCATGGCGGCCGAAAAGATTGAAGATATTTTGACGCGCCTAGGCATGACCGTGACTAGCCAGAAAGAGGGTCAAAGCTGGACGGCGGTGGCCCCTAGCTGGCGCTTTGACATTGAGCGTGAAGAAGACCTGGTTGAGGAGCTGGCACGGGTGTACGGCTATGATCGCCTGCCCAGCAAACTGCCTAAAATCAGCGCCGAACCCAATGTTAGCGAACACCAACTTCCGCTACGTCGGTTTGCCGATGCGCTACAGGATCGCGGCTACCAAGAAGTGATCAGCTACAGCTTCGTTGATCCAGCTACCCAGCAAGCGGTGTCGCCACAGGTAGAGCCGCTGGTGCTAGCTAACCCTATTTCCAGCGAACTGTCGGTGATGCGCAGCAGTTTGTGGGCGGGCTTATTGACCACCGCGCGCTATAACTTAAATCGTCAAAGCGAGCGCTTGCGCTTGTTTGAAAGTGGTCTGCGCTTTATTCCCGCGCCAGAAGGGCTGCGCCAAGAGCAGATGCTTGCTGGGCTGTTATACGGTTCAGTGCAGCCGCAGCACTGGGACAGCAAGCCACGTAAAGTCGATTTCTTTGATCTTAAAGGTGATGTTGAAGCGCTACTGGGGCTGACCGGAGAGAGCGACTGGCAGTTTGAGCCGAGCGAATGCGATGGCCTGCATCCAGGCCAGACCGCTCGCTTAAGGCGTGCTGGGGCGACGGTGGGCTGGCTGGGTAAAATTCACCCAGCATTGGCGACTAAACTAGACCTTAGCCAAGACATTTATCTTTTTGAGCTGGAAGTTGCCTGCATCTTGCCGGCAGAAATGCCTAAGTTCGCCGAAATATCCGATTTTCCTGCGGTTCGACGTGATTTGGCTTTTGTTTTGCCGGAAACCGTACCTGCAGGGCAGGTAATGGCAGCTGTCCGTCAGGTGTGCGGCGACACCCTGCGAGATTTGCGTTTATTTGACGTCTATCGGGGCCAGAATGTCGGTGCTGGCAATGTCAGTCTAGCGCTAGGCTTGATCTTCCAAGATCGTTCACGCACCCTTGTTGAAGCGGACATTAGCAGCCTGACAGAAGCTGTAGTATCCTTGCTAAAACAAGAATTTAACGCTCACTTGCGCGAATGATTCGAGGAATGCTGATGACTGCGCTGACCAAGGCCGATCTGGCTGAACGTCTGTTTGAGGAACTAGGCCTCAACAAACGGGAAGCCAAAGAAATGGTGGAAATGTTTTTTGAGGAAATCCGCCGGTCTCTGGAAGGTAATGTCCCAGTCAAGCTGTCCGGTTTCGGCAACTTTGACCTGCGTGACAAAAGCCAACGCCCCGGCAGAAACCCTAAAACCGGTGAAGAAATACCTATTACTGCCCGTCGGGTCGTGACCTTCCGCCCTGGGCAAAAACTGAAGCAGCGAGTCGAGGCATATGCTGGAACCAGGGAATAACGACCAGTTACCGGTCATTCCGGGAAAGCGCTACTTCACTATTGGTGAGGTCAGCGAGCTGTGCGATGTAAAACCGCATGTGCTGCGTTATTGGGAGCAGGAATTCCCCCAGCTAAAACCGGTTAAGCGTCGTGGCAATCGCCGTTATTATCAGCGCCAAGACGTGCTGATGATTCGCCAGATTCGCAGTTTGCTATACGACCAGGGATTCACCATCGGTGGTGCGCGGCAACAATTAAGTGGGCCGCCCAGCGTCGAGCAGTCTAGCCACTATCATCAGTTGATTCGGCAGATGATTGTTGAATTAGAAGAAGTATTAATAGTATTACGTAGCTAAGGTTCCATCCCCTAGGCGCATCCGCTATCATTGCGCCGCTTCGTGATCGAGCCAAAGATCACCGCCTATCGGGGCGTAGCGCAGTCTGGTAGCGCACTTGCCTGGGGGGCAAGGGGTCGCAGGTTCAAATCCTGCCGTCCCGACCAAATTAAAGAAATACGATCAATAAAAGCCGGTCATCCCCTGACCGGCTTTTTTTATGGGAAAATCCATCAGCAGACTGGCACTTAGTTAATGGGCTGATACATTGCCCCACCGAGATCCGCACTATGAGCACAGCTTCATCAGACAGTGACCGTATCTACGCCGACCAGCGCGGTATCATCGAGCGTTTTTCCTTTGATGAGCAGGTGGTGCGTGTTTTCCCCGATATGATTAGCCGCTCCGTGCCTGGCTACGGCACGATGATTGAAATGATCGGTGTGATGGCCGCTCGTTATGCGCGGCCGAGCAGTAACTTGTACGATCTGGGCTGCTCGCTAGGTGCCGCTACCTTGGCCATGGCCGCGCTGGTTCCCCATCGAGACTGCCGTATTGTTGCATTGGACAATTCTGCCGCCATGATCACGCAGGCACAGCAGTTAATTGCGGCGGCGAAACCCGCTGTGCCGGTAGAGCTGCAGCAAGCGGATATCCGTGACGTGCAGTTAGAAAACCCCTCCGTAGTTGTGCTCAACTTTACTTTGCAGTTTTTACCCTTGGCCGATCGAGATAGCTTGATCCAGCGTATTGCTGCCGCTCAACAGTCTGGTGATATTTTGCTTCTGTCAGAAAAAATTCGATTTGAAGATGAAGAGGAAGACACGCTGCAGCAAGCACTACACCATGCCTTTAAGCGTAATAACGGTTACTCCGATATGGAGATCAGCCAGAAGCGCACCGCGCTGGAAAATGTCCTGATCCCAGAAACCCTAGCAACGCACGAGCAGCGCTTACGTACGGCTGGCTTTAGTGAGGTGCATGTTTGGTTTCGTTGTTTCAACTTTCTTTCCTTGGTGGCAATACGGTGATTAATCGCTATTGCGACAACTTGTCTGCGGCGATGACGCAGCTGGCGCCATCTTGGCAGCAGTCGATTGATAGCCTGACCCGGCAACGACTGATCGAGCAGCCCCATGGTGATATGCCGCGCTGGCAAGCCGCGGTTGAGGCTTTGCCCGCTGTACCAGCGCAGCTGCTAGCAGACCAAGA
>Ga0209075_1003012_pt1 | contig 14360 bp, 16 predicted proteins | sample Stecom2011_FD_187523 | JGI IMG/M metagenome (GOLD analysis project Ga0209075, IMG submission 187523) | Agricultural soil microbial communities from Utah to study Nitrogen management - Steer compost 2011 (SPAdes) (version 2) | ecosystem: Environmental > Terrestrial > Soil > Agricultural land... | reverse complement strand
TATTGTAATATAAAGATTCTGCCTAATATTTATATTGTGTTATTAAAACCAGGTCTAAAACTTAAGGTGAAAACTCTAAATTGAGATTTTCAGGTTGTGGCAATCAAAATAAAGAATTTTGAGTGATGAATTCCATTGTGACTTTGCCGGATGAATTCCTAATCCCACACAAACACAGGGCTCTATAGGTTATCGATAGTAGTCCTGTATGTGTCCAAATTAAAAAATAATGACTATAGAGAGGAATTTCAACGCGTATAGCCAGTCTGATAATTGATAGTGTTCGTAAGCATTACTCAATTTATTATCCTCGTTTCTTTCCGAGGACTTACAGAAGCTGTTAAAACTCACTCACAAAGTGCAATTTCACATTCGGGTAGTTGTGTTGGGTCATTTGAAGTGTAAACATGGAATAGGTAAAGAATACTTACCTATTAAATCTGAATATAATATAGTAAGGTTTTCCGATGGAAAAGGTCTTGCCACCATCAACACGAATACATCTGCCGTCATTTTAAAATATTAGATAAAACTTGGACGATGTTGCCTAATCAGGTAACTTTGTATCTGATTTAACGACTATTTCATTGAGTGAATTTAAAAGAGACATAGGGTTTTACAAAAACCATTTTAAAGATTTCTACTCAAAACAGTCACTCGTTGTTCGTAAGAAAATAGACTGGACGCTTCTTTTGATAAGAAATACGCGTATTGTTCCTGAAAAATTTTTAAAAAGCCTTACGAATACGGATGGACTTTGGGAGGTTCGGGTGTCAGCAGGAAATGGAATATTTCGGATATTCTGTTTTTTCGACAGAGGTAATTTGATCATTCTTTTGAGTGGATTTCAAAAGAAAACACAAAAAACACCAGGGCAGGAAATTAAAAAAGCAGAGCGATTAAAAAAGGAATATTATGAAAACAGATAAAAGAATTACGTCGTTTGATGATCATTTAGACGAACAGTACGGAAAAATTGGAACCGGATCTCGCGACCAATTCCAAGAAGAATTTGAGACATTTAAAATTGGTGTTTTAATTAGAGAAGCCAGAAAAAAGCAACAGTTAACCCAGCAACAGCTTGCTGATAAAGTAGGAACTACTAAAAATTATATTTCTCGAATTGAGAATAACGCAAGTGATATTCGACTCTCAACCCTAATGAGAATAATTCGAGAAGGTTTGGGAGGAAGTTTAAAATTATCGGTTGATATTTAAGGTGCGATTAAAAGCACGAATGGCAACAATTCATAATCTGAAATTACTACAAATTCAACCTCATCCTAATCCACTCGAAATCGGAAATGTCCATATTTTACAAAGAATTCCATGGACACCTATAACTGCGGTTATACAAAGTGTTTTCTAGCTGGTTCGGTGAAAAATCCTTGACACCGTTTTGCCTGGTACTTGATATTATGAACGCATTAAAGAGCGTGTGTTCATAATGACTCCATTAATCAAACTCACTCACAAAGTGCAGTTTCACATTCGGATAATTTTGTTGGGTCATTTGAAGTGTAAATGACGAATCGGCAAAAAAGACCAGTTGACCTTCTTTATCGCGCGCCAAATACCTGGATTTAACCCGTTTGAAATCGGCAAATTCGTCACTTTTAGGATCCGCAGGGTCCACCCAGCACGCTTTGTGAACGTTTAGGTTTTCGTACGAACACGTAGCACCGTATTCATGCTCCAGTCGGTATTGAATTACCTCGAATTGTAGGGCACCCACAGTTCCGATGACTTTCCTGCCGTTGTATTCAATGGTGAAAAGTTGCGCCACACCTTCGTCCATCAATTGGTCGATTCCTTTCTCCAATTGTTTGCTCTTCATCGGGTCGGCATTGTTGATGTACTTAAAGTGCTCGGGTGAGAAACTCGGAATTCCTCGGTAGTACATTTCTTCGCCTTCGGTGAGCGTATCGCCAATTTTAAAATTGCCCGTATCGTGCAGGCCGACAATATCACCCGGATAGGAAGTATCTACAATTTGTTTCTTTTCGGCAAAGAAGGCATTCGGACTCGAAAACTTCAAATTCTTACCGTGACGCACGTGGAGGTAGGGTTTGTTTCGTTCAAAAATACCCGAAACGATTTTCACAAATGCCAATCGGTCTCTGTGTTTTGGGTCCATATTGGCATGGATTTTAAACACGAAACCTGAAAATTCTTTCTCATTCGGATGTACCAAGCGCGTAGTGCTTTCCTTGGGTTGTGGCGGCGGAGCAATGTCGATAAAACAGTCTAGCAATTCGCGCACACCGAAGTTATACAAAGCCGAGCCAAAAAATACAGGCTGCAGCTTTCCGTTTAAGTAATCTTCTTGGTTAAAATCGGGATAGACGCCCATAGCCAACTCCAATTCATCTCTAAGATTGTTGGCAGCTTTTTCGCCAACGAGATTGTCGAGTTCATCGCTGTCTAAATCGTCTAATTCGATGGTTTCCTCAATGTCCTTGCGGCTATCGCCCGTGAATAAATTGACGTTTTTTTCCCAAATATTGTAGATCCCTTTAAAGTCATAACCCATCCCAATGGGGTAACTCATCGGTGTTACCTTCAACTCGAGTTTTTCCTCAATTTCATCCAATAGGTCGAAGGCATCCCGTCCTTCGCGATCCAGTTTGTTGATGAAGACAATCATCGGGATGTTACGCATCCTACAGACTTCAACGAGTTTTAAGGTTTGTTCTTCAACCCCTCTCGCAACGTCTACCACGACAATCACACTGTCCACAGCGGTGAGGGTCCGAAATGTGTCTTCGGCAAAATCCTTGTGTCCTGGTGTATCTAAAATATTGATTTTAACCCCGCTGTATTCAAACGCCAACACCGAAGTGGCTACCGAAATTCCACGTTGCCGCTCGATTTCCATAAAGTCACTCGTAGCACTTTTTTTAATCTTATTGCTCTTTACAGCTCCAGCTTCCTGAATAGCCCCACCAAAAAGGAGGAGTTTTTCTGTAAGTGTTGTTTTACCCGCATCAGGGTGGGCGATGATGCCAAAAGTACGGCGTCTTTTTATTTCTTTTTCTAAGGACATTTTTTTAAATAGGTATAATGGGTGCAAAGATAAAGTTTGTTGCGCGCAATCAAAGGATAGACGACTAAAGAAATCGATTTTTGTAAAATCATTTCCCGATTACCGTAGCAGTTAAAAACGGTCAATGTTATTTAGGCATGGACAATGGACAAACCGAAAACTGACAACCGATAACTGATTACCGATAACCGTCTTTTAATTTTAAATGCAGTTTGGTTTTTGTATTTTTGCTAGCTTAAGCGATACGAAAGATGAAAGAAGAATTAGTTATTCTAGTAGATGAAAACGACAATAAGATTGGTTTGATGCCAAAATTGGAGGCTCATGAAAAAGGCTTGCTCCACAGGGCGTTTTCTGTTTTTATATTTAATGACAAGGGTGAGTTGATGCTGCAACAGCGCGCGTTGCACAAATACCATACTCCCGGATTGTGGACCAATACGTGCTGCAGTCACCAGCGCGATGGCGAATCTTCGCTCGAGGCAGGCACGCGTCGGTTGATGGAAGAAATGGGATTTACGGTGCCGTTGAAAGAAACCACCAAGTTCACCTATAAAGCGCCGTTCGACAATGGGCTGACAGAACACGAAACCGACCATATTTTGATTGGAAACTACAACGATGATCCCAATGTGAATCCGGACGAAGTGGCCGATTGGAAATGGATGAAAATGGAGGATATTCGTGAGGATATGAAAAATAATCCTGATATTTATACACCGTGGTTCAAAATAATTTTCGAAAAATACGATGAGTATCTAAGCGCATGAGTTTAACCGTTTTCAGAAAAGCCCATTTTAATGCGGCTCACCGGCTATATAAAGAAGGGTGGGACGACGAAAAAAACTTCGAAGTATTCGGGAAGTGCAGCAATCCGCATTACCATGGCCATAATTATGAATTGGAGGTTGGACTCACGGGCGAGATAGATCCAGAAACAGGTTTTTTGATGAATTTGAAAACGTTGAGTAAAATCATCAAGGAAGAAGTAGAAGAACCTTTCGATCATAAAAACTTGAACGAAGAAGTGCCGGAATTCAAGAAACTGAATCCAACAGTCGAGAATATCGCTGTGGTTATCTGGAACAAACTCAGAAAACGCATCGATGAAAAATTTGAGATTTCGGTGAAACTCTATGAAACCCCACGTAACTTTGTTATCTATACGGGGCCATGAAAAAAGAATTACCGTCGTTATACCTTTTAAAGTTTAAACCCATTTTAAAGCAAAAAATTTGGGGAGGAGACAAACTCAATAAGATTTTCAACAAAGATAGTGGTGCCCATACCGGAGAGAGTTGGGAAATTTCAGCCGTAGAAGAAAATGTTTCCACTGTTGCCAATGGTCCGCTAGCTGGGAAATCGCTGCCTTGGGTTATCGAACACTACAAAGATCGCCTTGTAGGTCCGCATGTGCTCGAACAATACGGCACTGTTTTTCCGCTATTGTTTAAATTTATCGATGCCCGGGAAGTGTTGTCGGTTCAGGTGCATCCTGGCGACGAACTCGCCAAAAGTAGGCATGGTTCTTTTGGAAAAACCGAGATGTGGTATATTCTAGACAGTGATCCAGACGCCAGCATTATCGTGGGATTTAACGACGTGTTAAGCAAAGCAGCCTATTTGAAAGCACTCTCGGAAAAGACGATTGTAGATCATTTGCACGAAGAGCCTGTAGCCAGAGGAGACGCCTTCATTATCAATCCAGGAACGGTCCACGCCATCGGAGCAGGAGTTTTGCTCGCAGAAATCCAACAAACTTCAGACATCACCTATCGCATTTACGATTGGGACAGGCCCGATACCGATGGGAAAATGCGTGAACTCCATACTGATTTGGCGCTCGATGCCATCAATTTTTCTGCCCCTACCGGGAAAATAGATTACAAGCAGCAAATGAATGTGCCAGTTTTTGTGGGCAGCACGCCTTATTTCGAAGTAAATAAACTCTGCCTATCGAAAGACTTCCAAAGACGATTGGACTTTTCAGACTCCTTCAAAGTCTATATGTGTATTAAAGGAGAGGCGGTTATTGAAAGTAATGGCGCTTCCGAAAAAGTGACCAATGGCGAAACCATCTTAGTGCCATCGGCGTTGTCTGAGATAAAATTTAACACCTCAAAAGCTTCATTTTTAGAAGTGTACATTCCGTAATTGTTCGTACTTTTGCAGCACGAATTTAAAATGAATATTCATTCTTAAAAATTCCTTGAGAAAGGTGATACCATTATGGCAAGTGTTAGAGAATTAAAAAAAGACATCAACTCGGTAATGAGTGACATTATCGAAGCTGTGTACATCGTAGAGATGACAGCGGCAAACAAAGTATCTGAAAATGGCGATGCAATTATCGACGAGGTAGTAACTACCTTCGACGAGCTTATCGGAAAAGTGAACCAAAAGAATGTTGAAGGGAAAAAACAACACTTCCGAAGCATTCGTGCCGAGCTAGAGTCTCGGGCCCAAGGTTTGGTCGATCAAATAAATGCGCTATAACGAATCGACAGCCTCTTTTCGATTTTTAATAAACGACTCCAATTCCTTACCGTATTTGGAGTCTTTTATTTTTGGGGTAAGCGCGTTGTAAACCGTATCTAAATATTTGATGTTCGTATCATAAACTTCACTCAGCATCAAATAAGGCGCCACTTCGTATTCGTTGTGGTTGAGCGCAAAGTTTATCGTCGCTAAATAGCGGCTTGAATGCAGCGCATATTGTCTGTCTTCGATGCTTTGTTTTACAGAATCGCTTGCATTTTTATTCAATTTCAAACGCTCTTCAATCAGATCTAAATTCCGAGTCACATAGCGGTCTTTAAGCCTTAGAAACTCTCTGTAGGTTTTGTCGTTATCCGAACCCGTTATCACGGCGGCACTTCCAAATTGCTTTAGGTTGGTCGTGATATTGATGTCTTTATTTTCAGCAAAAAAAGTAATGCGGTCGTCTTTCAAACTGCCATCTTTTAATCGAACGAACAGATAATATATCTCTGGACTTTCCACGTAGTCCGAAAACGCGAAATCGGCATTGCCGTCCACAACTAAGGAATCTACAGTAACCAAAAGCGTGTCTTCAAATTTTTGAAGCAGGATGGTTCCTTTCTTCAAGTCTTTTACGGTGCCCGTTACGTTCATTTTTGTGGTATCCTGCTTTGCACAGCCAATGAAAGAACCCAAAACAATTGAAAATAAAAGAAGATAGCGCATGGTATATTTTTTATAGTTTAAAGCTGAATTTAGCCAGCTTCGTTTTCAAGGCTGCAAATATGAATAATTTTTTCGGAAAATGTTCTGTAGTCAATGGGATAATAATTTTGGCCAAATCACCATTTTCGTTCTGTTCAGAACTTCAAGCAAATCCATTGTTTTTATACTGCCGCAGAAGCCAATTGCATGAGGACCGTACAAATAATCGCGCCAATGGTTCCAACGGCATAACCAAATACGGCCAATAGCACACCGACGGTAGCCAACGATGGGTGGAACGCGGAAGCAACGATAGGCGCCGAAGCAGCACCGCCCACATTTGCCTGACTTCCCACAGCGAGGAAGAAGTACGGTGCGCGTATCATTTTTGCGGTAAAAATCATCAGTCCTGCGTGAATCGCCATCCAAACGAGTCCAATGACAATCAACCACAGGTTGTCGAAAATGAGCGTTAAGTCCATTTTCATTCCGATACTCGCCACCAAGATATAGATAAAAACACTCCCTAATTTACTGGCACCTGCGCCTTCATAAGATCGGGCTTTGGTAAAGGATAAGGCAATTCCGATGATGGTAGTAATCGATATCATCCAGAAGAAGCTGGAATCTAAGAACGAAAAGATATTTCGCGTAAGACCCGCAGGCAGGCCGCCGACTACGGAAGCGAAGAATGAACTGAGATAATTGGCACTCAAATGCGCTACGCTCACAGTTCCGAACGCAATTGCGGCAAGAATCATAAAGTCTGATAGGGAAGGGATGCGCTCTACTTTTTTGGCGTAGTCCGATACTTTTTCCTTTAACGCTTCTATAGCGGTTGTATCGGCTTTTAGCCACTTGTCGATCTTCGCCGACTTTCCGATTCCGAAAAGGATAATGGCCATCCAAATGTTTGCCACAACAATATCGACAAAGACCATTCCGCCGTATAATTTTTGGTTGTATCCATACACTTCGAGCATGGCCGTTTGGTTTGCACCTCCGCCAATCCAACTTCCAGCAAGGGTTGAAAGTCCACGCCATACAGCGTCTGCTCCTTCGCCGCCAACAGCTTCTGGATGGATAGAACCGACTAATAAGACAGCAATCGGGCCTCCAATGACAATACCGATGGTTCCTGCAAAGAACATAATCAATGCTTTGGGCCCTAAATTGAAAACCCCTTTTAGGTCGATACTCAGAGTCATCAATACCAAGGCGGCAGGCAGTAAATACCGACTCGACATATAGTATAAACTTGTTTGTCCGACGGTGGCTTCACCAGTTTCAGAAACGGTGGTCCACTCAGGTGCAATAATGCCTGCAGTTGTAAGTAGCGCCGGAAGAAAATACGCCATAAATAGCGCAGGGATTACGGCGTAGAACTTTTTCCAAAATCCTTTTTCACGTGTTGAAGTATAAAAAATAAAGCCTAAGGCTATCATTAAAACTCCAAAAACTATGGTGTCGTTCGTAAAAAGCGGGGTCGTATCGGTAATGATTTCGGTAGCAGTATCTTGCATTTCATTTAGTTTTGCCGCAAAATACAAGATTAATTTAAATTTTAGAATCCTGAGTTCAGAATTCTGAAATTAAGCTGTTTCTTTTAAAGATGATTTTCACTTCAAAATAAAATCACCAATCGCTTTTACGAGTTCGGGCATTACTGGAAGGTCGTGCATATTATACGATTTTTGATTTTCCAATCCCATGTCGTGCACTTCCTTAAGCACGTGGTTCATGTTTTCGATGATGCGTAAATCGGCATCGGGTTTGGCGTGGTGAAGTTTTTCAGCTTCTTCGGGGAGTACTTGAATGTCCTTGTCGCCATTAATAATCAGCACGGGCATATTTAATTTGGCAATTTCCTCTTGGGGGTCATATTGCATCCAAGACAAAATAAAAGGTTGAAGCGCTTCTCTGAAAATAGAGGCTAGTCCGGGATCGTAGTTTTGAGCAATTCCGTTGGCGCGCAGATCGTCGAAGGCCATGCGGGCGCTATCCGTTAATCCAGGCGCTTGTTTTGCAAGTTGATCGACAATAACATCGTCTATTTCTTGGCCAGCTCCGGCAATCGAAACAAAACCATCGGCTCCGTGTTGAGCGGCAACCATCCCGATCAGCGACCCTTGACTGTGGCCGATGATGTAAATTTTCGAGAACCTGTCATCGTCTTTGAAGTGATTTAAAACTGCAATGGCATCGTCTATAAAATCATCAAATCGCAGTTTTTTTTCGTCTACCGTGCGGTTTTGGATCAGTTTCACGATGCGTTTGTCATACCGAAACGTCGCGATATTTTTCGCTGCGAGTCCTTCGGCTAAAAACCGAAGCGAGTTGTTCTGCATCATGGGCTGGTTGCCATTTCTGTCGGTTGGACCGCTTCCTGCAATGAAAATTGCCAAGGGAGCTGGCAGGTCCGAATCGGGCACCATAAGCGTGCCGTCGATTAATGGTGTTATGCGCACATCTTCTGTGTGTAGAGCAGGTTGCGCCATGAGGGTTGCAGAAAAGATGAATAATAGATAGCTGAAAAATTTCATAGTAGAAGCATTTTAAGAAATTCAAAGATACAGGATTCTTGATTCTTTAAATCAAAACAAAATCTGAAACGTGGAATTATGATATAATTTTAAATAATAAACTTTAATTAATCGCAGTAGGGGTTATCTTTGGCATCAAAAATTATTTTCTATGTATCGATATATTTTTATTCTGGCATTTTTAGTGAGTTTCCCGTTTCAATCTTTCGCCGATGATTGGGGAAAAACGGGCCATCGTGCGGTGGGTGAAATCGCCGAACAACATTTGAGCAGAAGGGCGAGCAAGAAAATTTCAAAATTGTTGGACGGACAATCCCTAGCCCTTGTTTCGAACTACGGGGATGATATTAAAAGCGATCGCGCTTACGATTCGTATCGTCCTTGGCATTACGTAAGTTTTCCTTTTGGGGCAAAATACGACGAACATCCAAAAAGCGATAGAGGAGATATTATCGTAGGTATTGAAACGTGTGTTGCAGTTTTAAAGGATGAGAACAGTTCGAAAGAAGAAAAGGCCTTCCATTTAAAAATGTTGGTTCACTTTATTGGCGATTTGCATCAACCGCTTCACATCGGGTTGGCAGAAGATAAAGGAGGAAACGATTTCCAGGTACGTTGGTTTAATCGCGGAACGAATTTACATCGGGTGTGGGATTCAGACATGTTGGATTCGTACCAGATGTCCTACACCGAATTGGCATTAAACGTCGATGCACTCGATAAAGAAGAGGTAAAGGCTATTAGAAGTGGTACGCTAAGAGATTGGATGTACGATAGCCGCGCCCTGTGTGAAGATATATACGCCAATACCGAAGTGGGTGAGAAGCTGGGCTACGAATATATGTACAAGTATATGGATACCGTTCGGTTCCAAATTCAAAAAGGCGGTATTCGTTTGGCCAAAATGCTAAACGATATTTTTGGTTAAGGGTTATTGGGTATAAAGATAGGCCCAATACATTAAGACAAACTGAAGCGGAATTCTAAGGATAAGTGCCCATTTTGGGATTTTCAAACTCGCCTTTTTGTTCTGTAGCATATAGATGTGTGCGGGAAGGAAAAGAATCAATAAAATGATAATGCTCCACCCAGCTTCGGTTTGTGTGTTTTTGTTCATCAACATAAATCCCAAAACCATTTCGGCAATACCGGTAAGCATCACAATGGTGCTTGCGGCAGGGAAGTAAGGCGGAACAATTTGTTCGTAAAGTTTCGGTTTCCTAAAGTGATTCATTCCTGCGAGAATGAAAATAATTCCGAGTAAATATTGGTGCCAAGGTAGCATAAGCGTTGGTTATTTGATTGTGATCGAATCCGTGATTGTCATTTTACAACACTTTGATCGGATTCTTGTTTTCGTCGAGCGCAACAAAAGTAAACTCGCCTTTTACTGCTTTTTCCCGCGTGGCGGAATACATTTCTTCGATATAAATTTCCACTTGAACTTTTAAACTCGTCCTTCCTATTTTGGAAACCCTACCTATTAATTCGACAATAGTTCCGGCTGGAATGGGTTTTGTAAAATCGATGCGGTCGGAAGAAACGGTCACCATCCTTTGGCGGCTAAATCGCGTAGCCGTGATAAAAGCCACTTCGTCCATAAGCTGCATGGCTGTCCCTCCAAAAAGCGTGTCGTAATGATTGGTCGTATTCGGAAACACGGCTTTAAAAATACGGGATTCCGACATTTCGATGCGTTCGTCTATGGTCATCTATATTGAAAAAAAATTATTCTAAAATTGTGTTTGAAAATCACTTTCAAAGATTCACAAATTTAAGGATTCCGTAAAGCGAAAGGTGTGGAAAGATATTTTTTTATGATGCTTCTGAAAATAGCTGTCCTTCAAATGCGTTTCAAAAGCTTAATCTGAAGGTTAAATTTTCAGTTTGCTACCTGATTGTTAAGATTGAATTGATCAGCGCTTTGTAGCTCTTCCAATTCATTCCAGGAAATGGGGGTAGCAATTCCTGCAGATTCGTTTGGTCTGAGCGCATACGGACAAATGGCGGTTTGTCCGTAAGAGTTTCGAAGATAATCAACAAAAATTTTATTGTTGCGTTGCTTTTTACGAACAGCTGTGGTCAATAAATCAGAGTGGTTTGCTGCAAGTTTTTCTGCAATCGATTTTATTTCTTTTCGCAAAGTGTCAAAATTTTTAGTGCGCCTGACTTTATACCAAACGTGTAGGCCATTCTGACCTGTGGTCATCAATTGGGGTTTACGATTGTGGTTGCGTAGAAAATCCCCGACAATTTTAGCGGCCTCCTTAACCTTGTCAAAGTTATTGTCTGAAGGATCAAGATCAAAAACGATTTTATCGGGCTTATTGAGCTTGTCTTTTTTGGCCAACCAAATATGAAAGCTCAGTGTGCCTTGATTTGCCAAGTAAATCAAGGATTTTTTACTGTTGCAGATCACTTGGGTATTGCTGCCTTCTTTGGTATCAATTTTCACGGTTTTTATAAAAGATGGGAAATATTCGCTCGCGTTTTTTTGATAAAATCCATCTTCACCGATGCCATCGGGAAATCGGTGCAATGTCAGGGGGCGATCTTTTAAATACGGCAGCATGGTATCTGCAATTTGTTCATAGTATTTCACCACATCCAATTTTGTGATTTCCAGTTTTGGGTAGATGATTTTCTCCGGGTTTGTGATTGTTATTCCTGCGATTTTCATTTCTTGTCTTCTTTGGCAATTTCTGTCATCGTTCGTCCAGAGAGAACACTTTTGTTTTCTGTGCTGGTCGGTTTCCGCCGAGCATCGGCCTGATCGTCATCCATTTTAATCAACAGCCAATTGTCCTTCATTTTTCCATTTTTCATTTTAACAAGGGCATAACCTCCTGACAGCTTTTCACCGTCCAACCATATTTCGAGGGATCCCATTTCATAAGACTGTAAAAGATCGATAGGCTGGCTTTGGTCATCTTCTTTAATGTTTTTAAAAGTTCCTTGATCCCAAACCATTACCGTGCCGCCACCATATTGATCCTCCGGAATCGTACCTTCAAAATCGGCGTATTCCAAGGGGTGGTCTTCCGTTGGGATTGCCATCCGCTTCTCGGACGGATCGGTGCTGGGACCTTTAGGAATCGCCCACGATTTTAGCGTATCGTCGATTTCCAGTCGAAAATCGTAGTGTAGGTTGCTGGCGTCGTGTTTTTGAATGACAAAACGCGGTGCATCCGGATTCCCTTTAGAGGGACCGCCTTTGGGTTCTGGAGTTTTATCGAAGTCTCTTTTCTCTTGATAATCGTTGGCTGCCATCATAAGTAATCTGTTGTAAGTTGTTAAACACCAATAATTTACTAAGGATAAAAAACTTCAACTGTCAAGAAGATGCTAAAGTTTTGGGAAAATAACACTTGCTTTTGTCAATCAACGTATTGCTTTAAGGAAGTCTTATAAAAATTTAAACATGCTATCGGAGGTAAGAGCGTTATCTTTAAGTCTAACACAAAAAAATAGTATTATGAAGAAGAAAAAAGTAGCTGTTTTAGCAACAGATGGTTTTGAAGAAGTAGAATTGACCTCGCCCAAACAAGCGATGGAAAAAGCAGGTTTTGAGGTCCAGGTCGTAGCTCCTGAGTCTGGAAAGATAAAGGCTTGGAATGACGGTAATTGGTCTGATGAATACAAGGTAGATGCCGTTGTGGACGAGATTTCCGCCCAAGATTATGACGGTTTGTTTTTGCCAGGTGGCGTTATTAATCCCGATAAATTGCGTATCGACGAAGGTGCATTGAACTTTGTTCGCGATTTTTTTGAACAAGGAAAACCAGTGGGCGCCATTTGCCATGGATCTTGGACTTTGATTAATGCCGGCGTGGTGTCTGGACGAACGATGACTTCGTATAAATCGATTAGAAAAGATATGGAAAACGCAGGTGTCAATTGGGTGGATGAAGAGGTGGTAGTCGATAATGGCTTGGTCACCAGTAGAAATCCGGGAGACTTAGAAGCTTTTAATAAGAAGCTGATTGAAGAGATAAAAGAAGGCAAGCACGAAAAGCAGCACGCGTAAATCAATTTGCGGGACAAGGTTTTTTTCGAAAGGGACCGGCGAGTGCTTTATGAGGAAAGTACGCTTCTTGCTTTAAAGAATAAAGAGTTACGAGGTGTAGCGATTTTTACATTACAATCGTTCAAGATTCGTGGTTGAAGTGTGTTGTTTCCATACTGGATATTTTCATAAAAAATCTCGGTATTTAAACTTTTCGTCGAATGAGTGCACTTAGGGAAGGTCAGAATGTTAAATACTTTCAACGCCAGAAGTATTATGCCTATTTTCGCGAACAATAAACCTAATGTACTAATAACGTCCCCACTATTCTTTTGATTGCCTTGGTATTGGCAATTTTTACAGTCCATGCACAACAAACCTCTTTCGAATCTGCGGAGGGATATACTTCCGGTGAATTGGTAGATGGCGTAAATGGTTGGGAAGAAACCACGACAGAATCAAATTACTTTTATGTTTCCGATGATATGGCGTCTGATGGAGTAAACGCCTTAAAATTGTCGTTCGGTCCTAGCCATCCGCAGGTTTTTGCCCATTGGACTTTTCCAGACGCCCTTCCGTTAGACGATAACCTCGAAATCTCAATGGATGTCTATGTGCCAGGCGATGACACTACGTTGTATTGGAAGATTATGTCGAATGACGACTATGCCGCTTATATCATTATTTAAGAAGAATATGTGTTTCCGGCGAAGGTAACGGTTGTCAATCCGGCACCTCTTACCATGGCGGCGATCAATGTTGGTGCGTTTAACGAAATAAAGTTGGCTTTTAATTATACCGACGAAACCATTACGTATTATGCAAATGGGGAAGAGATTCATCAAAGTGAGATGTGGGGGACTAACGAAGCCATTGATCAATATGCTTTTGAAGGATTCCTTTGGTAAGATACCTATGTGGATAACTTTCAAGTTGATGGCGTATTGAGCACCCAAAGAAATAAAGACATTCCTTTTATCCATTATGTTCAGAACAACACCCTGAATATTGAAAGTACGGTTGCGATGGAAACGATTGAAATTTACAACGTATTGGGAAAGCGTATATATTCTGAAGAATTACAAATCAACAAAGCATCGATAGGGATTTCGCCTTTAAATTCAGGCGTTTATATTGCGGTATTGAAGACGAAGCATCAAAGACACTCTTTTAAGTTTGTAAAACAAAACTGATGTTGTAAAACCAGTTAATCTTATTTAGGGAGAAACAGTATAAAAAATCGGAAGGAGAGATTCTTCCGATTTTTTTTATTGTAAGATATCTACCGAAGCCCTGTCCGGAAATTTATTGATAGGGCTGAAATAAAAAAGCCTTCCTTCGTTTTGCTGAAAAGCGCAAAGCTTCGGAGGGCGAAGGTTCTCTTACGCTTTTTATCGTGACCTCAAAAAAGCTTCAAAGAACGAAGGTTCTCTTACGCTTTTTATCGTGATCTCAAAAAAGCTTCAAAGAACGAAGGTTCTCTTACGCTTTTTATCGTGATCTCAAAAAAGCTTCAAAGAACGAAGGTTAAATAAGTCTTTTGTTTCTAAAAGCAACTCCTGATCCAGACTTTAGATAG
>Ga0209075_1003011_pt1 | contig 14368 bp, 10 predicted proteins | sample Stecom2011_FD_187523 | JGI IMG/M metagenome (GOLD analysis project Ga0209075, IMG submission 187523) | Agricultural soil microbial communities from Utah to study Nitrogen management - Steer compost 2011 (SPAdes) (version 2) | ecosystem: Environmental > Terrestrial > Soil > Agricultural land... | reverse complement strand
CTGCTGCTGGCGGGGCTCTATATCCTCTACGTGATGGGCCGGGCGATGCTCAACCCGAAGGTGGCGCCCAGGCTCTCGGCGGAGCGGCTCGACGTGCCGCTGGGCCAGGTCTACTGGGGGCTTCTGACCTCCTTCGTGCCGCTCTTCGTGCTGATCATGGCGGTGCTGGGGGCGATCCTGTTCGGCCTGGCTACCCCCCACGAGGCCGCGGGCATCGGGGCCCTCGGCGCGATCCTCCTGGCGGCCATCTACCGGCAGCTGACCTTCGCCCGGCTGCGCGAGGCGGTGTTCCTCACTGCGCGCACCAGCGCCATGGTCTGCTGGCTGTTCGTGGGCTCCTGGATCTTCTCGTCGGTGTTCTCGCTGCTCGACGGCCACTCGCTGATCGAGCACTGGATCAGCGGGCTCTCGCTGACGCCGCTGCAGTTCCTGCTGCTGGCCCAGCTGATGATCTTTATTCTCGGCTGGCCCCTGGAGTGGACCGAGATCATCATCATCTTCGTGCCGATCTTCCTGCCGCTGCTGCACATGTTCGGCATCGATCCGCTCTTCTTCGGCGTGCTGGTGGCGCTCAACATCCAGACCTCCTTCCTGACGCCTCCCATGGCCATGTCGGCCTTCTACCTGAAGGGCATCGCGCCGAAGGGGATCGAGCTCAACGACATCTTCATCGGCATCGCCCCCTTCCTGCTGATGGTGTTCCTGGCCATGTTCATCCTCTACATGGTGCCGGGCATCGTCTTCTGGCTGCCGGGGGTGCTCTACGGCTGAGGCCCGGAAACGAGCGGACCCGACGCAGGGCGTCGGGTCCGGGGTGGAGCGTTTCTCAGCTGCCGCCGGCCTGGGCCGGCGGCCATCGCTGCCGGTGGCGGTGCGTCAGTTGCCGCGCTTCATGCTCTGGCCGCGATAGCCCTTGCCATCGCCGCGCTGCATCATGGTCTCGCGCAGCTCCTCGAGCTGCTCCTCGCTGAGGAGCTCGGCTAGCGCCTCCTGGTGGCGGTCGCGCATCTCGAGCATGGCGTCGCGGCGCTCGCTGCGGGAGTCGAAGTCGCGGTCGCGCAGCTCGGCCATGTCGGCGTAGATCGCCTCGCGGGTCTCGCGCAGCGCCTCGCGCTCCTCGTCGGAGAGGCCCCACTCATCCACCAGCGCCTCCAGGCGCTCCTGCATGGTGGCGCGGCGCTGCTCCATCATCTCGGTGCGGCGCTCCTCGCGCATCTCGCGGCGCGCCTCCTCCAGGGCGGCGCGCTGGTCGTCGTCGAGGATCTCGGCCAGGCGCTCCTGGTGCTGCTCGTGGAGCTGGCGCATCGCCTCGCGGTGCTCGGTCCGCGCCTCGTCCAGCGCCTCGCGGGTCGCCTCGTCGATGCCGGCGCGCTCGAAGATCGCCTGTCGCTGCTCGGCCTTGCGCTCGGCATGCTCCTGGTGCCACTGCTGGCGCTTCTCGGCCCAGGCGCCCTCGCCCATGCCGGGGGCGGCGGTGGCAGAGAGCGCCAGGGGGGCGATGGCGATGGCGAGCAGGGCCGGCGCCAGCAGCTTGCGGGAAACGGTCATCTTCATGGGGTCACTCCTTCGGGCCTAGGGTTGATGGTTCCAGTCTCGCCCGACGCGGTGCAAGCCGGGTGCAGCGATCGTGCAAAGGTGGTGCATGAGGCGTCGCGGCTATGCCTCGGGCTGGTACTTGTAGCCCACTCCGTAGACCGAGCGGATCACCTCGCGTTCCGGCCACACCTCGCTGATCTTGCGGCGCAGCTTCTTCACATGGCTGTCCACGGTGCGCTCGGAGACGATGCGGTGGTCGCGGTACATGTGATCCATCAGCTGGTCCCGGGAGAAGATCCGCCCCGGGGCGTGCATCATCACCTTGAGCAGCTGGAACTCCACCGCGGTGAGCCCCAGGTCCTGGCCGTCGGCCATCGCCCGCCAGCCCTCCTCGTCGAGCACCAGGTCGCTCGCCGCGCCGTCGAGGGGCTCATCGGCGGCCTGGCTGCGGCGCAGCACCGCCTTGACCCGAGCCACCACCTCCCGGGGGCTGAAGGGCTTGCAGATGTAGTCGTCGGCGCCCAGCTCCAGGCCCAGCAGGCGATCCACTTCCTCGACCCGGGCCGTGAGCATGATCACCGGCAGCGACGGCCAGCGCTGGCGGAGCTCCCGGCAGAGGGTCAGGCCGTCGGTGCCGGGGAGCATCAGGTCCAGCAGCACAAGGTCCGGGCCCTGGCCGGCCTGGCGCCCCTCGGTCAGCCAGGGAAGCACGCTGTCGCCGTGGTCCAGGTGATGGGTGGCGAAGCCGCTTCCCTCCAGGTAGTCGGCCACCAGCCGGGCGATCTTGGGCTCATCCTCGACGATCAGGACCTGCTGTCCCTCGTGTGCCTGCGTTGTCATGCGGTCTCCTCCCTGAAGCGGTCATCGTCAAGCGGCGGAAAGGTGAGCGTCCAGCATAACCCACCCAGCGCCGAGGGCGAGGCGTGCATCCTGCCGCCGTGGGCCTTGACCAGGGCCGCCGCGATGGAGAGGCCAAGGCCGCTGCCGCCGCTGGCGCGGTTGCGGGAGCCCTCCACCCGGAAGAGGCGCTCGGTCAGCCGGTCGAGTTCGCCATCGGGGACGCCCGGGGCGCTGTCCTCCCAGGTCACCCGGGTGCCGGTGGACGAGGCGTCCAGGCTCACGCGCAGCCGGCCCGGGGCCCGGGTATAGGCGCAGGTGTTGTCGAGCAGGTTGTTCCAGAGCTGGCGCAGGCGCTGGACGTCGCCGCGCATCCAGGCGCCCGCGCCGATCCGGGTCTCCAGGGTGATGCCGCTGTCGGCCAGCCAGCCGCCGGCCTCCTCCAGCCGGGAGAGCAGGCTCTCGGCCAGGTCCATGGGGGCGAGCTGCACCTCCAGGGCGCCGGCGTCGCTCTGGGAGAGCAGCCGCAGGTCGGCCACCAGCCGCTCGAGCTGGCCCACCTCCTGGGCCAGGGAGTGCAGGCTGTCCTGATCGAGGCGGCGGATGCCGTCCTGCATCGCCTCGATCTCGCCGCGCAGCACGGCCAGCGGGGTGCGCAGCTCGTGGGCGATGTCGGAGACCCAGCGGCTGCGCGCCTCACGGCTCGCCTCCAGGGTGGCGGCCAGCACGTTGAAGTCCCGGGAGAGCCGTGACAGTTCGTCCTGGCCGCGCTCCGGCAGGCGGATGCTGTAGTCGCCCTCGGTGAGGCGGCGGGTGGCGAGTGCCATGCTGCGGGTACGCCGCCCCAGCCACCAGGAGAGCCCGCCGGCGAGCAGCAGCGAGGCGACGCCGAGGGAGCCGACGATGATCGCCAGGTTGCGCTGCTGGCGGGAGAGGAAGATATGGTCCATGCGCGCCATCAGCTGTTCCGGCGGGCGGTAGCCCAGGGTGCCGACCCGCTCCCCCTCGTGGAGGATCGGCAGCCAGCGCAGGGTGGCGGCCTCCTCCTCGTCGTCCGGGGGCAGGCCGATCACCGGCAGGCCCGAGGCGTCGTGGAGCACGAAGTCCTTGGGGTCGCCCAGGCGGCGCTCGATGCCGTGGGGGGGCGGGCCGGCGCCGGGCCACAGCTGCTGGCGGACCAGGCGATGCCAGGCGGAGGGCGAGGTGCGCAGCCACTGCCAGTCGCCGCCGCGGCCGGCCCACTCCTCGCCGAGCCCCTCGGCCAGGGTCTCGGCGCGGTTGGCCTGGGTGGTGTCCAGGTACTCGATGAAGCCGCGGTCGAGGCTGCGCGAGATGCCGAGGAACACCATGGCCGAGATGGCCACGTTGACCCCCAGGATCACCACGAACAGCTTGATGCCCAGCCGGGAGACGGCGGGGCGGGGCAGGTTCAGGCTCATGAGGAGGCCTCCTCGGGTTGGGGGCTGCGGCCCTGAAGGCGCTCGCGCACCCCCTCCAGCATCAGGTAGAGGCAGGGCACCAGCAGCAGCAGGATGAGGGTGGCGAAGAGCATGCCGAAGCCCAGAGAGATCGCCATGGGGATGATGAAGCGGGCCTGGCGGGAGCTCTCGAAGATCATCGGCGCCAGCCCCAGGAAGGTGGTCAGGGTGGTCATCATGATCGGGCGCAGGCGGCGGGTCGCCGCGGCGACGATCGCCTCCCGGGCACCCATCCCCTCGCGACGCCGGCGGTTGGCGTAGTCGATCAGCACCAGGGCGTCGTTGATCACCACCCCGGAGAGGGCCAGCATGCCCATCAGGCTGACCACCGAGAGGCCGAAGCCCATGATCAGGTGGCCGGCCACGGCACCGATGATGCCGAAGGGAATGGCGGCCAGCACCAGCAGCGGCTGCAGGTAGCTGCGGAAGGGAATGGCGAGCAGGGCGTAGAGGGCGATCAGGGTCAGCCAAGCGGCCCGGGAGAGGACCGAGACGTTGTCGGCGGCCTCCTGCTGGCGCCCGCCGGGGGTGACCTCGAGCCCCGGCCAGCCGGCCTGCAGGGCCGGGAAGACGTCGGCCTCCAGGGTCGTCATCACCTGGTTGATGCGCCCCTCGCCGGCGGCATCGGCGGTGACGCTGATGATGCGCCGGCCGTCGATGCGCTCCAGGGTGGTGGCGGCGCGCCCCAGGCTCAGGTCGGCCACCCGGGCCAGCGGCACCTGGCGCCCCTCCGGGGTGCGGATCGGCAGCCGCTCCAGGTCGGCGAGGCTGCGCCTGGCCTCCGCGGGCAGGCGCACCTCGACGCTGATCTCGTGGCGGCCCACGAACTGCTCCAGCGCCGTGATGCCCTGCAGGGGGGCGCGCAGCTGGCCGGCCAGGTCGGCGCCGGTGAGGCCCAGGGCACGCCCCTCCGGGGAGAGGCGGATCTCCAGCTGGGGCTTGCCGTCGGCCAGGCCGCTGTCGATGTCGGTGACGCCCTCGAACTCCCCCAGGGCATCGGATAGCCGCGTGGCGGCGCCCTCCAGGGCGCGGCTGTCCGGGTGGGAGAGGCGCAGGGTCAGGGCGGCGCCGGCGCCGGGGCCGCCCACGTCGGACTCGAAGCGTACCGCCTGGGCGCCGCTGAACTCCCCGGCCAGCGCCCGCCACTCCCGGGCCACCCGGGAAGGCGGCCAGGCGTCGAGGCTCGCGCGGTCCAGGGTCAGGCGCACGCTGAGCCGGTCGCCGTCGATCTGGGCGCGGCTGCTGGTGAAGGCGGGGCCGTCGCCGCGCTCGGCCAGGGTCTCGGCGGCGTCCAGCAGGCGGTCGCGGATGGCGCGGTCGTCGGCGATGGGACTGCCCACCGGCAGGGTCACCGTGGCCTGGACCATGTCCGACTCCACCCGGGGCATCAGCGAGAAGCCCAGGCGCCCGCTCATGGCGAAGGCCAGGGCCACCGCCAGCACCGCCACGGCGAGGCTCACGGTGAGCAGGCGCTGGTTCAGGCAGCGCTCCAGGAAGGGGGCGAAGCGCTGCTGAGTGACGCGAGACAGCCAGGCCTGGAGCCCCTGGCGCAGCCGGTCCAGGGGGCGGCGCCAGGCCGGCGCCTCGCGGCTCCCTGCGCGGTGGGCCAGGTGGGCGGGCAGGATGAAGAGCGCCTCCAGCCAGGAGGCCAGGAACACCGTGATCACCACCAGGGGGACCACGGCGAAGATCATGCCCAGGAAGCCGGGCAGGAAGAGCAGCGGCAGGAAGGCGACGATGTTGGAGAGGATGGCGAAGCTGATCGGCACCGCCATCTCCCGGGCCCCGCGCACCGCGGCCTCCCGCTGTGAATGGCCCTGCTCCCGGTAGCTGTGGATGTTCTCACCCACCATGATGGCGTCATCCACCACGATGCCGAGTGCGATGATAAAGGCGAACATCGACATCATGTTCAGCGAGACCCCGAACCAGGGCAGGAAGAGCATCGCGCCGAGGAAGGCGGTGGGGATGCCCAGGGTCACCCAGAAGGCCAGCCGCGCCTCCAGGAAGAGCCCCATCAGCACCAGCACCAGAGCCAGGCCCAGGAAGGCGTTCTTGAGCAGCAGGTCGAGGCGGTCGCGGTAGACCTCGGAGGTGTCCCGGGAGACCGACAGGCTGAGTCCCTCGGGCAGGCCCGCCTGGAGCCGCTCGAGCTGGGCATGCACCGCGTCGGAGATGCCGATGGGGGTCTGGTCGCCGATCTGGTAGACCTCCAGGCTCATGCTGGGAGCGCCGTTGTAGAGCACCTCGCGGTCGGTCTCGGCGAAGCCGCGCTCGACCCGGGCGATGTCGCCCAGGCGCAGCTGGCCGCCGTCCGGCGTGCCGAGGATCGGCAGCTCGGCAAACTCCCGGGCCCCGTCGCGACGCCCCTGGTAGCGGATCAGCCACTCCCCCTCCTCGGTAGTCAGGCGCCCGCCGGCCAGGTCCAGCGCCTCGTCGCCGATGCGGCTGGCCAGCTGGCGGTGGTCGAGGCCGTGGCGCTGCATCGCCTCCTCGTCGAGCAGGACCTGGATCTCGCGCTCACGGTTGCCGGAGAGCTCCACCCGGGAGATGCCCGGCGACGCCTGGAGCTCGGCGCGCACCTCCTCGGCCACGTCGTGGAGCAGCTGGTCATCGCCCCAGCCGTGGAGCTGCAGGCTCATCACGCTGCGCGAGCGCCCGGCCAGGCCGAAGCGGGGCGGGTCGGCGGCGGCGGGCAGGCTGGTGATGGCGCCCACCGCCTGCTGGATCTCCTGGTAGACGCGCATCACCTCCACGCCGTCCACCAGGCTGGCGGAGACCCGGCCGGCCCCCTCGTTGGCGGTGGCGGTCAGCTCGTCGATGCCGTCCACGTTGGCCAGCGCCGCCTCCAGGGGCAGCAGCAGGCTGCGCTCCACCTCCTCGGGGGTGGCGCCGGGGTAGCCGATGGCGACGGTGATGATCTCCAGCTCGAAGTCGGGGAAGACCTCCTTCTTGATGGTGGTGGAGGCCATCAGCCCGCCGAGGATCAGCAGCAGCATCAGCAGGTTGGGGGCCACCCCGTGGTGGACCATCCAGGCGATGGGGCCGCGGCGCATCATGGGCGGGGCTCCGTTGGCTCGGTGCCGGGTTGGGGCTCATCGGCGGCGGTGCGCAGCGCCATGCCCTCCCGGGGCTGGCCCAGGGGGGAGAGGATCACCCGCTCGCCCGCCTCGAGCCCTTCGGCCACCAGCACCCGGCGGTCGTCGCGGTGCAGCACGCTGACGGTGCGCCGGCGCAGGCGCTCCTGCTCGTCCAGCACCCACACCTCTTCGCCGGGGCGCAGGGCCGCGGCGGGCAGGGCGATCAGGTCGTCACGCTCACCTGCCTGGAACTCCAGGCGCACCACGTCGCCCAGGCGCAGCGCCGGCTTGTCGCCATTCTCGGCGTCAAGCGCCAGGGGGTCCTCCACGGCGATCAGCAGCTGGGCCTGGAGGCCGTTCTCCTCCAGGGCCGGCAGCACCGCGAGCAGCTCGCCTCTCCGCTCGCTGCCCGCCGGCCAGCCGCGGCTGGTCAGCGTCACCGCGCTGCCGGGGGTGTCGGCGCCGGCGGGGGTGAGCCAGGCCAGGGCGTCGCCGGGGAGCGATGCCTGGACCCAGAAGCGTGACACGTCCACCAGGTGGACGAGCTCGGTGCCGCTGCCCACCTCGCTGCCCTCGCCCAGCAGGCGCGCCTGCACCATGCCGTCCCAGGGGGCGACGAGGGTGGCGCGCTCGAGATCCAGGCGGGCGCGGTCCCGGGCGGCGCGGGCGCGCGCCACTTCGGCCTCGGCGCTTCTCAGCTGGGGCTCTCGGAGCACCAGGGCGCGCCGTTCCGCAGGCAGCTCCCGGCCGAAGCTCTGGTACTCGGTCCGGGCGCGCTGCTGCTCGCCGCGCTCCATGGCCAGTGCCGCCTCGGCCTGGGCCAGCGTGGCCTCGGCCTCGCGCAGGGCCAGGGCGAGATCCGCCTCGTCCAGCCGCGCCAGGGGGGCGCCGGCCGCCACCAGGCGGCCCGGCAGCACCCCGGGGGCGAAGGCCTCCAGGCGCCCGGCGACCCGGCTGGCCAGGCGCGCCTCGCGCTCGGCCACGGCGCGGCCGAAGCCCTGCAGGTCGGGGGCCGTGGTGCTGGGCGTCACCGTGACGGTCTCCACCAGCGGCGCTGGGGCGGGCGGTGGCGGCCGGCGCTCCATCCGGGGCGGCTGGCTCATCAGCCACCAGGCGAGGGCGAGGCCGCCGACCAGCACCAGCAGGGCCAGGAGGGCACCCAGCGGGAGCCGGCCGCGCTGGCGCAGGGGAGTGGAGGGCGTGCGTGGGGCGAGCGGGTAGGGTGCGAGGTGGCGGCGGCTCATGGGCGTCTCGGGCAGGGCAGCGGAACGAGCAGCATGGCAGGTTGCCATGCAGCCAATGGTCACGAATTGTGCAAGCGACATGCAAGCCGCGCCCACGGGCTGCCATCTGCGATAGCCTCGCGCGGGCGGCGGTTCAGAGCGACAGGAAGAAGAGCGTCAGCGGCGGCGAGAGCAGCGACAGGATGAAACCCGAGACCACCGCCACCGGCACGCAGGCGACCCCCCCGTGCTGCTGGATCACCGGCAGGGTGAAGTCCATGGAGGTGGCGCCGCCGTAGCCGATGGCCAGCGCCGCGTGGCGGTGGATCACCAGGGGAATCAGCACGAAGGCGAGAAGCTCCCGGGCCAGGTCGTTGAAGAAGGCCACCCCGCCCAGCGCCGGCCCCAGGGCGTCGCCCACCAGGATGCCGGAGAGCGAATACCAGCCGAAGCCGGCGGCCATGGCCAGGCCCTCGTTGGCGCGCAGGTCGAGCAGCGGGGCGGCGAGAAGCCCGCCAACCAGCGATGTGGCCGCCAGCATCAGGGCGATGGCCAGGCCGTGGCGGTTGAGCAGGATCTGGCGCAGCGGCATGCCGGAGTTGCGCAGCTGGCAGCCGATCAGCGCGAGCAGGGCGTAGAGCACCCACTCGGCCAGGGTCTCGGCGCCGTCGTGGAGGCCGGCCAGCGACCCGCCGGCGAGCCCCAGGGCCACGCCCAGCACCACCACGCCGACGAGAGCCAATGAGCCCGCCATGGCGGCCAGCTTGCTGGTGGGGGCGCCGGGCACCACCCGGGAGGGGTCGGCGGCAAGCCCCAGGCGGCGGGAGAGCCACCAGAGCCCCGCCAGGTTGCAGGCGCCGATCACCGCGAACAGCGTCAGCGCCTGGCCGCCCATCCGCGACAGCTGGCTGCCCAGGTCGTCGAGGCCGGCCAGGCTCACGCCCATCAGCAGCAGGATCACATAGACTGAGGCGTTGACCCCGCGGTTGATCAGGGCCATCAGGCTGGCGTGGCGCACCGGCACGAGATAGCCCAGCAGCAGCGGCAGCAGCACGATGACCAGTCCGCTCAGCATGTCGGCGTCCTTCCCTGGCAGCGTCGCCTGCGGCGACGGAAAACCCGCTACTCTAGCAGGCTCCCGCCGAGGAGGGCATCACTCGTCGAGGGAGAGGTGGGTAAGGGCGAGGCGGCTTCTGCGCTCGCCGTCCCGGTGGTACTCCGCGGTCAGCAGCAGGCCGGGGAGCTCGGGGTGGAAGTGGAACACCAGGTGTCGCTCCGGCTTGTCCGCTTCGGTGACCTTTACCGCCACCGCGTCGAAGCGGCCGGAGGGGAGGGCGAGGGTGTCGGCACCCACCACCCGGTAGAGCATCTGCTCCTCGCGGCCGCGATGATCCTGGTAGCGGAGTTCGCACTGGCCGCTGCAGCTGCCGTTCACGGCGCGGCGAGAGAGCTCGAAGAGGGCCGCCTGGCGGTCGGGCAGCGTGGTCAGCTCTTCCGGGGCGAGGCGGTAGTCGCCGCCGAAGCCCAGCAGGGAGTAGCCGCTGGCGTACTGCAGGGAGCGCACGCCCTCCTCCTCGACCAGGAAGCGGCTGCGCTCCTCGCCCCGGGCCACGGTGATGGCGGCGCGCATCTCGCTGAACCAGGAGGCGCCGTCCCGGGAGAGCTGGTGGTCGATGCTGGTGCTGGGCCAGCCGCTCACCTCCAGGCGGTAGCGGGCGGTGAAGGGCTGGGGGGTGACCCGGGCGAGGGCCTCCTCCGCGGGGAGCGCCTTCCGGTAGGCGGGTGACGGGGCAGCCGGCGCCTCGGCCGTCGCCACCAGCGGCAGGCAGAGCAGCAGTAGAACCAGCAGGCGTCTTGGCGTCATGGCGTCTCCGTTATCCTGAGCGAGGCAGTGTGGTTGACCCGCGCCGTCGCCAGGGGTTCCAGCGGCGTGATGGCCTGCCGGAAGTCGCCCACCGGCCTCTAGAGCGTGCCCAGGGCGGCAAGTCCCGGGCTCAGCGCGACCGGGTAGCGGGCGTCACCCGGGGCCAGCTCCCGCAGGGCAGCGGGCAGTCGCCTCAGCGCCTCCTGCACGCGCTCCCGGGCGCCGGCGGCCAGCGCCATCTCCTCCCCGGCGACCTCGCCGCCGCGTACCATCGGGCGCAGCAGCGCCTCGCCCTCGATGCCGGGTTCGTCACGCAGGGCGAGAGTGTCGCCGGCATAGCGGCCCGCCTCGTCCAGCCGGCGGTAGAGCTGCTTGCGCCCGGGCAGGTTGGCCTTGCCCGGCGAGTGCTTGAGCCGCGGGGTGCCGGCGTACTCCACCAGCTTGTAGGAGAGGTCGATCACCGGCGCGTCCGAGGAGACGCCCATCTCGGTGCCGACGCCGAAGATGTCGATGGGGGCTCCCTCCTCCAGCAGGGCGTCGATCTGCCACTCGTCCAGGCCGCTGCTGGCGACGATCCTCACCTCCGGGTGCCCCGCGGCGTCGAGCAGCCCCCGGGACTCCCGGGCCAGCTGGCCCAGGTCCCCGGAGTCGAGGCGGATGGCGCCGACGCCTGTCTCGGGCGCCTCCGCCATCAGCTCGATCACCCTGCGCACCCCCTCCAGGGTGTCGTGGGTGTCCACCAGCAGGGTGGTACCCGGATAGCGGCGGGCGAAGGCGCGAAAGGCCTCGCGCTCGTCGTCGTGGGCCAGGATGTAGCTGTGGGCCATGGTACCGCGCAGGGGCAGGCCGTGACGCAGGCCGCCCAGCACGTTGCTGGTGCCCTCGAGGCCGGCGGTTCGGTAGGCGCGCACCCCGCGCACCGCGGCGTCGATGCCGTGCATGCGGCGCATGCCGAAGTCCACCACCGGCCGGCCCCGGGCGGCCATCACCACCCGTACCGCCTTGGAGGCCAGCACCGTCTCCAGCTGCACCAGGTTCATCACCAGGCTCTCCAGCAGCTGCGCCTCGGCGATGGGGGCCTCCACCTCCATGAAGGGCTCGTTGGCGAACACCGGCGTGCCCTCCGGCAGGGTCCAGATGTCGCCGCGAAAGCGCCAGGCGCCCAGCCAGTGGAGAAAGGCGTCGTCGAACAGGCCGGTGCCGGCCAGCCGTTCCAGGTGGTGCGCCTCGAAGCGCAGCCGGGTGGCGAGCTCGGCGGCGTGCTGCTGCCCGCAGGCGAGCATGAAGCGCCGGCCGGGCGGCATCCTGCGAAAGAAGAGGCTGAAGGTGGCCCGCTTCTGCATGCCCTCGGACCAGTAGGCCTGCAGCATGGTGAGCTGGTAGAGGTCGGTGAGCAGGGCCAGGTCCGCGTCGGCCACCGCGAAGGGCGCTGGCGTCATGGCGCCACCTCGGTTGTCACCGTCACGCCGGCGGCCTCGAGCTCCCGCCGCACCGCATCGCTGGCGCTCGGGTCCACCGCGGCACAGAGGGGCGCGAGCAGCAGGGTGGTGAAGCCCTCCCGGACCGCCTCCAGGGCGGTGGCCTTGACGCAGACATCCAGGGCCAGGCCGCAGACGATCACACGCCGAATGCCCCGCTCGCGCAGGTAGCCGGCCAGGCCGGTGGCGTCGAAGGCGGAGTAGGCGTCGGCGTCGAAGGCGCTGGCCTTGCTGACGCGGATGGCCTCCTCGGGAAGGGCGAGCCCGGGATGGAAGGCGGCGCCGGGCGTGTCCTGCACGCAGTGCACCGGCCAGGGGCCGCCGCGATGGGCGAAGCTCGCGTGGTCCACCGGGTGCCAGTCCCGGGAGGCGACCACCAGGGCGCCGGCCGCCCGGGCGGCGGCGATCTCGGCGTTGATGCCCGGCACCAGCGCCGCTCCGCCGGCTACCGCCAGGGCGCCGCCCTCGCAGAAGTCGTTCTGCAGGTCCACGACGATCAGGGCGTCGGCGGGGCCGTAGTCCACCTTCATGCGCATCTCGTTCCCTCCTTGTCGCGGCGTCAGTAGCCGGCGTCGGGGTCGACGGTATCCTGCGCCTCGCCGGCCTCGAAGGCGCGCAGCGCCGCGGCGACCTGATCCAGCGCCTCGCTTAGGGGAGTGGGGCCGGCCATGTGCGGGGTGATCCAGACCCGCGGGTGGGCCCAGAGCGGGCTCGCCTCGGGCAGGGGCTCCTCGGGGAAGGCGTCGAGAATGGCGCCGCGCAGCCGTCCCGCGTTTCGGGTGTCATGGGCCGGGCCCAGGGCGGCGAGCAGGGCGGCCTCGTCGATCAGGGTGCCGCGGCCGGGGTTGATCAGGCTGGCCCCCTCGGGCAGCAGGGCGAGTGCCCGGGCGTCGATGATATGGCGGGTCGCGGGGGTATCGGGCAGCAGCAGCACCAGGCTCTTCACGCTCGCGAGCAGGTCGTCGAGGCCGGCGTCACCGTGGTGGCAGGTGATGCCGGCCAGGGACTTCGGCGAGCGGCTCCAGCCGTGGACCGGGAAGCCGTCGGCGGCCACCATGGCCGCCACCTTCGCCCCGATGGCGCCCAGCCCCAGCACCCCCACCGGCCAGTTGCTCTTCTCCACCAGCGCGTGCTCGCGCCACTCCCGGGCGTGCTGCTGGCGGCGGTAGCGGTCGAAGTCGCGCTGGAAGTGGAGCAGGCCGTAGCGCACGTAGTCGCCGATCGGCACCGCCATGCCGGCGTCACGCAGCTTGACGATGGGCACCCCCGCGGGCAGGCCGGGGTTGCCCAGCAGGGCGTCCACTCCGGCCCCCAGGTTGACGATGCCCTTGAGGGCCTCGGGCTCGCGCAGCAGGGCCTCCGGCGGCTTCCACACCGCCAGATAGTCCACCTCGCGCCGCTTCTCGGCCGGGGCCTGCGAGGTGATCACCTCGGCCTCCGGCAGGCGTGCGGCCAGGGCGTCGCGCCACTGCTCGGCATCGTCGATATGTACCAGTACCTTCATGACGGCTCCACGCTTCTCCATCGACCCCCATCATGGAAGCCGCAGGCCCGATGGACAAGCGTTGAGAGCGGGTATCCGCTTCATGCAGTAATTGCTTGACCGCCTACCGTGGGTTGGCAGTAACCTCCACCCATAGGGGTCCCTCCTTGCTGCCTCGTGCCACCGACCGGTCCGTGACCCGTCCAGGCATCCGTCGGTGACCGTGACCCTGGCCGGCCTTCTCTTCATCGGGAGGGCCGATTTTCTTGATGTTGCTTTGGCGAGTGGCCCAATGACTCAGGTAAACCTGCCCTTTACCCGCGAGGAGTACGCCAGCCGGCTGTGGAAGGTTCGCGCCGAGATGGCCGGCCGGGGCATCGATGTGCTGATCATCAGCGACCCTTCCAACATGGCCTGGCTGACCGGCTATGACGGCTGGTCCTTCTACGTGCACCAGTGCGTGCTGCTCGGCCTGGAGGGCGAACCGGTCTGGTACGGCCGGCGCATGGATGCCAACGGGGCGCTGCGCACCTGCTGGATCGATCCGGATAACATCACCTACTACCCGGACTACTACGTCCAGAACCCGGATATGCACCCCATGGACTACCTGGCCCAGTCGATCATGCCCGATCGCGGCTGGCACCAGGGGGTGGTGGGCATGGAGATGGATAACTACTACTTCTCCGCCAAGGCCTACCAGAGCCTGCTTCGCGAGCTGCCCCACGCCCGCTTCATGGATGCCAATGGCCTGGTCAACTGGTGCCGCGCCATCAAGTCGCCCCAGGAGATCGAGTACATGCGCGTGGCGGCGAAGATCGTCGAGGGCATGCACTCGCGGATCCTCGAGGTGATCGAGCCCGGCCTGCCCAAGAGCAAGCTGGTCTCCGAGATCTACCGGGTCGGCATTGAGGGGTGGCGCGACGACCAGGGTCGGGTCTTCGGCGGCGACTATCCGGCCATCGTGCCCATGCTGCCCACCGGGAAGGACGCCGCCGCCCCCCACCTGACCTGGGACGACACCCCCTTCCGGGAGGGGGAGGGCACCTTCTTCGAGATCGCCGGGGTCTACAAGCGCTACCACGCGCCGATGTCGCGCACGGTGTTCTTGGGCAGGCCGCCCCAGGAGTTCGTGCGCGCCGAGTCCGCGCTGCTCGAGGGCATCGAGAACGGCCTGGCCGTGGCCAGGCCCGGCAACCGCACCGCGGACATCGCCATGGCCCTGGGCGCGGCCATGGACAAGTACGGCTTCGACCGCGGCGGCGCCCGCTGCGGCTACCCCATCGGCATCAGCTACCCGCCGGACTGGGGCGAGCGCACCATGAGCCTGCGCCCCTCCGACGAGACCATCCTGCAGCCCGGCATGACCTTCCACTTCATGCCGGGCCT
>Ga0209075_1003009_pt1 | contig 14371 bp, 8 predicted proteins | sample Stecom2011_FD_187523 | JGI IMG/M metagenome (GOLD analysis project Ga0209075, IMG submission 187523) | Agricultural soil microbial communities from Utah to study Nitrogen management - Steer compost 2011 (SPAdes) (version 2) | ecosystem: Environmental > Terrestrial > Soil > Agricultural land... | reverse complement strand
GGCTTCCTGGGTTCGCACCGCTTCTACTATGGCAAGCCCATCACCGGCACCATCTGGTTCTTCACCCTGGGGCTGCTGTTCGTCGGCTGGATCATCGACCTGTTCCTGATCCCCTCCATGGATCGCCAGGCCGACCTGCGCTACGACTCCGGGCGGCTGGACTACAACATCGCCTGGATCCTGCTGACCTTCCTCGGCGTGTTCGGCGTGCACCGCATGTACCAGGGCAAGTGGATCACCGGTATCCTCTACCTGCTGACCGGCGGTCTGTTCATGGTCGGCGTGCTCTATGACTTCTGGACGCTCAACGAGCAGATTTCCGAGCGCAACCGGCTGTGGCGCTAGAGGGCACGGCTGCGGGGCTTCATGGCGACCGGAATCAGCTCCGGCGTCACCCTCGCAGGGCGCGGCCTCGGTAGCCGCCGCGATGACGGCCGGAAGACCCCAGCCGTCTCACGCATCCTATCCGGGTCTCAGATAAGCCCGGCGTCGGCGAGCTTCTGCTCCAGCCCTTCCAGGTCGGGAATCTTCGCCACCTGGTCGCCGATGCGCACGGCAGCCAGCTCCAGGGGCGCCAGGGTGTCGGCGGCGGCCGGCAGATCGGCGTCGACCTTGAGGGAACGCGGGATGCCCTGCAGCAACAGGGCAAGGAAGGGGGTGCCAGGGCGATCGCCGATGGCGTTGAGCACGGCGATGCGGGCGTTGCGGCCGATCTCGGTGCGCGAACCGCTGGCCACCTCGAACGACAGCAGCGGCAGGGTCAGGTTGCGCCAGCCGATGTAGCCCAGCAGCCAGTCGGGCAGGCCCTCGCGGCGTTCCGGGGTCTGGTAGGGCACCAGCTCGGCCATGGCCACGTTGGGCAGCAGCAGGTTGCGGTCATGCAGGGGCATCAGCAGCGCGGTAAGGCTGCTGACGCTGTTCTGAAGGGCGGGTGCCTGGCTCATCTTCGGAAATCCTCTGTCAGTCGCGGACGGTGTCGACCAGGTGGCCGATCAGCGCCGCCGCCAGTTCGCGGGGGCTGCCGCTGAGTTCGCTGTAGCCCCCTTCGCGCAGGCTGTCGGGCATGCTGGAGCAGACGCAGCTTTCCGCGCTCTGGGTCCAGATGCGGCCGCCCTGGCGGCGCACGTAGGCCGCCGCAGCGCTGCCGTCGCTGCCCATGCCGCTGAAGGCGATGACCCCGCAACGGGCGCCGAACTGGCCGGCCAGGTTGAGCATCATCTGATCGATGGACGGGCTGTAGGGCTCCGGCCAGGGCCGCTCGAGCAGCTGCAGCCGGCCATCCGGGGCGAAGCCCAGTTCCCGGCCGACCGGCACCACCTGCACCTCGCCGTTGCACAGCGGCTGCCCGGGCTGCGCCTGGCGCACGCGCCAGGCGGTGTGGCGGCCGACCGCCTGCGGCAGGGTGGCCTCGAAGCCGGCGTCGATGTGCTGGGCATAGAGAAACGCCACCGGCAGGCCGGTCGGCAGGGCGTCGAGGAAGGCCTTGACCGCCAGCGGGCCGCCCAGCGACGCGGCCAGCAGCCAGACCTCGCGGGCCGGTTCGGCGTCCGCCGCCACCAGCGAAGCCGGCAGGCTCAGCGGCTGCTCGCCGGCCTCGCCGGCATTCAGCAGACCCTGCAGGCTCGGCCCCACGCTGGTGGTCGGATCGCCCACCAGGCGCTTGAGCTTGGTGAACAGCGCCCGCTCCCAGCGCGGGTAATGTTCCGAATTGCGCTCGGGCGCCTTGCCCTCGCCGAACAGCACCGGCGTGTCGCCTTCCAGCAGTTCGTCCAGCACCGGCAGCTCCTCGCCCTGGGCCAGGTCCACCAGCCAGAGATCGGCCTCGCAGGCGCGCAGCTCGGTGGCCTCGAGCTGGGTCGGGTCCTGATTGAAGACCACCTGATAGCCGCCGTCGGTCAGCGCCCGCTGCAGGATGTGACGCTGCAGGGAAGTGTCGGCAAGGATGGCAATGCGAGCTGTCATGAGCGACCTACCAGGGCATGGATGTGTTCAAGCAGCTGGGCCTCCTGATAGGGCTTGCCCAGGTACTCGTTGACGCCGATGGACAGGGCCCGCTCCCGGTGCTTGTCGCCGGTACGCGAGGTGATCATGATGATCGGCAGGTCCGCCAGGCGCGGGTCGTGGCGCACCAGGGTGGCCACCTCGAACCCGTCCATGCGCGGCATCTCGATGTCCAGCAGCATGATGTCCGGCTTGAGCTCCTGCAGCTGGCCGATGGCATCGACCCCGTCCTTGGCGGTCACCACGTTCATGCCCTGGCGTTCCAGCAGGCGGGTGGTGACCTTGCGCACGGTGACCGAGTCGTCCACCACCATCACGGTGATGGCACCATCCTGGCCGGCTGGCGCCGCGACACCGGCCGGCCGCTCGACGCCGAGCTGCGGCTGGGCGCGACCCGGCAGCGCCTGCAGCTGGCGCTTGCGCAGCAGGGTCATGAAGTCGAGGATCACCACCACCCGGCCGTCGCCGAGGATGGTGGCGCCGGAAATGCCGGCCACGCGGGCGAACTGCGGGCCGAGGCTCTTCACCACGATTTCCCGCGAGCCGGCCAGGGCGTCCACCTGCACGGCGACGCTGTGGTCCGCCGAACGCACCAGGATCACCGGCAGCGGCAGCGTCTGGCCCAGCAGGCGCGGCTGCTGGCCATTGTTGAGCAGCTCGCCCAGGTAGCGCAGCTCGTAGCGCTGGCCGTTGTACTCGAAGCGCGGCGCATCCGGGCCGTAGTAGGTCTCCAGGTCCCGGGCCGAGACCCGCACGATGCCCTCGATGTTACTCAGCGGCACGGCGTACAGGTCCTCGCCGGAGTGCACCATCAGCGCCCGGTTGACCGACACGGTGAACGGCAGGCGGATGATGAAGCGCGTGCCCTGCCCCTCGGCCGACTCGATGCTCACCGAGCCGCCGAGCTGCTTGATTTCCGAGGTCACCACGTCCAGGCCCACGCCGCGCCCGGAGATCTGGGTGATCTTCTCGGCGGTGGAGAAGCCGGCAGCCAGGATGAACTGCAGGATCTCGTGGTCGGTGATGTCGCTGTCCGGAGCCATCAGGCCGCGCTCGATGGCCTTGCGGCGCACCGCATCCAGACGGATGCCGCCGCCGTCATCGGCCAGGGTCAGCACCATCTCGCCGCCCTCGCGGGACAGGTTCAGGCTGATGGTGCCCTGGTCCGGCTTGCCGGCGGCGCGGCGCACTTCGACCGGCTCGATGCCATGGTCGACGGCGTTGCGCAGCATGTGCTCCAGCGGCGCGACGATGCGCTCCAGCACGCTGCGGTCCATTTCCCCCTCGGCGTTGCCGACCACCATGTCCACCTGCTTGCCCAGTTCCGCCGCCACCTGGCGCACGATACGGCGCAGGCGCGGTACCAGGCGGTCGAAGGGCACCATGCGGGTGCGCATCAGGCCTTCCTGCAGCTCGGTGTTGACCCGCGCCTGCTGCAGCAGCAGGGTTTCCGCGTCGCGGTTCTTGGCGGCCAGGGTTTCCTTGAGGTCGAGCAGGTCGGAGGCCGACTCGAACAGCGCCCGCGACAGCTGCTGCAGCTGGGAATGGCGGTCCATCTCCAGCGGGTCGAAGTCCTCGTAGCCGGCGCGCTCGGCCTCGGCCTGGTAGCGGCTGAGGATCTGCGCCTGGGTTTCGGTGTCCAGACGACGCAACTGGTCGCGCACGCGCTCGATGGTGGCTTCCATCTCGTGCAGGGTGTAGCCCACGTCGCTGACCTGCTGCTCGACCCGACCGCGGAAGATGGAGGTCTCGCCGGCCAGGTTGACCAGCTCGTCCAGCAGTTCCGCCGGCACCTTGACCAGCTCCTGGGGCGCACGTCGCGTCGCGGCCTCGCGTGCTTCCTGGGCCTGACGCACGAAGGGCAGCACCTGGGGGGCGGCAGCGGAGGCCGGGGCGACGGTGGCCACGGCCTGACGCTCCTCGCTCACGGCCGGGGACGCCGGTGCCGGCGCTTCGACCGGAACCAGATCCTCCTCGTTGAGCAACCCGCGCAGCCCGTCGACCGCCGCCTGCAGGGTGGCGAATTCGCCGCGCACCAGCTCGTACAGTTCATGGGCCGCGGGCTCGCCTTTCTGGCGCGCCTCGATCAGCCGCTGCTCCAGCTCGTGGCTGAGGGTGCCGATGTGGGTCTGGCCGGCCAGGCGGGCGCCGCCCTTGAGGGTATGCAGTATGCGCAGCAGGTCGTCGAAGGGGACCGCCTCGCGCATGGCGTCCCAGTCCTGGATGCAGGCCTGCAGCGCCTCGATCAGCTCGTCGGCCTCCTCGCGGAAGATGTCGAGAATTTCCTCATCCACCTCCTGGGCGGCCGGCGCGGGCGCAGGTTCGGGTTCGAACTCGGGCTCAGGCGCGGGTTCGGACGCCTCGAATTCAGGCTCGGGCTCGAATTCGGCCGGCAGGGCCGCCACCTCCGGCTCGACCACCGGCTGCAGGGTGACGGTGGGCGGTTCGCTGAGCTGCTCCTCGGGAGCCTGCGCCAGTTGCTGCAGCGCCTCGATCAGCGCGCTGCCGTCCGGCACCGGCTGGCCGTCGCGCACCGCCTCCAGCTGGGCGTGCACCCGGGCATGGCAGCGCTCCAGCAGATCGAACAGCGGCTCGCTGCTGCGCATCTGCCCGGCGGCCAGCCGGCGATAGAGCATCTCCAGCTCGTAGCCCAGATCACCGATGGGCTGCACGTCGGCCATGCGCGCGCACCCCTTGATGGTGTGCAGGTCGCGCTGCAGGGTCTCGATTTCCACGCTGTTGGCCGGATCCAGGCGCCAGCGCTCCAGGGCCTGCCGGGCGTCCTCGATGAGGCCGAAGCTCTCTTCGAGGAACAGCGCCATCAGTTCCGGGTCGGCCTGCACGTCGAGGGCATCCACCTCGGCTTCGGCCGCCGGCGCCTGCAGCTCGATCTCCTCCAGTTCGCCGAAACCTTCCAGCTCCAGGCCTTCGGCCGCTTCCAGGGCCGACCACAGGTCGCTTTCCGGCGTGGCCGGCGGTGGCGTGTCGATTTCCTGCGGTTCCAGACTGACCGCCCCGGTGGTGCGGAAATCCTCGATGGCGCGAATCAGCGTGGTGGCCCGCGCCACCGGCTCGCGCGCCTGCAACTGATCGATCTGGTGCGCCAGGCGGTCATGGCACTTGTGCAGCAGCCAGGCCAGGGTCGGCTCGGGCCGGAAGCGCTGCTGCATCAGGCCTTCGTAGAGAAATTCCAATTCGTGGGCCAGGTCGCCGATGGCGGTGACCCCGGCCATGCGCGCGCCACCCTTGAGGGTGTGCAGGTCGCGCTGCAGGCCGGCCAGGGCGTCCAGGTCCTGGTTATCGGCCAGCCAGTCCTCCAGCAACTGCGCGGAGCTGTCGAGGATGTCCACCGCCTCCTCGAGGAAGATCGACACCATCTCCTCGTCCAGCGGCTCGTCCGGCTCCAGCACCGACATCGGCGTGCTGACCGGCCTGGGCGATTCCTCGACAGGCAGCGCGTCGACCCGGAGTTCCTCGACCGGCTGCTCCTCCGCGAAGGACTCCAGCTCCAGCGCATCGCTCTTCAGCAGCTCCTCGGGCAGCGCGTCGAAGTCAAACTCCGGCTCCGGCTCATCCAGCGCCAGCGGCCTGGCCAGCAGATCCAGCAGGGCGCTGATGCGCTCCGGGCGCGGCGTGACCTGCAGCGCCGCCGCCACCTGGTCCAGCATGCCGATCAGCGCCTCGTGGGCGGCCAGCATCTCGGTGAAGAACTGCTCGTCGGCGGCCAGGCGCTGTTCGGCCACGGCCCCGTAGACCTGCGATACCGCTTCACACAGCTCGCACAACGGCGCCAGCTTGGCCTGGCGGGCACCCTGCCAGAGGGCGTCGACCGCTTCGCGCAGGCTCTGCAGCGGGCTTTCGCACGCCTGGTCGCGCCATTGGCTCAGCAGCTCCTCACTGTCCAGCAGGGTGTCGATATGGTCGCCCAGATGACGACCCAGCAGCTCCGAGGCATGGGGTTCGCTGCTGGCGGCGCGACGCGCCTCGGCCTGGCTGAGGCGGTCCTTCTGCAGGGCCTGCACAGCCTGCTGGAAGGCCTCGGTGCCTGGCAGGGGCGCGTTGGGCGTGCTGTCCAGCTGCGCCAGGCCCTGCTGCAGCAAGTCGCGGGCCCGGGCCAACAGGGTGGCCAGCTCCCGGTCCACCGGGATCTGGTGATTGTGGAATTCCTTGACCAGGCGTTCCAGCGGCATGGCCACCTCGGCCATGGGCAGGATGCCGGCCATGTGGGCGCTGCCCTTGAGGGTGTGCAGGGCGCGCTGCAGGCGGTCGTTCACCGGCTGCGGCAGCATCTGCTCGCACTCGGCCAGGAAACGGTCCAGGGTCTCCAGATGGCTCTCCGCCTCGTTGCGGAAGATGTCCAGCAACTGCGGATCCAGACCGTTGCCGTCGGCGCCTTCGGCCGCACTGGCCTCGGTGACGGCGGCCGGCGGCTGCTGGCCCCGGGACAGGGCATGGGCCGCGGCGGCCAGCCGGTCCACGTCGTCACGCTGGCGCTGCGCCTTGGCGGCGAATTCCTCGATCAGCTCCGGCAGCAGGGCCACCACGTCGCCCACCACCTGGTGCACCGCGGGACCGGCCTCGATGCTGCGGTCCAGCAGGCGGTTGAACAGGCTCTCCACGGCCCAGGCCAGCTCGCCGATCACCAGCGCGCGCACCATGCGGCCACTGCCCTTGAGGGTGTGGAAGGCGCGTCGCACTTCGGTGAGGGCCGCGAAGTCGTCCTGGTCGGCGCGCCACTGGGGCAGGTACTGGTTGATGGTTTCCAGGACCTCGCCGGCCTCCTCGATGAACACCTCGACCAGCTCCTCGTCCACCGGCTCCTCGTCCGCGGCGGGCGGCAGCAGGCGCGGCGGCGTCTCGCTGGCGATCACCGGCGGCGTCGTGGCCGGCGCGGGAATTTCCACCGGAGTCGTCTCCGCGGGCGCGGCGCTTTCCGGGGTCCGCCCTTCGGCATCCAGCTCCAGCAGTTCGAACATGGACGGCTCAGGCGCTGGCGCGCTCGCCGCCAGCGGATCGGGCTCGGCGAACAGCTCGTCGACGAAGCCTTCCAGGGTTTCCGGGGCCGCGCTCACCAGGGGCTCGGCGGGCCGCGCCGGCTCGCTCAGGTCCTCGGCCAGCCAGTCCAGGGCCGGCTCGTCGGTCGGCGAGGCGTCCAGCGCCCGCGGCGGATAGCCCAGGCTGCACAGGCTTTCCTCGGCCACGTCGAGGATCAGTTCGCCCTGGCTGGCGTGGTCCTCGTTGAGGCGCTCCAGGTAGTACTCGACGCCGGTGATGGCATCGGCCAGGGTGTCCAGGTGCTGCCAGTCCGGCACCGCGCGCGGCTCCAGCAGGCGCTCGCAGATGTAGCGTTTGCAGGCCTCCAGCAGTTCGGCGGCGCGCTGCAGCGGAATCATGCCCAGGCCGCCACGCACCTGGGTGAGCAGCTCGGGCACCCGGGCCAGGTGCTCGTGGTTCCACTGCGAGGCGATGAACTCGATGATGGCGTCCTTGGCCTGCTCCAGGCCGGTACGCGCCTCGCGGATCACCAGCTGGTGGATCTGCGCCACATCGGTGGTGGGCAGACGGCTCTGCTCGTTCTGGTTGTCGTTGTCCATGCCGGCAATGCCGGACAGGGTGGCTTCCACGTAGAGCAGCGCGCCGGCGATGTCCATGAGCACCGCGTCATCCGCGGCGCGGAGCCCCTCGGTCAGCTGCTGGACGGTGTCCAGCTGGTCGAGGATGGCCTTGCGTGGCTGGGCGAAGCCGAGCACCGCCAGGGTGTCGGCGATCTGCTTGAGGGGTGCGCGCAGGCCGCCGATCTCGTCGCGGTTCTGCCGATCGCTGCGCACGAACAGGTCGAGCGCATCCTTGATACGCACCAGCTCCTCGCACAGGGCGGCGACCACCGAGCGAATGGCGCCACGGTCCGGCCCCACCAGCTGGGTGGGCGCGGCGGCGCTCTCGCCAGCGCCGGGCAGGGCCTGGTCGAGGCCAAAGCGCGCGCGCAACTCGGCGATGCGCGGCGTCTCGAAGCTGGCCCTGGCCAGCTGGAACAGCAGCTTGCGGGTCAGTTCCGCCGGCAGCGTCCGGTTGAGCCCGGCCGGGCCGTCGCTGACCAGCTGCTTGAGCTCCCGGTCCAGCTGCTGCAGCAGGCCGTGCACCGCGGCCTCGCCCGGCACGCTGCCGCTCTGCAGACCCTCGACCACACCGGCGGCGATTTCCCACAGCGGCTCCAATGGCGCGTCGCGGCTCACGTCGGCCAGCTTCAGGTAGACCTTTTCCAGCTGGGCCAGCGCCTTCTCCGGCTCCTGGCCGCGCAGCAGTGCCACCATGGCTGCCTGCTGCAGCTGGCGCAGCTTGCGCAGCAGCTGGGAGAACTCCGGGGTGTCCAGCTGCGCCAGGGCTTCCGGCGGCAGCGGCGGGATCGACAGGCTCAGTTCGGGACTGAACAGGCTGGTTTCCGGCAGCGGCTGGTCGCCCCGCACGCGGCGCAGGTCGTTGAGCAGGCCGAGCAGCAGCAGCGGCTGGTCGCTGCGGCTGGCGTGCACCCGGTCCAGGTAGACCGGCAGCTGCAGGATGGCCTGCATCAGCACCTGCAGGGCTTCGCCATCCTCGCCGATCGAGCCGTCCAGCAGGGCCTGGGTCAGGCGCTCCATCTCCTCGGTGAGCAGGGCCGCGCCGTGCAGCTCCACCATGCGCAGGGTGCCGTGCACCTGGTGGACATAGGTCAGGCAGAAATTCAGGCGTGCACGGTCCTCGCGGTTCTCCACGTAGGCTTCCAGCGCCTGGCGCGCCTGGTCGAGCGTCTCGGCGATTTCGCCCTTGACCCATTCCAGGGCGACATAGTCGTGCCGATCCCCCATAGCCACTCCAGTCATTCGCGTATCCGGGTAAAGGCCAGAACCCGCTCATCCTCCACCGGGCGCAGCGCCGGGTGTCGCCAGCCGGTGATTTCGCCCACGCCGAGGACCAGCAGCCCTCCCGGGGCCAGGCGCTCGGCCAGGCGGTTGAGGATGTCGCGCCGCCGCCAGCGGCGGAAATAGATCAGCAGGTTCTGGCAGAAAATCACGTCCAGGCCGGCCCAGGGCGCCGCGTCCAGGTCCAGCACGTTGAGGCGGGCGAAGCACACCCGCTCGGTCAGTTCGCTGGTCACGCGCCAGCCACCGGGTTCGCTGTGCAGGTAGCGCGCGCGTCGCGCGGCATCCAGAGCCTCCAGGCGGCGCTCGTCGTAGCGGGCCTCGCGGGCCTCGCGCAGCGCGGCCTGGCTGATGTCGGTGGCGATCACGCCGAAGTCCAGCGGCCGCGCCGCGCGGCGCTGAACCTCGGCGGCGGACATGGCCAGCGAGTAGGCCTCCTCGCCGCTGGCGCAGCCCAGGCTCCACAGCAGCCAGGAACGATCCAGGCAGCGACTCAGGTGGCCTTCCAGCAGGGCGAACGAGGGGGCATGCCGGTAGAAGCGGGTTTCCCGCACGGTCAGGCGGTCCAGCAGAGTGGCCCATTCCAGGGCGCCACGGGGGCCTTCGCTGACCAGCCGCAGGTAGGCCTGGTAGTCGTCCAGGCCCAGCTCGCGCATGCGCTGCACCAGCCGGGTCTGCAGGAAGGCACGGCGCGACTCGCCCAGCACCTGGCCGGTGCGTTCCTCGATCAGCCCGCTCCAGGCGCGGAACTGCGCCGTGCTCATGTCGGCCAGGGGTTTCAAGGCCCAGACGCCGCTTGGCTGCATGCCGTGCCCCTCGCTCAAGGCTTCCATCGGCGACCCTGGCGGGCGCCCCGTTCCCGTCAGGCCTCCCCGCCGCCGGCCGGCAGCTTGAAGCCGGACACGGAGTTGCGCATGTCGCTGGCCAGCTTGGCCAGGTTACCGATGCTGCGTGCCGTGGCGGTGGTACCGGCGGAGGTCTGCGAGGTGATCTCCTGAATGACGTTCATGGTGCTGGAGATGTGGCCGGCGGAGGCGGCCTGCTGGCGCGCCGCGTTGGAAATGTTCTGGATCAGCGCCGCGAGGGTCTTGGATACCTTCTCGATCTCTTCCAGGGCCACACCGGCGTCCTGCGCCAGATGGGCGCCGCGCACCACCTCTGCGGTGGTCTGCTCCATGGAGATCACCGCCTCGTTGGTGTCGGTCTGGATCGCCTTCACCAGGGTTTCGATCTGCTTGGTCGCCGCCGAGGAGCGTTCGGCCAGGCGCTGCACTTCGTCGGCCACCACCGCGAAGCCGCGGCCGGCGTCGCCGGCCATGGACGCCTGGATGGCGGCGTTCAGGGCGAGGATGTTGGTCTGGTCGGCGATGTCGTTGATCAGGCTGACGATGTCGCCGATCTCCTGGGACGACTCACCCAGGCGCTTGATGCGCTTGGCGGTGTCCTGGATCTGCTCGCGGATGCTGTCCATGCCGGTGATGGTGTTGTGCACCACCTCGTTGCCCTTGTTGGCGATGGCCACGGAGCGCTCCGCCACCGCGGCGGATTCGGCGGCGTTGGCCGACACCTGGTCAATGGACACGGCCATCTGGTTGACGGCCGCCGAGGCGCCGGCGATTTCCTGGGCCTGATGCTCGGAAGCCTCGGCCAGATGCATGGCGGTGGCCTGGGTCTCCTGAGCCGCGGCGGATACCTGCACGGCGGTCTGGTTGATGGCGCGCACCAGATCGCGCATCTGGTCGATGGAGAAGTTGATCGAGTCGGCGATGGCGCCGGTGAAGTCCTCGGTCACCGTGGCGGTCACCGTCAGGTCACCGTCGGCCAGGTCGGCGATCTCGTCAAGCAGACGCAGAATGGCCGCCTGGTTGCGCTCGTTCTTCTCGGCGGTTTCCTGCAGCCGCTTGCGGGTGTCGGTCACCATCACCGAACCGATGAGGATCACCGAGGCCAGCGCCAGGGCGCCCAGCACATAGGTGGCGATGGTGTTCAGGTAACGGCCGTTGGCCAGCTCGTCGAAACCCACCGCCAGGTCGGAGGCCTTGTTCAGCATGGTCTGCGAGGTGGTGAAGATGTTGCCGGCCGACTCACGCACCTGGAACAGCTCGGGGGAGGTCTCCAGGATCTCGTCCACCGAGCCGGAGACGAACTCGAACAGTTCGGCAATCTCGGCCAGGCGCTCACGCGCCTCGGGCTCGGAAACCCGGGTGATTTCCATGGCGCGGCTGCCTTCGAGCATGGCGGTCAGCACGCGGCCGAACAGGCTGGCGTCGCGGCCGAACATGTCGGCGGCCTGCACCGAGTCCTCGTCACCGGCCAGCACCTTGTTCACCGCGCCGAGGATTCGCTCGGCCAGCAGCGACTGACGCTGGGCCACGGCCACCTGGCCGGCGGGCGCGCCGCTCTGCAGCAGGATGTCCACCACTTCCTCGTACTCGACCTGCAGCTGAGGAATGGTTTCCGACAGGGTGGCCGCCACCTGGTGCAGGGACAGCACGGTCTGTTCGCTGGCGAGGATCACGTCGGTGTCGCGGCGCAGGCGGTTCCAGTCCTTCTCCACCGCCTCCATCAGTTCGGCGACCTCGAAGGGCACCATCGGCAGACCGGTTTCCGGGTTGCCCTTGGTCAGGTAGCCCCAGCGGCGGTCGAAGTCATTGCGGGCATCCTTGAGCAGGGCGAAGGCTTCGGCCTTGCCCGCCGCCGCTTCGGTGGCGTTCTTGGCGATACGCTGCGACAGCACGCGCAGCTCACCGGCGTGGGTGATGTACTCGGTGTCGTAGCCGGACTGCACATTCAGGTATGTGAAGTTGGCGAACAGCAGCACGATGGAGACGATGAGGCCAACGAACAGGCCCGCGATCAGCGAGCTGCTGCGCATGCCCGAAAAGAGGTTTCCCGCGTTCTTTATCTTCATGAATGGCCCCCGCCTGGACCCACCGCATTTCCCATTTCTTCAAGTCAACGGGCCGAATGCCGACCCACCAAATAAGCGTCACACCGCGACGTCGAGGAAGTCCTCGTGCTGGGCCAGCCGCTGCGGACTGAAGACCAGCCAGGGCTGGGTGCGATTGAACACGCCGTAGATGAAAGGCCGGAGCGACGCATCCAGCGGCGGCAACTGCTCGGTGAAGGAATCGACCGGGAAGTGCTGCATGCCGAACACCTCGTCCACGACCAGGCCGGACAGCACGTCCCGCTGCTCCACCACCAGCACCCGGCGCTGTTTGCGCGGCGCCTTGAGCTCCGCGCCGAAGAAACCGCACAGGTCGATCAGCGGCATCAGCCGACCACGCACGTTGGCCACCCCCCAGACCCAGCTCTTGACCCCGGGCAGCGGGGTGTAACGCGGCTCGTGCAGCACCTCGCCCACCTCGCCCATGGGCGCCACGAACAGGCGCTCGCCCATGCGGAAACCGATGCCGCTCCAGGTCTGCTGGGTTTCCACCTGGGCCGGCAGGCCGGCCGCCAGCAGACGGCAGCGCTGATCGATGCCGAGCAGAAGGTCGAAGGGAGTCGGTTGTCCGGACATGTGCCCTGCCGTGCCGGGTGATCTGGAGCGGGACTGGCTCAGCCGGCCAGCACCGCGTTCAGCGTCTTGATCAGCGTGGCCTCGTCCACCGGCTTGGTCAGGTAGTCGCGGGCACCCTGGCGCTTGCCCCAGACCTTATCGGTTTCCTGATCCTTGGTGGTGACGATGATGACGGGAATGTGACTGGTTTCCTCGTCCTTGGTCAGCTGGCGGGTGGCCTGGAAGCCGTTGAGGCCCGGCATTACAACGTCCATCAGCACGGCGTCGGGCTTTTCCTGGCGGGCCAGGGCCACGCCATCAGCACCGTTTTCGGCCTTGAGCACCTGATGCCCGTTCTTTTCGAGCATTTCGGTGAGCTTGTACATCTCGGTCGGAGAGTCATCAACAATCAGAATGCGAGCCATGGTGTTCCCCATACGAAATTACAACGGTCCGTCGCAGGACTCAGGATACCTGTTCGCTCGGCACGAAATCCGGCACGTGGGCCTTGATCGCACCCAGCAGTTCTTCCTTGCTGAATGGTTTGGTGAGGTATTGATCGGAGCCCACGATCCGTCCCTTGGCCTTGTCGAACAGGCCGTCCTTGGACGAGAGCATGATCACCGGCGTGGATTTGAAGGCGCTGTTGTTCTTGATCAGCGCGCAGGTCTGATAGCCGTCCAGGCGCGGCATCATGATGTCGACAAAGATGATGTTCGGGTGCGTGTCGGCGATCTTGGCCAGGGCATCGAAGCCGTCCACGGCGGTGATGACCTCGCAGCCGACCTTCTTCAGCAGGGTTTCCGCGGTGCGGCGAATCGTCTTCGAGTCGTCGATCACCATCACTTTCAAACTGCCGGAATGCTGTTCCATTATCGCCCTACCATTGCCTCGGTGAGTCGTTGTCGTGCGCTTCGCCTGCGCCTGAGACCGGTCTAAGACAGGGCTTGCGACCTGTCGTCGGCCTTTGTAGCACAGGAGCCGGACGGCAATCCACAGAGCCGGTCACCCTGCGGATTCAACCTTGACCGGGGGCAACGCCGGCGCCACCCTTGACACCCCCTGCGCCGGCCGCCACATCAGCGACCGGCCATCACGCTGCTGAGGAACACCCATGAGCATTCGTCTCGGGATCGTGATGGATCCCATCGCGGCCATTGCCTTCAAGAAGGACAGCTCGCTGGCCATGCTGCTGGCCGCCCAGTCCCGCGGCTGGCCCCTGTTCTACATGGAGCAGCAGGACCTGTACCAGCGCGGCCACCAGGCCCGCGCCCGGGTGCGCCCGCTGCGCGTGTTCAACGATCCGGCGCACTGGTTCGAGCTGGACGCCGAGCAGGACATCGCCCTGGAAGAGCTGGACGTGATCCTCATGCGCAAGGATCCGCCGTTCAACAGCGAGTACATCTATGCCACCTACCTGCTGGAACTGGCCGAGAAGGCCGGCAGCCTGGTGGTCAACAGCCCGCGCAGCCTGCGCGACTGCAACGAGAAGTTCTTCGCCACCCAGTTTCCGCAGTGCACACCGCCGACCCTGGTGAGCCGACGCGCCGACATTCTGCGAGACTTCGCTCGCGAACACCGTGACGTCATCCTCAAACCCCTGGACGAGATGGGCGGCGCCTCCATTTTCCGCCATCGCGAGGGCGACCCGAACCTGTCGGTGATCCTCGAGACGCTGACCGACCACGGCAGCCGGCAGATCATGGCGCAGCGCTACATCCCGGAGATCCGGGACGGCGACAAGCGCATCCTGATGATCGACGGCGAGCCGGTGCCCTACTGCCTGGCGCGCATTCCCGCGCAGGGCGAGACGCGCGGCAACCTGGCCGCCGGCGGCCGCGGTGAGCCCCGACCGCTCTCCGAGCGCGATCGCGAGATCGCCGCCATCGTCGGCCCGGAGCTGCGCAAGCGCGGCCTGCTGTTCGTCGGCCTGGACGTGATCGGCGACTACCTCACCGAGATCAACGTG
>Ga0209075_1003006_pt1 | contig 14400 bp, 12 predicted proteins | sample Stecom2011_FD_187523 | JGI IMG/M metagenome (GOLD analysis project Ga0209075, IMG submission 187523) | Agricultural soil microbial communities from Utah to study Nitrogen management - Steer compost 2011 (SPAdes) (version 2) | ecosystem: Environmental > Terrestrial > Soil > Agricultural land... | reverse complement strand
AACGAAGGTGAAGTCAGCCGGGTAGAAGAAGAAGATGGCCCACTTGCCTTTAACGTCTGCTTCGGAGATTTCTACAAACTCGCCCTGCTTGAATGCGGTAGCGTTGAACGGTTTGATTTCGCTGTTGATAATACCCATCTCAGAATAACTCCTGTTGGTTAATTTGGGTGATGTCCAAGAATCGGGACAAAGAATACTGGCTTTGTCGGTCAGGTGAAAATTGATTATTTTCACCTGAAGAATAGGCTTAGCCTATCCCCTTCAAATTCGAAACTGCGGGGCCGGCAACCGCGGCTGATCATTGCGCGGCTACCATTCTTCTATATGGGTCCTTAACCCGCCATTTCAATCTTTCTGAAATCCAGAATATTGTCTTCCGGTGACGATTTGATGGCAGCCACTTCCGCCCGTTTGTTCGCCAGGATGTAAGCGAAGCAGGCAAAGTACAAGGCAATCACCAGTGCGCCCACCCATTGAATGCGCAGGAAGTCCAGCTGGAACAACATGGTCAGGCCCACCATGACCACCAAATTGAGCGCCACGTAGTTGAGCCGGCCGAGCCGCCTGGCCGTGAGGTTCAGGTTGTCGGTATACAGGCGAATCAACGAATCCAGCGAGTTCACCACCATCAGCACCCCCACCGAGATCATCGCCAGATTGGTGAACGCCGCAATCTTCAGGCCCTCGGCATGGTAGTGGAACAGCACGGAGAACCAGACTGCAATCGCAACAGACGGCACCACCAGCATAGCAATCAACAGCTTCCAGGTTTTGATACCGCTGACAAAGCGAGCGGTAAACTGGCCGATCATGATGCTCCATGAGAACCACCAGAACAGGTAGAACTCGTGATAGTCGTTAATCGGCAGGGCAAAACGATGCAGATTGGTGAAGTACTCTCCGAGCAAGCCCATGGTGCCGAAGAAGTCCGCGGGAGAGCCTTTGCCCATGGCGAACGCCCTCAGCCACGTGCCGGCAATCAGAGTAATGAACAACACACTGGAGCCGATGCTCAGAATGCGAACGTATTTGATCTTCGAGCTGGAATACACCGCCAGCGCAATGGCGATGAAGACAATCACATAAAACGCCGGCTTCACTGTCTCGCCGTCACCCAGTTGTGGCAGATACCAGGGCAGGTTCACCAACAACAGGTAGGCGGTAAACGCACAGGTGCCGATGATCACCACGTTGTTGATCAGCTTCACCATCGGAATTTCAAAGAACTTCACCCGCGGTTCGATGATCGCGAAGTAAAAACAGGTCAGAAAATAGAATCCCCAGATCAGGAACGCCCAGAAGCCGAACTCAATCGCTAATGGATTGGCGAAGCCGTATTCCGGATTGTCGCTGACATTGCCATAGCCGCCGAACTCAGTCAGTGGAAACATGATCAGCCCCACGTCCAGACCGGAGGTGAACAGAATGGCAATAAAGGTAAACGTGCGAACCGGCGTAACGCCGATGCAATCAATGTCCCACCATTTGTACAGAATCAGGGCAATGGCGGCGAAGGTGAAAATCAGGCCTGTGGATAACCAGAGTGTCATGGGCTGAGTCTCCGGTTGGTTTTATTCAGTGTAGTGCACGGCATGGGTGTTCCTCCTCTACTTTTTAAGCGCTGCTTAATTCGAATCGGACACAAACCCAGGACTTGCCTATCTGGCGCCCGAAAACGGCGGGATGCCGCTGCGCTGATAGGGAAATCCTGAGGGCTTGCTACCCGGGCAACTTGCGTGCCCGGGCCGGAGCGTCGGGTGCTAGATCAGCACCCGCTTCGCGTGCCCCGGACGTTGGCGTGCCTGCCACTGGTCATCCATGGTGACGGGCGCATCCGAAGGTTGCAGGGGCTCCTTGCCCCGGATCAGATCGGCTGCCCGCTCTGCCACCATGATGGTGGGCGAATTCAGGTTGCCATTGGGTATGGTCGGGAAGATGGACGAATCCACTACCCGCAGGTTTTCGATGCCATGAACCCGCGTGTGCGGATCCACCACGGCCAGTTCATCGATGCCCATCTTGCAGGAACAGGACGGGTGGTAGGCGCTTTCAACCGCCTGGCGCACGAAGGCATCGATCTGCTCATCGCTCTGTACATCCACACCGGGCTGGATTTCCGCACCGCGATACTCGTCCATGGCCGGCTGGTTGATGATCTCCCGGGTCAGGCGCACGCAATCGCGGAAGCCTTCGCGGTCGGCCTCGTGTTCGAGGTAGTTGAAGCGGATGCGCGGGGCCTGTTTGGGGTCAGCAGACTGCACATGCACAAAGCCCCGGCTCTTCGGCTTGTTGTGACCGATGTGCAGCTGGAAACCGTCGCCATTGAAGGCTTCGCGACCGTCGTAGCGCATGGCCGCCGGCAGGAAATGGTATTGCAGGTCCGGCCACTCAACGCCCGCTTTGGAGCGGATAAAACCGCAGGACTCGAAGTGGTTGGTGGCGCCCAGGCCATCCTTTCTCAGAATCCAGCGCACGCCGATCTTGAGCTTGTTCCACCAGTCCAGCTTGCCGTTCAATGACACCGGCTGTTTGCAACGGAACTGGAAATAGAATTCCAGATGATCCTGCAGGTTCTCGCCCACACCCGGCAGTTCGTGCTGGACCTCAATGCCGGCCCGCTCCAGCACTTCAGGATGACCGATACCCGAGAGCTGCAACAGGTGAGGCGAGCCGATAGAACCTGCCGACAGAATCACTTCCTCAGTGGCTTTCACTTCATGCAGTTTGCCACCCTGCTCGTAACGCACACCGGTCGCCGTCTTGCCTTCCAGCAGAACCTTGTGCACCAGCGCATGAGTCACCACCGTCAGGTTCGGGCGCGCCATGGCCGGGCGCAAATAGGCGTTGGCCGTGGACCAGCGGCGACCGTTTTTCACCGTCATATGCATGGCTCCGAAGCCTTCCTGCCGGGCGCCGTTGTAGTCATTCGTCTCCAGGTACCCCGCGTCTACACCCGCCCGGATAAACGCCTTGTACAGCGGGTTGCGCATGTTGTTGCCGTTGTTCACGCCCAGCGGGCCGGTGTCACCGCGGTAGTCATCGCCTCCGAAGGCCCAGGTTTCCGCCTTTTTGAAGTACGGCAGTACGTTCTGATAGTCCCAACCGGTGGCGCCTTCAGCTTGCCATTCGTCGAAATCCCGGGCATGGCCACGCACATACACCATGCCATTGATGGAGGACGAACCACCCAGCACCTTACCCCGTGGGCAATGCATGCGGCGATTATCCAGATACGGCTCCGGCTCGGTCTCGAACTGCCAGGCGTACTTTTTGGTGTTCATGGGAATGGACAGGGCGGTGGGCATCTGAATGAAGATGCTCTTGTCGCTGCCGCCGGTTTCCAGCAACAGCACCTTGTGGTGGGCGTCTTCGGTAAGGCGATTGGCCAGCACGCAGCCGGCGGAACCCGCACCCACAATGATGTAATCGTATTGGTTTTCTTTCATACGCGTTATCCTCTGCGGCCTGTGGGGTTAAAACGGTGCATCAAGATCCTGCATGCCCACATACACCGACTTGATCCGGGTGTAGTGCGCAATGGTCTCGCGCCCGTTTTCCCGGCCAATGCCGGAGAGTTTGTAGCCGCCCACCGGCATTTCCGCCGGCGAGGCGCCGTAGCTGTTAATCCAGCAGATGCCGGCCTGGATCTGATGAATCACCCGGTGTGCCCGGCGGATATCATTGGTGAACACGCCGGCGGCCAGACCGGTATCGGTGTTGTTGGCCCGGGCAATCACCTCGTCTTCGTCGCGGAACGTGAGCACCGACATCACCGGGCCGAAGATCTCTTCCCTCACGATGGTCATGTCATCGGTGCAGTCGGTGAAGATGGTGGGCTCCACAAAATAGCCGCCTTTTGAGTCTTCCGGCTCGAACGCCCGGCCGCCGTGGCTGAGGGTGGCCCCTTCGGCAAGCCCCTTACCGATGTAACCCAGTACCAGGTCCTGATGCTTCTTCGAGATCAGCGCACCGAAATTAGTGGCCGGGTTCATTGGGTCACCGGCCTTGATGTTCTTGCGGGTGCGTTCCAGCAGGCGGTCGATAAACTGTGGATAGATGTCCTCATGCACAAACACCCGGGTGCCGTTGGTGCAGATTTCACCCTGGGTGTAGAAGTTGCCCAACATGGCGGCGGAAACGGCATTTTCCGGGTCCGCATCGTCAAAGATGATCAGCGGGGATTTACCACCCAGTTCCATGGTGACGTCTTTCAGGGACGAGGCGGCCGCCGCCATCACCTTCTTACCGGTGGCCACTTCGCCGGTGAACGACACCTTGGCAATCTCCGGGTGATGGGTCAGCCACTGGCCCACCTCGGCGGCGCCCTGCACCACGTTGAACACGCCGGCGGGGACTCCGGCTTCGATAAAGATTTCCGCCAGCTTTACCGCGCCCATGGGGGTTTCTTCCGACGGCTTGAAGATCATGGCGTTGCCGCAAGCCAGAGCCGGGGCCGACTTCCAGCAGGCAATCTGCAGTGGATAGTTCCAGGCCCCGATGCCTGCGCAAATTCCCAGCGGCTCCCGGCGGGTGTAATAGAAATCACCGCCCAGATCCTGCTGATTGCCCTCGATGGACGGCGCCAGCCCGGCAAAGAATTCGATAGCATCCGCACCGGTGACTACGTCCACCGCTTCGGCTTCCTGCCACGGTTTGCCGGTGTCCCGCACTTCCACGGCCGCCAGCTCATCGTTGCGATCCCTCAACAAGCCTACGGCTTTGAGCAGGATGCGGCTGCGTTCAATTGCGCTCATGGCTGACCACTCGGCAAACCCGGCGCGGGCACTCTCTATGGCCGCCTGCTGGACCGCCGCATCTGCCACTTCCACGTGATAGATCACCTGCCCTGTAGCCGGATTGACCACCGGGAAAGTGTCACCGGAGCTGTTGGCCAGAAAGCGGCCATGCACGAAATTTTGAACGACAGGAGAAGGTGCTGATGCAGTCATAGTCAGTGGCTAACCTCGGTTCGGTGTCTTCAGTCCTTATGGGCCGTTGGAATCTGATGATGCTCAGACGCTTGCCTGAGCCAATGTCTCGTGGACAAATTTTTTGCACAGCCGCTCGCCGGCTTCAAAGCTTTCGATCGGGTCCAGGCTCAGCGCGCTGCGCAGCCAGAAGCCGTCAATCATCGCCGCCGTCTGTCGCGCGGCTTCAGTGGCCTGTTGTGCAGGCAGCACCTGCGCAAAGGAGTAACGCAGGTTGCTGTAAAGCCGTGCATTGTTGATCTGTTGCAGCCGCTTGAGTCCGGGCTCGTGCATCGAGCGGGACCAGAAGCTGAGCCAGGTTTTCGCCGCCAGCGCCGAGCGCTGGAACTCGGAGAAGTTGGCCTCGATGATGCAATCCAGCCGTTGGGCCGGAGACCGATCGGTATGGGCCATGCGTTCCCGCAATTCCTTGCCCAGCTGATCCAGCAGGTAGCGCAGGGCCGCTTCAATCAGGCCCTGCTTACCCCCGAAATAATGGCTGATAATGCCGGACGACATCCCAGCCCGCTTGCTAATGCTGACGATCGTGGTGTTCTGCATCCCCAGCTCAGCAATGGACTCCATGGTGGCGTCGATCAATTGCTGCCGGCGGGTGTCTTTCATTCCAACTTTTGGCATGGCGAGCGACCGTTTTCCTTCATCTCTTTTTTAATTGAACGTTCAATTAATATAAAGGCTACAGAAAAGGGGTGACGTTTTCAAACGCGCTGGGCGTCGTCACCCCTGTTTACCCCTTCACAGCGACCGTCTCATCCCGCCCAGATGCCCAGCATGGCGCCCGCACCCAGTACCAGCGTGCCGCCCACCTCGCCCACGATCAGCATCAGCATGAACACGCCTGTTATCCAGGACGGCAAAAGCCGTTGGCCCAGACGGTGAGGGCGCCGAAGCTGGTTGTCGGTGTCCTGCAGCAAGCCATGAATAACGTAGGTGCCGATGGCAAATGCAAAAAAGAGGAGTGCCGCCAAGGCTGCCAGGGTGTTCACCACCTCCGGGAACACGCTGTAGTGACTGAACACAGCCAATAGCAGAGCCGCGAAGCTGTACATCAACGAACTCCGGTGGGCGACATTGACGTAAGTCGGGGACTTGGCATCCGCGCTGCGGGCCATATGCCCGTACTTCCAGATGCCGGTCAGCAGGCCTGTCATGAAGAACAGAAAGGCGGCCGTCAGGCAGATCTTTTCAGCCAGAGACATGCATTCACTCCTTGATCATTGTTGAGCGCCTGACGCAGGCACGGCACGGGATGCTTCACTAACGCCGACGGCGAGCTTTGTTAACGACAACAAATACTGCTTTCGCTTTGCCAACGGCCCGGTCAACGCCCGATAGTGCAGGCCCCGCCGGGAAAGCTCAATGTGATGTTGGGCCTGTTGCTGCTGGCGGAAAGACTCCGGGCTGCGGGTACCGTCCTGGATCATCGGGAAGTCAGCGGCACACAGCCATAACTGGTGATAGGGTCGCTCCGCCAGTGCCACCAGCTCGGGCGGCGGCGGATCATCAAACATCAGGTGATGGTAGATCAGGGTGGTCAGGGGCGTGGTATCGCACACGATGGCGGTGTGCCCCGCCTTCAGGGCTGCCTGCACGGCCGCATTCTCGTGATCGACCTGAGTGCGGGCGATGGTTACCAGATCGTCTGAGGTCAGGACGCCGCCTCGATCATGCCAGTGTTGGCGCCCGAACTCTTCCACCCACAGCCAACCACGCTGCTGTGCGAGCCAGGCTCCAAGCTGCGTTTTACCGGTGGATTCAGCACCGATCAGTGCGATGCGCTGGCAAGTGTGGGCGCCGTGCACAAGGCTGTCGACCCAGGCGGCATCCGGCTGCGCCCTCAAGGCTGTCCCGCTGACCGTAAACCGCTCCCTGTCGCGGTCCACCAGGATGGAAGCGACCGGCCGCTGCCAGTGAGCCGCCAGATAATCGGCGAAGCCCTGCCCGTAGTCTTCACTGCTGAAGACCGCATCGACAGGCACCTTGAAACAGTGATCAATCACATCAGCACAGAACTGTCGTTGCCGGCTATCACTGGCTGAGTTGTCCGGCATTTCAAGACCGAGCGCCATCGCATCAAGGGCATCCATCACCAGGCAATCACTGTCGGGAACTGCCTGTGCCAGCCATCGCCGGCGAAGATCAGCCGTGCATCCTGCAAACTCCGGCCGTGAATAGCTGATAACAATGAGCCGTTCGCACGCGGCCCGGGCGCTCGCCAGCAGGTAGCGATGACCGGCGTGAAAAGGTGAGAACTTACCAACCACTAGGCCGGTTCGGAAACGCTGCGACATGTCGCCCCCAGCTCACGGTGCCAGCGCCAAAAGCCGTAGCAGGCATTGAACCAGAACCCGACGTAAACCAGCGAGGTCAGCGTCAGATCCCGCGATGCATAAAGCGGAATGGCAATGGTGTTAACCAGAAGCCAGAACCACCAGGTTTCCACCCGCCGCTTCATCAGCAACAACTGCGCGACCACACTGAAGGTGAGAACGGCCGAATCCGCAAAGGGCGCAAAAGCATCGGTGTTCAGGTACAGCAGATAGCCGTAGCCAAGCATGGTGGCGATGGCGATCAGGCCAAACACTCCCAGCAATCGCCAGGGCGTGCGCTGAATGTCCGCTGCCGCAGCACCCCGTTGCCATTGCTGCCAGCCAACCAGGCTGGTGCCGATGTAGAACACCATCAGGGTTGCATCCGCATACAGCTGTACCTGATAAAACAACACCGCAAACAACACACAGCCAATAATGCCGAGTGTCCAGGTATGGCGGTGGTTACGGGCTGCCAGAAAGACACTGCTCAGGAAAAAGGCATTGGCACTGTATTCCAGTAAAGTCAGGGCGGTCATCCGTCGTGGGCTCCGGGGTAGTCGCTGGTGTATTGAATGAGTTTGTCGGCCGCCCCCCGATACTGCCCGATGCGTACCCGGCAGCCGGCACCGAATGCCTGGCTCAACACCTGCTTGAGCGCAGCCTCATTAACCTCGCCCTCAACCTGCAGCGACAGGGCGCCACTTTGCTCCTGATGCAACTGGTATTGCGCCAGGCCAAAGGGCTGCAACAGGTGGGTGATATCCACATTGTTGAGCCAGCCTGCGGCCGCTTTGTAGCGTACCGGCGGCCGGCCATCCAGCTGCTGCAGATAGCGGCGACCGTGTTCGTCTTCAACCAGGCAGGCGTAATCTCCGGTGCGATAACGCAGCAACGGCAGGCAGGGGTTAAAGCCGCCGGTCAGGGTAATTTCTCCGCGAACCTGATGGCCTGAAGGTCGATTCTGCCCGTCCAAAATGTCTACCTGCAGGGTCGATTGCACCAGGCGCAGGCCGAGCCCACTGCCATCATCGGCGGCAATGGGGCCGGCTTCGTTCATGGAATAGAGATTGATCACCGGGCACCCGAAACGGTGGGCCAGCCTGTCCTTCAGGCCCTGCAGCAGGGTCATCGAAGTAGACAGTATGGCTGCCGGTTTGTGCTTGAACTCAAGGCTCAGCAAGGTGCTCAGGCTGCGCGGGTCTCCGGTTATCAATAACGGTTTACAGGCGTCAATGTAGCGGCCCCGGGCGTCCGGCTCGGGCCAGTCGGCCGGGTTCAGGTTGGTTTTCAGCAGTACCTTGTCATCCCAGTAGGGCAACACCGAGGCATAGGTAAAACAGCGTTGCTGGTCACCCACCAGCATTACGCCGGTATCACCCTTCAGCGATGGCAGGTCGATGCCATGCCAGCCGAGTATCCGTTCGTGAAAACAGTGGTAGCGCGCGGCAACCAGCGGCAGTGACGGCACGGTAAGCGGATGCCCGGTGGTTCCACTGGTTTCATAGGCAATGAGGTGCGCGGGCTCAATGTCATCCGGCACAAAGGCAGTGATATGGCGGCTCAGATCGCTGCGTTGGGTACAGGGCAAATCCTGCCAGGAAACATGCCAGGGATAGTTGCGGTAGAACGGCACCTGCTGCCGGCACCGGGTCAGGAACGGCGCCAGCCAGGACGAACCCGCCTGTTGATAGGCCGCCTTGTCGGCCAGCAATTGCCGGAGATCCTCTGCCGTTAGCCGATGGCCACTGCGCCCGGTAAAGTGCGGCGCATCAACATGCTCAACACACCGGCGCAATCGCCTGGCCGCCCGGCCGCTCAGCCCCGGCAGCCGCTCGGTATCCAGCCAGGGGGCCAGGTTGGCCTGCAGACGAGTCTTTGCTGCGCTCATGACTACTCGCGGGTGTACTTGTCAGCGGCTTCGCGGGCGCGCTTCTCGGCCAGGGCCTGACGAATGGCCTCCGCCCGTTCTTCGGCCGCCCGTGACGCGGCAACCACCCGGGCACGTTCACTTGAGCTGACCATCAACAAACGGTCCCGGGCCTGGTGGTCGGTTTCGTCCTCGGGCTTCAGGCGCAGGCCATTGAGAGCCAGACGAATCAGCTCTTCTCGCTGGTCTTCATCCTGAATTTCCGGGCAGCTACTGGCCATCAGGCTGTCCGCTGAAAGAATCAGGCTGACCAGCGCCTCTGCATGCAGAACCAGCTCCTCGAAGGCGTCATCAGCCAGCAACCAGAGCATCAGCAACCGCACATTCGGTTGCCCGGCATACGTCGGTTCGGCCTGGCATTGAGGCAGTTGTGACAGTGGCGCCAATACGGCACCGGTTACCTTCGGATCGAGCCGATAGATCAAATCATGCATCAGTGCGAGCAAATCCGGCCCCTGCGGCGCAGGGCTGTCAGGGTAGGCCAGCAAACGCTGGTGCAAACGACGCATGTTCGGGCCCGGTTGCAAGTTTGACATGCATTAGCTCCCTGCCGGCGACGTTACGTCGGCATGATAATACTGACGGGAAAATTCCCGGGCGAATTGCAGCATGGGTTCCAGCCCGTTCACCCGGTGCACCTGCCACCCCTGCTGCTGCCCGAAGAGAATCTGATCGGCGGTCTGCTTGAGCCACGGCGACTGCTGCACCTCCGGGCCCTCGGGGTCATAATACAAATCGAGCACCCAGTGTCCGGCGCCGTTACAGTTGGCGAGCGCCAAAGCGCTGATGCGCGCGCCTGGCGTGCCCTCTTCATCGTCACCAAACATCGTGGTAATGCCGTCGTCCGACAACACAACCACTTGGGTTGGTCTGAGGCGCGGGCGGGCATAGGTCGTGCGCAGCATTTTCAGAGGGAAACTGGTCCCGCCGCCAAAGAAACCGGTCAGCACCCGCAAGACGCTGGTCTCATCGCGAATAAAACCGTCCGTGGTCAGGCACTGACGGGCCCCGCTCCACAACGTAACCTGCACCGATGCCCCGGCCCGCAAGGCCGATAAACACAACAAGGCACCCGCCAACGCCGGATAGGAAATGCGGTGTTGCGGATTGGGCATAGAGCCGGAACTGTCGACGTACAGATCCAGATCACACACCTGATGCTGCGGCTCTTCACTTCCCTCCAGGCTGAAAACCGCTTTCTGGGTTGTCATGCCGGGGATCGGCTGACGGCCGGCCAGCAGGGTTGCAAACCAGTCGATCCGGGCCGGATCGTCGCCCACCTCCCATATCTCAGTGCCCTCTCGCTGAGGCTCACCCGGCCCGGGCAACGTCCGGACCGGAAAGGGCATCAAATAGGGGCGCACCGCATCGCGATAATATCGCACCGCTGCGTCATGCTCCGACAACTCGACACCCGCAGCCTTGAGCACCTCATAGTAGTCCTGGGGTTCCAATGCCTGCCCCCGGGCTCCCGCCTTGGTGGCCAGGTCTTCCGGATCCCGATCCTGGCTCGTCGGCGATGGTAAATCCGTCAGCTCCGGATCACGGCTGGGATGCAGCACGTCGATGGCCGGCAGCTGGATCACGCCGGCACCACTGTGCCCCTGCCCTGCTTCAGCGGTGTCGTTTAAAGCGGCGAAAGCATCCCGGGCTGCTTGTTCGTCCTCGATCAGATAGCCGAGAACCAGAGTGGCAAAGCGACTGGCTCCGGTCAGCCAGTCTTTGCTGTAAACCTTGATGATGCGGCTGCCTAACCAAGCATCACCTTCCATTTCGGCGCTGATGTCAGCATCGGTCAGCGCGCCCGGTGTCAGTTGCCAGAGCCGTTCGTAGATGCGCATATACAGCGCCCAAAGCTGACTGCCGCCCGCTGACTTCAGCCGCTCATAGACGGTATCCATCCGGCAGCGGGTGTTACGCTGCAAATGGTGGTTGATCAGCAGATCGGTGTAGAGATTGGCAACCAGTGGTGCCAGGTGTTCAACGCTGGGCAGCGCCAGACGGATTACGCACAGCAGCTGCAGGTGCTGGGTCATGTTGGCAGGCGCGTAAACGTGGTGGCCAATCTCGTGCGCCAGTATTTCCAGCGAACAATCCGACAGGTTGCGCTCAGCCACTTCCTGCAGATTCACCATCACGCGTTGTGACGTCAGGCGGATGGCGGCAAAGCTCTCGGTCAGGCCGGCGGCCTTCGACGCTTCAACATCGAACAGCCAGAGCGGCTCGTGCAACTGCAAATGTTCGCTCCACAGCCGCAACGCCGAGTGCCACTGCTGCTGCCAGTGCGACAGGTTCTGCTCGCTCACAGGCCATCTCCGACTTTCGGAATCACCATCACCGCGTAGCGATTGTGGAAGCTGACGACCCAGTCGTGCCGGCGCTCCAGGCACTGCCGCGGCTGGTCGAACTCACGCCAGTATTCGGTTAACCGGGCCGGGACTTGTGCGCGCTCTGGCACCGCCACACCAACCGGGTGATCGTGGCGGTGCGGCCGCAGCAACTGACCAAAGGCATCCGCGTGCAACTGCCAGCCGTCACCGCCCGCCTGAACCAAAGTATGCCCGGCTGCGGTCAACAATTGCGGTCGGTTGGTAAACTCACCGCCGAGCCAGACCGAGCCACCCAATTCGACCGGGCAACTGTGCCACTGCCGCTGCGGCCCCAGCCACCAGGGGTGATCGAACAACGCCGGGTCGCCCAGACCCAGCGTCGCCACCAGGTCAGGACAACGATGCATGGCGGCCAGCGCCGCTTCGCGAAACTGCGGCAGGCCCGACATCCAGCTGAGCAGCAGTAAAGTGTCTGCCGTAGCCTCAGGCGTGGGCAGGCAAGCCTGCCAGATGTCCAGAAACCGACTGCGCGGGTGCACACCGGGCAGATGCGACAACGCATTGAGTAACTGGGTCAGTAATCGGGGCGCATCTTCCGGGTAAGGAGACAGCCAGTCCGGCAAATACTGCTGGAACAGGTGGATCGTTACCGCCTGATGCTCCGGCGCCAGCCAGCCGTGGCGTACCATGGTCAGGCCGCTGTGATAAGCAGTTTCCGCCAGCGCCGATTTATACTCCGCAGGCCAGTGGTCAAGCCTCGCCAACAGAGGGTCCAGCCCCTCCCGAACGAAGCCGCTGAAAGCTTCCGCAAACCGAGCCGGGTCACCCTGCCGGGCCAATCGATAGGCCTGATTAAGAGGCTCAGCCTGGCGAATCAGGTAGTGTGCAAACCAGTCAGAGCGCATATTAACCCTGGCTGGTTAACCAGCGCTGATAGTTGCTGTAACGCTGATGCAGGTACTTGAGTGTCATCGCATCATCATGCACCACACCCGACAACTTATTGCCGGTGGCCAATCGCTGGAGCGCTCGTTCAATCTGCTCCAGCCGTTTGCGACACTCTCTCAAAGACACCCCGTCCAGGCCTTCGTCCAGCTTCGCTTTCAGCGCCGCTACTTCATCATTACGGTGGCGCCCCTGACGCTCGAACTCGCGACAGCTGAGCTGAAACAAGTGGCGCAGCCAGCCAATTTTATCGCTGAGCAAAGCCGCGTTTTCCGGTTGCTGAAAGAAGGGCGCATCGGCGTCTGCAAACAGGCGCGAATGCAGAACAAAGGGCAGCATCTGGGTAATGTCGTTCAATTCAACTTCGGTGTTGCCACGGAAGTAAGCCATGGCTTTGGCATAAACGATGAGCGACATCAGGCTGCGCACCGAGAGCCCGTTGCGCGTCTGACACCCCAGATCGGCAAGGCGGTCACGGCCGTTTTCCATCATGGCCAACTGATGACGCGGCACACCCGCCAGGCGTGACGTGTCTTTGCTCTTGTACTCAAACTGCTGACCGGAATACTCACTGAACTCAAACTGACTGGCAAAAAACTCCAACCGCTGGCGCAGTGCCGGTGGCAACACAATCGCTCGGATGGCCCGTTCCATCTCCTCCATTTCCGATTCGGAAAACTGCAGCGCCTGCGGCAGGCAATCGGCCGGGTCGACGCCCTCTTCGATCCGGACCAGCAGCTCATCCAGAAACCTCGGATTAAACGGCAAGGCCTGAACCACCACATCAATGCGGTCCTTCAGGGCCTCAATTACCTGATAGGTACCACCACCCTGGTCGTCATTGGCGGTCAGGTACCAGGCTGCCGGTGGACATTCATGAATCTGGTTGAACATTTCCGCGTAATTGTCGCCCATCACGGTCAGCAGAGCGCTTTGGGTGCGTGTGGGAATGCGATTGTACTCATCAACGATCTTGACCCGCATATCCAGCCAGCTGCGCCAGCTGATGCGTATGTCCGATTCCTGGTCGGCCTGCATCAGATCCATCGGCATCGGGTTGCCCAGCAGATCGGCAACGGTCATTTGCGGGTGCCCATGCTGCATGGCGCGCCTCACCGTCTTCGGGCTGTAGCCACCGAGTAGCCCCATCAACAGAGCTGAGGCCGTTTTGCCGCGGCCCGGGCCGCCGATAAACAGACACTTCCGCCGCGCCGCGAAGGTCAGCAGCGGCAGCAGGATAAAACTGGAGTAGCTTTGATCAGTCGGCAGGTACAGGGGCGTCTGGCTATCGCCAAACTGAATCGGCTGTGGCGCGGCCAGGTTATATTCCACGTCATAATGCGGGCTGATCACCGCATGGTTGACGATCCAGAAATAGGCCTGACGCAGTTTCTCATCCAGAGCCACAGCGGAGGGCGTGCCTGCGAGTTCACCCGCAGCTCCAAATGGCCCGCTCACCAGAGCAGCAACGTCAAACGTTGCATCGGTGGTTTTGCGCGCGGAGGGGCGAGTGGGTGAGGCAGAAATACGAGAAAACGGGTTGAGTCCTTTCATCGTTATCCATAACTAGATGGCTGTTAAAGGGTGTGCAGTATGGCAGAAGACGTATAGTCAGAACCATCACCGGTGCACCACATCTCCCATCAAGACATCCCGGCTAGGCATAGATATAGAATAAGTATTCCTGCCCGTTCTTCACCGGATCCTGGGCAAAGGTATAACCGTGGGCGATGGCCTCTTCCGGCACATTGCGGAAAGACCCCGGGCAATCAGTGATCACCTGCAACAGCTCGCCCTTGTTCATGCCTTCCAGCGCTTCCAGGGTGTAAATCACCGGATAGGGGCAGGATTCGCCCCGCAGATCCAGCGTGAAGTCTGCCTCTTTCATGGCTTCCATA
>Ga0209075_1003004_pt1 | contig 14404 bp, 10 predicted proteins | sample Stecom2011_FD_187523 | JGI IMG/M metagenome (GOLD analysis project Ga0209075, IMG submission 187523) | Agricultural soil microbial communities from Utah to study Nitrogen management - Steer compost 2011 (SPAdes) (version 2) | ecosystem: Environmental > Terrestrial > Soil > Agricultural land... | reverse complement strand
ATCAAACAAGAATTAATCGAAACCTTTACTATTTATTGGAATGGAAATGTAAAAGTACGTCTGCACTCAGCACGATTGGAAAACCGTTACAAACGAATTGGTGAGCACCGTAGCAGAGCGCAAGAAGCGATGTACAATTATTATAGGGATAAAATTGAAGTTGTATTAGAATAATGATAAAAATAAAAAAATATGCAGCAATTGATATCGGCTCCAATGCAATGAGGGTGTTGATAGCCAATGTGATTGAAGAAAAAGGAAAAGCAACTCGATTCAACAAAAGTCATTTGGTTCGTGTACCGATTCGTTTAGGTCAAGAAGCCTTTACTGTAGGTGAAATATCGAATGAGAGTACCAAACGAATGATCAAAGCTATGAAAGCATTCAAGTTATTGATGGAAGTTTATCAAGTAGAAAAATTTGCTGCTTGTGCCACTTCAGCTATGCGTGAAGCTTTTAACGGAAAAGAGTTGGTAGAGAAAATTAATGAAGCAACCGGCGTGAAAATCGATATTATTGACGGAAAAACCGAGGCAGCTATTATTTCTAATTCTAATTTAGCAGCTTATATAAGTACTAAAAGCAATTATTTATATGTAGATGTCGGTGGTGGAAGTACAGAGTTTACCTTGTTTTCAAAAGGAAAAAGACTGGTTTCAAAATCATTTAAAAATGGAACGGTTCGCTTATTAAATCAAATGGTACCCGAAGGCGTTTGGTCTGAAATTGAAAAATGGATTAAAGAACAAACCGTAGCTATGGAGTCAATTGAAATTATTGGCTCAGGAGGAAATATTAATAAAATTTTTAAGATGTCTGGTAAAAATCAACAAAAGCCTTTGACATTAACGTATTTGAATCAACAATTCAAATTTTTAAATTCGCTGTCTTACGAAGAGCGTATTTCAAATTTAGGACTAAATCAAGACCGAGCTGACGTGATTATTCCAGCAATAAAAATTTATTTACATGCCATGAAATCATGTAATGCAAAACATTTATATGTACCAAAAATCGGACTTTCCGACGGTATTGTAAAAGCTATGTATTATAATACCACCGAAATTCACACACATTCTTTACCATGAAATTTGAAGAATTGAAAGCATTCTTGGATTACAAAGTAGTTCAGTATAATCATCCAGATTTCATAATTTCAGATCCTATTCAAATTCCACATCAGTTTGATTTGAAGGAAGATATTGAGATAAGCGGGTTTTTAACTTCAACGATTGCTTGGGGAAACCGTAAGATGATTATCAACAGCGCAAATAAAATGATGAACGCAATGGGAAACAGTCCCTATGATTTTGTGATGAATGCTACTGAGACGCAAATCAATGCTATCGATTCAGTAGTCCACCGAACGTTTAATAGTGAAGATTTTCGCTTTTTTATTCAATCTTTAAAAAATATTTATCAAAATCATGGTGGATTAGAAAAAGTGTTTTCAAACAACCAAGAGCCTGATTTACAATATAGGATTTCCGATTTTAAACGAATTTTCTTTGAAATTAATCATCCCAAACGGACAACAAAACATGTTTCAGACCCCTTAAAAGGTTCGTCGTCAAAACGAATTAATATGTACCTAAGATGGATGTGTAGAACCGACCAAACAGGAGTGGATTTTGGAATTTGGAAGCAAATCTCTCCTTCTGAGTTGTCTTGCCCTTTGGATGTACATTCGGGAAATGTTGCTCGCAATCTAGGCTTATTAAAACGAAAACAAAACGACCATAAAGCTGTCCGAGAGCTAGATGCTACTTTGAGAGCTTTTGACCCGGATGATCCTGTAAAATATGACTTCGCCTTGTTTGGTTTAGGTGTTTTTGAAGGAGTAAAGTAAAACAACATCCTTGGAAAAAGGAAGATGTTAGCGTTTGTATTTCTAAAATTATGATGCGTTTTTGATTTTAACCTGAGTTCGATTCTTCTCTTGGGTTCATGTCGCTGACTGTTAGATCCATAAGTAACAAAAAGCGATTTTCTTTATAAACTTCCCAGTAAATCTCAATTTTATAATCGAACTCAGATTTTTAAAATTCCATTGGATCTTTAAAGACAAACTTCTTGAGGTTTCTCCATGAAAGCCCAATGCCTGCATGAAGTTTGTGTGGTGACCGATCGACGTTGGTTCCTGCAAACATATCTATTTGTAAATCAGGATTTAGTTTATATGTGAATCCGCCTTTAAAAGTAGCTTCGTTTTTAAAAGGGACGGAAAAACCATTGTAATTACGACTTAAAGTTCCGAGGTGCTCTCCAAAAATACTCATACGCGGACTTATTCCTAATGAAGCAGTTATCACATAATTCCAATTTTTAAATTCTTTATCGGTAATATGACTGCCAATCAAATTGTAAGTGATACTAAAACGATCGCTCCAATGTTGCTGTGCTATCAGCATGGTTTTCAATCCTGTTTCCGGTAATTCTGGATAATATAAGTTGTTTTCAGTATTAAATTGAGCGCCAAGATAAACAGCCACAGCAGGAATTAAACGCCCCCATTTGAACCTTTGATTCGCTTTCCAACTGTAAACGTTTCTTTTTTCTACGTAGTATTTATAATGATCGTACAAAAGATATTTGGCTCCAAAATTTAATTGACTCACTCCAGAACCTGAAAAAGTTTCATGCAATCTTTGTTGCATGTAATTTGAAAAATACAACTCGGCAATAAACTCTAATTGATCTGAAATATCGCCGTATCTTGCTTGAAGTTGAAAATTGTTTTGTTGATTTTTTAGAGCATCTTTAAATTGGTCGTTGTGGTAAGTAAACCCACCTTCTAACTGTACAATTCCTTTACTCACACTGTATGCCCCCATAGAAGAACTGGGGCGATTGGTATTGATTTCTTTTGTATATTGTGCATTTGATGTAAAAGCAACTAAAAAAACAGTAATCATGAAGAGTTGTATTTTCATTTTTTTTGTGCGATAATTAAATGGTTATGTCCAAATTGTTTTTTAAAAGACTGAATCTCGAATTTTTCGGTTAGTTGACTTATAAGTTTTTCATCTCTTAATTCATGCGTATCTTCTAGGATAAAAGTATTAAAAATAACTGTTCCATTTGGTTTTAAACTGTTAAAAATTTGATTTACGAATCCTTTCTGAAATACAAAATCGGGTATTTGTGCATCGTAAAATAAGTCTACAATGATTAAATTATAATTTCTGGAAGTATATTTCAAATAATTAAAAGCATCTTGATTGAGAATCTCTAAGCGCTCATCAGGAATGATGTTGAATTCATTGATTGCGATTTCAATCATCACCGGATCAATTTCAATAGCTGTAATCATCGCTTTAGACTTGAAATGCGCTTTCAATTGACGCACCACATCGCCACCTCCTAAGCCTAATATCAAAACATCTGCATCTTCATTTAGAAAGTCTGTTTGGGTTTTGCTTAAAGCCAGATGCAATACCTTGCCTAAATTTCCATAAGAATAATTTGTGTTTTGAGTATCTAAAACTCTTTTACCATTGACCCAATTAATCTCTAGAACACCGTTGTAAAGTGATTCGATTTTTCTTTCGTTGACTACACTTAGATAGCTTCCGTATTTTTTCAACCAATTCATTGCTGGATATATCTCTTAAAACTACCGTCTCTGTAAAAGACTATTATGCTGTCGATTTCAGCTGTACTTTTTGTTTCGAAAGATAAGTCGTTTTCTGAAATAGCCAAGCTTTTTTTTGAGGATATTTTTTTTTCGATTGGTATGTCATTTTCAGTGGCAGTAGAATCTGTTGAAATTGTTTCAGTCGGATGTTCTGTTTTATTAACCTCGAGTGGAGAGGGAGCTACAGGGTTTTCAAAATTACTGCTGGAAATAAGAAACGGCTCCCTTCCATAAATTAACCACTCCAAATTCAAGATCGGAAAATGGGTATGGAGTTTCATAATAAACTCTAAACTGGGACGATTTCTCTCAGAAATAAGATGAGAGATGGTAGCCTTGGGAACTAAAATTTTGTCAGCCAATTCGGTTGTACTTAGACCAAAGTGAGTCATAATTTTATGTAATTGCACAGAAAATTTCATGTAAATGATTTTAAAAAAACAAATATACATATAATTACAATTGTAAACAATCAATAATTTACTTTTGTAAACCAATTTATTTAATTGAAGTTTTACTGTAGATTGGTTCATATTATTGGTTGATTATATGTAGATTAGGCTTTAAAAGAAATATCAGGTTCGTTTTGTTTACATTTGTAAATTTACAAATGTAAACAAGAAGTGTTTCGTAGTGTTATTGAAAATTTCTTTCAAAAAAAAGGAAGCAGAATACCAAATATAATTGCGAGTAAGATTGTACATTTGAAAAAAAAAATAACGAAAAATGAACCACTTTAATCAACATAAAGTTACTACCATTTCGGGACGGTATTTATCTAACATCCATTTAGAATCGTTTTTAAGCAAATTAAATCCCGAAATCTTCAGGCAAAGTATTGCTGGTTACAGCGTACAAAATCGCCCGATTTATCGACTGGATTTTGGAACAGGTGCATTTAAAATACTGCTTTGGTCGCAAATGCACGGTAACGAATCAACAACAACAAAAGCTATTATTGACTTATTAAACGAACTAAATAATAACAATCATTCCGATTGGCTTTCGTATTTTTCATTTACTTTCTTACCTCTTTTGAATCCAGATGGTGCCGAAAATTATACCAGAGTAAATGCGAATCAAGTAGATTTAAATCGTGATTCTATAAATTTAAGTCAACCAGAATCAAAAGTTTTACGAAAGGTTTTAGAAGAAAGTCAGCCTGATTTGGCTTTAAATATGCACGACCAACGCAGTATCTTTTCGGCAGGAGCTGAAGCAAATCCCGCTACCATTTCATTTCTAGCGCCTTCATTTAATGAAAAAAGAGCTGTCAATGAAGTGCGTTTGTTTGCAATGAAGTTAATTGTAGCAATGCAAACCGAATTAAACAGGCATATTCCTTTGCAAATAGGCCGTTTTGATGACGCTTTTAACATCAATTGCATCGGAGATTATTGCACAAGTCAGATGATTCCTACTATTTTATTTGAAGCAGGACATTTTCAAAATGATTATCACAGAGAAATAACAAGAACAATCGTTTTACTAAGTTTAAAACACTTATTCAATTCCTTAATTTCCAAAAATTACACCTCTTTTAAATTAGACGATTATCTTAAAATACCTGAAAACGAGAAAAATTTTGTGGATCTCGTGGTTGAAAACTTTTCAACGTGCAATGAAGAATTACTAAAAAAAGGAAAAAAAATCCCTTTTCAATTCAAAGAAGTGTTAAATGTGAATAAAATAGAATTTATTCCTGAATATGATGAGAAAACAGCACCAAATTTTAAATTTGCTCATAAAACATTAAATCTCAATAGCTTAAAAATTGAATCTATAAAAGAGTTGCAAGAAATTGTTGAAAAAACCACTAAATAAACTTGAAGATTTCCAATCAGAATGTTAATGATATACTAAAAGTTGAAAATAAAACAGGAAATAAGGTGTTATTTTTAATTTTTCGTCGTAAATTTGCTTCCGTAATTATAAATAATTAATTGTTAAAATTGTCATATGAGTAAGTTTCGATTAGATGAAATTGATCATCAGATTTTGGATATGTTGATCGAGAACACCAGAGTTCCGTTTACGGATATTGCAAAAAAATTATTAATTTCTGCTGGTACTGTTCACGTACGTGTTAAGAAGATGGAAGAAGCAGGAATTATTCAAGGTTCAACTTTGTCTTTGGACTATGAAAAATTAGGTTATTCATTCATCGCGTATGTTGGTATATTTTTGAGCAACACCTCGCAAACCCAGTTTGTTTTAGAGCGTATTAATAACATCCCTTATGTTACTGTGGCACACATCACTACGGGAAAATACAATATTTTCTGCAAAATCCGTGCAAAAAACACACGTCACGCAAAAGAAGTTATTTTCATGCTTGACGATATTGAAGGAGTTTACAGAACAGAATCAATGATTTCTTTAGAAGAAAGTATCAACGATAAAAAACGTTTGATGCATACTATTTTTAAAGAAATGTAATTTAAATAATGTAAATTTGAACTGCTCATCAAAAAAATGAGCAGTTTTTTTTATGGATTCAATTACTCAAGCTGTTTTAGGTATTGCTGTTGCGCATGTTGGCTTTAATCAAAGGACCAACAAGCTAAAAACGGTCGTGTTTGGCGCCCTTGTTGCAAGCTTACCGGACTTGGATATTTATATTTCAAAATTGATAAACGACCCATTGGCTGAGGTTGAATTGCATCGTGGTTTCTCACATTCTTTGCTGTTTTTTATATTTTTGACATTAATAATCAGTCTTTTATTTAGAAAATGCTTTCCGAAGCTGTCGTTCAATCGACTTTACATAACTACTTTTTTCATTCTTCTGACGCATTCTTTACTTGATGTATTCACAACCTGGGGTACACAACTTTTTTGGTGGTATCCTGAAAAATATGCTTTAAAATCTATTTTTGTAGTCGATTTGTTTTATACCATCCCGTTGAGCTTTGGGGTCTATTTAGGACTGAAAATGCAAAAAATTCGATTTACGACTTGGGGAATGATTATAAGCTCGCTCTATTTAGTTTGGGGGCTTGTAGCTCAGAATTGGATTAAAAATGAAACAAGGCAAGAATTTATTTCACAACATCAGGTAGAATTCATAGAGTTAACTGTTAAGCCAACTTTTTCAAATAGTATTTTATGGAATGTCATTATTCAAACTGATCAAGGGTTTTATCTTTCTGATCGTTCTATTTTTGATAAGGAACCAATGGTGTTCCAGTTTTTTCCACATCAACATCACCTGATTAACAACCTAAAATCAGATCAAAACATACAAAGATTGGTCGCAATTTCAGAAAACCAATTCATTATAACAGAAAATCAAAACGGTTTGGTTTTTAATGACCTGCGTTTTGGATTGTTGAAAAATGATAAAGCCGATATTCAGTTTGCATTTTCATACCAGTTGATTCCTACAACCACAGGTTTTAAAGTAGAAGAATTACCAAAAGATCGTAGAGACGGCAAACAATTGTTAATCCAACTTTGGAATAGAATTTTTTGATTGAAGCAAAAAATAGTTATTTTTGTTTCGTTTAAAGACTTTTTTACACTGCATAGCAGCGCTACGGAGTATAAAAAGACAAAAAGAGGTTGTTTTGTGGGCAATTGAAAAAAAGTCAAGGTGTGTTCAATGTATAAATGGTATGGTTTTATAAGATTATTTCCTTTATTAACTTTAAATTTGAAAAAAATATATAATATGAAAGTAGTTATTTCTCCAGCAAAATCTTTAGATTACACAACAAAATTACCTTTAACTGATTTTACGACACCTCAATTCATCAAACAAAGTAAGGAAGTAAATTCGGTTTTAAAAGAGCTTTCTCCCTATGAATTGAAAGATTTGATGCGAATTTCGGATAAATTGGCAACTTTAAATTGGGATCGAAATCAAACTCGAAATTTTAAGTCAGTAGAATTAAATGATTCAACAAGACAAGCTTTGTTTGCCTTTAATGGTGATGTTTATAACGGTTTGGATGCCTATTCACTTTCGGGGTCTCAAACAGAATATTTGCAAGAGCATTTACGTATTTTGTCTGGATTGTACGGTTATTTACGTCCCTTGGATTTAATGGAGCCTTACCGATTAGAAATGGGAACGAAATTACCGATAGGTGAAGCGAATAACTTGTATTCTTTTTGGAAAAATACGCTGACAAATGCTTTAAATAAAGAACTTAATGCGAATGATTTTTTGATTAATTTAGCAAGTAACGAATATTTTAATGTTCTAGATATTAAGCAATTAAAAGCAAAGGTTATTACTCCAGAATTTAAAGACTACAAAGAAAATAAACTAAAAACAATTAGCTTTTTCGCAAAAAAAGCAAGAGGTATGATGGTCCGTTTTATGGCAGAACAAAATCTAACAAATCCTGAAGAATTAAAACTTTTTAACGCAGAGGGTTATCAATTTGATCAAGAAATGTCAACTACTACAAAATGGGTTTTTACTAGGTAATTATTCGTTAAGGTAAGAACTGATTTTAATGAAGGGACTACAGCAAGACTGCGTCAAATATAATCATATAAAAACATGCTATAAATCAATTTTTATAAATACATTTGTTATAAAATTGAAAGAGTTTTGAGAAAGAAAATTGCAAAGGTTTTAAAATATTTTTTAATAACCATAAGCTGTATTGTGCTACTGCTTATCGGTATTGCCTTTTCTTTGCGATTGCCTTCGGTACAAAATATAATCAAAAACAAGGCAGTTGATTATCTCGAAAAAAAAATAAAAACAAAAGTTGAACTAGAACATATCTACATTGGTTTTCCAAATACCATTGAAATTGAAAACCTATACCTGCAAGGTCAAGATGTAGATACTTTATTGTATGTGCATCAGTTGGGAATTGGACTTAATTTACCCAAATTGCTTCAAAATACTGCTCAATTTACTTCAATCCATATTGAAGGACTCCGAACCACGATTATTAAAAGAACCGATGATACTTATAATTTCGATTACATCATTGACGCTTTCGGGAGCGAGAATGACGAAACAATGGAATCAGAACCTTTTAGTGTACATCTAAATAAAATAGCTCTTAAAGATTTTCATATTTCCTACGAAGATTTAATGAGTAAAAATAAACTTCTATTTCAAGTCGATGATTTACAGACTGATATAGAAACTTTTGATTTACTTCAAAATAATTATTTTATAGACGCTATTGTCGTTCAAGGTGTCCAGTTGTCTTATACACAAGATCTTATTCAAAACAAACAATTGATAGGAAAAGTGATAAACCAAGAAACTTCAACGGAATTTCCTGTAAAGTTTGGACTTAATAAATTGATTTTTAAAGATTTTAATCTGAATTATCTAGATAAGCATACCGAAACCTTTGCCAAAATAAACTTAGAAAACCTTCAGGTAAATGTCAATAAGTTGGATCTAACAAATACTAATTTTGATGTTCAAAATTTACTATTAGAAAATGCTTTTATAAATCTTAAACTACCATTAGAAACTACAACAGAAAATGATTTAAACGAAGAAATCGAAGAAGCAAACCTACCGCTTAAATTGCTTTTAGACGAAGTTGTATTTAAAAATGTTAATGTTATTTTCAACAACTCAGCAGTTAAACCTTCAGTTCAAGGTTTTGATTCAAATCGCTTAAATATTAGCAATTTAAATGGAAGTATAAATTCATTTTCTATGTCTGAAAATGAAATTGTGGGCGGACTAAATAAAATATCATTTGAAGAAAAAAGTGGTTTTATATTGAATGAATTAACCGCTGATTTTAAGCATACTTCCACTGAAACTATTGTAGAAAAACTGATGTTTAAAACGCCTTACAGCACATTACAAAGAAGTTTGACCTTAACTTATAATTCTCTAGATGATTTTTCGAAAAAGTTAGGAACAGTAGGTATAAATGCACAGATTCCTGACTCAAAAATTGGCTTTAAAGACCTGTTGTGGCTGTCACCTGACTTGATAAAAACAACTCCTTTTGACAAATATCCTAATGCAATCCTTGAATTAGACGTTGATCTCAATGGAACTATTGACGACATCTTCATACAAAAACTTCATCTTTCTGGTTTAGACAATCTAAATATCAGTGCTTTTGGTTCAATTAAGAACGCGGTTGATATTAATAAGTTATTAGTAAATCTAAATATTGAAGATTTTTCAGCTGGAAAGAATCTGATAACAAACAGTATTCCTCCAAATACACTTCCAACTTCCATAGAATTGCCAGAATATTTTTCTTTTAACGGTCAGCTTATTGGAGGGTTAGATGCCTTCGTCGTTGATTTAGGTATTCGTTCCACATTTGGGAATGCTCGATTAAACGCGAGCCTTAACCAGGAACTAAAGGATGCGGAGCGCTATGAATTGGAAGCCGCTTTTATCGATTTTGATTTTGGTAAATTGCTTAAACAGAAAGATTTAGAAACCGTAACTGCCACTGCTAAAGTCAAAGGTCTAGGCTTTGATTTTTCAAATAATAGTGGAGAACTCGAACTTGTGATTTCAGAAGCGATGTATAATGATTATACTTATAAAGACTTGTCATTAAATGCAGGGATTTTAGAAGGAAATTATGATCTTTTATTACAATCCTACGACGATAAATTTAACTTAGAATTCTTGGCATCAGGTTTTTATAAGGAAAGCAGCCCGAGTTTAAAAATCACAGGAGATATCACCAAGATCGATTTGGAAGCATTGAAATTTAACTCAAAACCAATGGTCATCGCTGGAAAAGTGAATGCTGATTTTTCCTCGCTACATCCTGATACACTCAATGGAGATTTATTTTTAACTAATTTTGCAATTGCCGACGGTAAAGAAGTATTTCCTATTTCTGAGCTTAGTTTAAAAGCCATTAGCAAGGATAGCATCAATAAGATTGAGCTTAGATCTCAGTTACTAGACGCTTCTATTACTGGAAAATTCAATCTAACTCAAATCGGAACTTCTTTAACAAAAACGTTGAATCAATACTATCGTTTGAGTGAGGTTGACGACGAACCAGAGCTACAATCGAATCAGTACTTTAATCTTTCTGCACGTTTAAAAGACGATGATTTGATTAGAAAATTTGTGCCAGAATTGACTTCTTTTTCAACAATTGAGTTAGATGCAACTTATGATTTTGATCAACAAAATATCAATTTGCATGCCCGGGTACCTCAATTAAAATACGCTACTTATCAGTTAAATGATATTAATCTTTCAGCCAAAACAGATCAAAATAAATTGAATTATGAATTATCTTTAGATAAATTAGAAGATGCTCAATTTTTATTGAAGGAAATTGTATTAAATGGACATGTTGCTAACGATACAATTGATTATAACCTAATGGTTGAAGGCGAAAAGGATTCGGCTCAATATAAAATTGCTGGAATCGCTGCAACTGTAGATGATTTTATTGCTATAAGTCTAAAACCAAATGGCTTAAAATTGAATTATGAAGATTGGAATGTTGCAGCAAACAATCGTTTAACACTTTATGAAAACGGAATCTTAGCGCAAAATTTATTAATGACTAATAAGCAGCGCTCTATAGAGATTCAATCGCAGGGCGAAACTCCTGACCGCCCATTGCAAATTACTTTTGAAAATTTTAAAATAGCTTCATTGACCGAAATCATTCGAAAGGATTCATTACTTGTTGATGGTGTTGTAAATGGTGAAGTCGTTTTGATGGATCCAATGAATAATTTACATATTGCCTCTGATTTAAATATCTCAAATCTAAAGGTTTTTGGTTCTCTCATAGGAAATTTAGACGCAAAAATTGTCAATGAAACTGCAGGTGTATTTGATGCACTTATTCAATTGAGTGGGTTTGATAACAATCTTAATTTGAAAGGAAATTATGACGTAGAGGCTTCACGATTTGATGTAACTATTCAGATGGATACATTACAAATGAAAAGTGTTGAGAGTTTTTCGTTTGGACAGCTGCGCGGAGCCGAAGGATCAATTTCTGGAAAATTAAGACTTACAGGAACCACCGAATCACCTTCTATTTTGGGCAGTCTAAAGTTTAATCAAGTCGGTTTTGGAATTACTCAGTTAAACTCATTTTTCAAAAACATCAACGACGAAATTACGTTTAATCCCAAAGGAATAGCTTTCAATCAATTTAAAATCAGCGATTACGATGACAATACACTAGCCTTGAACGGGGCGATTTTAACCAAGACTTATCAAGATTTTGACTTTGATCTTCGTCTTAATACACGCAATTTTAAAGTTGTCAATTCTGAAAAAGAAACCGATCAAATGGTGTATGGTACGATGGCAGTTAATGCCAATATCAACATCAAAGGTAATTTTGATTTACCAAAAGTTGATGGTCAAATTACGATTACTGATGCTACAAACTTCACATTTGTGCTTCCACAATCTAGTCCCGCAATGCAAGAACGAGAAGGGATTATTGAGTTTATAGATCAAGATCAATTAGTTTTAAATCAAACACTTGATGAAGAAAACAACGAAATTGAAAGTATAAAAGGCTTGGATGTAAACTTAAATATTGAAGTAGATAAAGAAGCAATTATGTCAATTGTCATTGACAAATCCAATGGGGACTTTGTAGAAATTAAAGGTGAAGCACAATTATCTGCGGGAATTGATCCTTCTGGAAAAGTTACTTTAGTGGGAAATTATGAGGTAAATGAAGGAGCGTATCAAATGAAAGTTAGTGCATTGAGAAGAAAGTTCGAGATTCAAAAAGGCAGTTCAATTACTTGGACAGGTGAACCGATGAAAGCAGACATGAATTTGATTGCCATATACAAAACCAAAGCGGCTCCTTTGGATTTGATTCAACAGCAATTAACTCAAAGTGCAGAAAATATTAACTATTACAAACAGCGACTGCCATTTAATACTTCATTGAAAATGTCGGGCGAATTGCTTGAACCAAATATTTCCTTTGATATTGAGATAGATGGAAACAACCCTGGCATTCCTTCTGAAGTAATCTCGATGACGAATTCAAAATTGGAACAACTGCGTACGGAAGAATCCGAATTAAACAAACAGGTTTTTTCTTTGTTACTTTTCAATCGTTTTATCGGTGAAAACCCTTTTCAAAGCAGTACTGGTCTCAGCGCAGAATCGATGGCACGACAAAGTGTGAGTAAGATTTTATCGCAACAATTGAATAACATAGCAGAAAACTTAATACAGGGAGTTGAAATGAACTTTAACTTGGACTCAGAGGATGATTATTCAACAGGAAACAAAGAAGTTCGTACAGATTTGAATGTAGATTTATCCAAACGTTTTTTTGACGATCGATTAAAGTTAAGTGTTGGTAGTAATTTTGGTTTGGAAGGAAACGAACGTGAAAACGAACAAATGACCAACATCGCAGGAAATTTTGAAATTGAATATTTGGTATCACGTGACGGCAGGTACTTGTTAAGAGCTTATCGAAAAGATGAATATCAAGTGGCGCTGCAAGGACAAATCATAGAGACCGGAGTGGGCTTTGTTATTACCTTGGACTACAATAAGTTCAGGGAAATACTAAACCGAAGAAAATCACAACAAGAATACAGAAGAACTTTTAGAACAAATCAAAATGAAACAAATGAATAAGATTTTTTTGTTTTTGTCCGCTTTATTGTTTGCTGCCTGTGGAAGTACAAAATCCGTTCCCACAGGGGATTTTCTTTACACAGGTACTGAAATACAGATAATTAGTGATTCATTAACTAAAGCTGATAAAAAAAAATTAACCAATGTTCTTGAAGAACAGTTATTTCCAAAACCAAATAAAAAGCTTTTTGGATTGCCTGTCAAATTAGGAATCTATAACAGTGTAGGTGAACCTAAAAAAGAGAAAGGTTTCAAAAATTGGTTGAAAAATAGAGTAGGAGAGCCACCGGTTTTACTCAGCTCAGTTGATTTACCTTTTAATTTGGATTTGATTAAAAACATTGGAGAAAACAAAGGTTTTTTTAATATATCAGTAAATTTTGATACGATTACAAAAAAGCAAAAAGCAGCAGTAACTTATGTTGTAGTTCCTGGTACGCAATACCTTATTGATCAGGTGAGTTTTCCTTCCGATTCAACTTTGTTAGGAAAAACAATTGCTTCACTTGTTGATAATACTTTAATTAAAGTTGGTGATCCTTTTAATCTACAAGTAATTAAAGATGAAAGAACACGTATTGATGGACTTCTAAAAGAAAAAGGATTTTACTATTTTGACCCTGATAATTTGATTATTCAAGTTGATAGTACTGTTCTCCAGCATCGAGTAAATTTGAATTTAAAAGTAAAAGATAACACCCCTGAATTAGCTCGAAATCAATATACCATAGACAATGTTTATCTGTTTTCTGATTACAACCTCAGAAACCGAGACATGCAACGTGGAAGTACGCGATTTAAAAGTATAATTGATACGCTTTCCGCTGATAATCATATTTATATCATTGACCCAAAGCATAAATTTAAACCAAGAATCTACGATCGTGTTTTGTATTTTAAATCTGGAGATTTGTACAATAGATCTGATCATAATTTAACATTAAGTCGTTTGACAAACCTAGGTGTATTCAAGTTTGTAAAAAATCAATTTGTCCTCAAAGATTCAGCAGCTCACATTTTTGATGCCTATTATTATTTAACCCCCAACGACTTTAAATCCTTACAATTAGAGACTTTAGGGAAATCAAATTCAGCGAGTTATGTAGGTGGGGAAGTGAATTTTAATTGGCGTCATCGAAATTTTTTGAAAGGAGCTGAATTATTTACCGCTTCTCTTTATACAGCAGTTGATTTTCAGG
>Ga0209075_1003003_pt1 | contig 14406 bp, 8 predicted proteins | sample Stecom2011_FD_187523 | JGI IMG/M metagenome (GOLD analysis project Ga0209075, IMG submission 187523) | Agricultural soil microbial communities from Utah to study Nitrogen management - Steer compost 2011 (SPAdes) (version 2) | ecosystem: Environmental > Terrestrial > Soil > Agricultural land... | reverse complement strand
CGTTATCCGGATCGTTTTGATAGGTGGTGTAGTTTTTTCCATCGAATTTCACCAGACCCGAAGATTCAACGCCCAACCAAAGAATGCCAAGGTGGTCTTCGTAGATGCACTGAACCGATTCGCCCGGAAGTTTACTGAATGACGAAAAATGGTTTAAGGTGAAGGAAGTATTGGGAAGTCCCCAAGACGGCGTTGTCCCCAAAAAAAGGACAAGCCAGAGAAAAAACCCAAGAGAAAACCTGCTTTTTGGCATATCGGCAACTTGCAACAACAAAAACCTTTTCGTCTGATACCTTCAAAAAGGCCTTAAAGTTACAAAAAGTCGCTCAATTATGTTGCAGCGGATTTATATTACCACCACAGCTGCCTTTCGTTCTCATAAGTAAAGATGCGCTCCTCCGTCCCCTTAGTCCGGTTACGCAAAAGGTAAAGTCCCCCGGCGGGCACCTCATCGTAGCTTAATTTATAGGTCTCACTTGAGCCCTTTTGCTTACCTAAAGAGATCCATTGATTGTTCCAATAGAACAATTCGTACAGCTCTCCATCGCGAATGCAATTGTCGTCGTTCCCAGGCAGGTATACAATTTTGTCGATTTGGCTGGGCCTTTCAAACTCCAATCCTATCCAGACTTCCTCTGATCCCCATTTGATAAAATTAGTGAGCGGATCCCCGTCAAAAGCATGCTCTGGAGCAAAATTGGGGATGGTTTGTTCTGTACCTATAATTTTCCCTCTTAGTTTGTCTCCCTCGTAATGCACCTCTAATTCAGCAATCGTTCCCAGTGAATTTGGTCGGGCAAGGTATCTGAAATACCTGTAAGCACCCACTGCGTCTAAGTCAACAATCTGATAACTGGCTTCTGGCTTTTCCTTAATCTCCGCAAGGTCAAACGCATCGCTAAAATCCGGTCTGTTTGCTGCCTGAAATCGGCCGCCTAACATTTCCTTACAATTTCCGTCCACCAGGCCGTTTTGGTATTTCCTGCTTAAAACCAGGGTTTGCGTGCGCTCAGGATTTGGTTTTACACGACGGATGTTTCCTGAATCATCAAGAATAAAGGGAAGTGCTGCCGGCATGAATCCATCTTCATTGTAATAGCCCGGCATATATAAAATGTCTTTATTCAGATTTTCAAAAAGCGCCGTGTTGTCGTCCGTCCTCGCCCAACAAACAGGCACCCAGTTCGCATTGTCGAATACGGCCAGATAAGCAAACTTGTTTTCCCCCGGGGCTTTAACATCAAATGTTACCGAAACATCGGCACAGTCATAGTACTCATGGGTTACATCCTTCATGCAGGGCGATGCTAAGGACGGAGGAATGGCCTCCCCTTTAGCAAGCACAGCAAGGCTCTCCTTTTGTTTTGAAAAAGTTTGACGGTACACCTTTGGCGGGACTCTGTCGGGAATGAATTCGATATGTTCTCCAAGCTCACAACCGTCACCAATACCAAAACTCAGTGGCTTCCCATCCCTCTGAATCAAGGCATTCCATTCGTGCCCCATGCTCCGTGTTGCCCATTGAGGCGTAAAATCAATACTAACCGGAATACCTAAGGTCCTTGCTGCCAAAAGGGCTTGCGCACAATAATGTTTGCAGTTGCCCATTCGCATTACCGAAAGCAGCTGCGCAGAATAGTCGGGCAGCCTGCCCCCAATCAGGGATAGGTTGCCATGGGGATAGGTTTTGATGAGGTTGCAGTAATCCTCAGCACTTACAACGTTTTCTCCTTCGGGCAGACGTTGATGCAACAAAGGAATGAAATGCTCATTAAAAGCCTTTCGCCAGTCGGACAATGGCTCTGTGCCCACCCGGTATGGAAGTAGGTATTCGCAAAAGTCCTCAAAGCTCAGATGGTCGGCATAGGGAGAACGCCAGCTTTCAAAAGCCGCCTCAATATTGTGAATAAGAAAGTCGGACGATACTGTTTTGAGGTCCGATGTATAAGTCAAATCTCCTGCTAATCCAAATGCGTACTTGTCGTACAAGCGCTCCAGGCTTTGCTCGAGTACGGCATAGCTGTCCTCCCGGGCATAAAGTTCAGCCAATTCCATTTGGAACTCGTCCCAAGTCTTGCTGCTGTACGAATAATGAACATCCATATTTGAAATCAGGAATTCGGCAGCCCTTAGTTTGAGGGGGTCGGGATGGAACTCCTTGTAATGATGCAGCACTTTTTCCAGTTCCACCCTGTTTTCGCCGGCCAATTTCAGGGCTTGTTGCGTTTCCGCTGACCACGGACTGCAGGCAAGCAGCCAGGTCGCATTCAGAAGAAGGATCCCGACCCTCTTCCCAAAGGAGGTTCTTGTAGATAATTTTGTTCGACGACGCATGGTAATTAATGTCTTCATAGGGGTAGTGTTGTTATTGGTTGGAACAGAATGTTTACCGCTCGTATTACTTAAGCCCTTGTAATATTTTGGGAAAGACTTTGGCTTTGGTCGCTTTTGAATACAGCAGAAAAGAAACTTTCCCAATCAAGAGTTCCTCTCTTACCGGACCAAAGTAACGGGAGTCCTCACTGTCGTGAAAATGATCCCCCATTATAAAGTAATAGTCCTTATTGAAAGTGAAGCTTCCGCTGCTGTCGGCTTCGATCTCAGACAGATTGTTTGCTTCAATTTGCATAAGTCGGCCATACAGCCTTATGTTCTCAGGACTCAACGCAACCTGCATTCCTTTATAGGGAAGGCGGTAGGGCCCATAATTGTCGATGGACCATTTATAATGTTCCGAATGGGGATAAACAGTCCAGGCCGTATCGGGTCGGCAAGGGTCTATGCCTGCTTCCAAAACCTGGGGGTGCTTTTGAAGGGCCTGGAGTTGCGAAGGGTGCAGCGAGCCGGAAAACCGGATCCGCTCAGACTTGTTGTCTTTGGGGTACATTTTTATTTGAAGACTGTCCAGAATCTGGCCGCCCACCTCTTTGTTTTTGAACAGGGCTTTCGAATAGTAGAGCGATTTTTGAGGAGGAGATTGTTGCTTGTTGTTGATTCTTATGCTGCCATCGACAATTTGCAGAGTGTCGCCCGGCAGGGCCACAATTCGTTTGATGAATACCGTATTGTGTTCGGGATGATTAAAGACTGTGATGTCCCCTCTCTTCGGCGACGAATAGCCTTTAAGTCTGTGGTACGGCCACCACTTCTCTTGCACATCCGCATCCTTTCCCGCTAAGAGCCAAACCAGACCATTGATCCAGGATATTTCATAGGGAGAGTAGGGCAGACGAGGTCCGTAACTTAAATTGTTCACCCAGACCATGTCACCCGGAACAATGGTCTTTTCCATAGAACCGGACGGGATGACATAAATCCCGAAAAACAGTGTTTTAAAGACAATGGCCGTCAAAACAGGTCCGATTACCACCAGGGGAATAAGCAGGAAGTTGCTCTTGCGAATGCGAACAACAGGCTTTGCCGACGTGGTAAACAGCCACATTAAGCCCCAGGCGATGCCCCAGCACAGTGCCAGCCACCAAATGCCAAGCAGCAGGTGAAGGAGCAGCAGCAGCGGAAAAACAATTGCAATAACTTTTTTCATTGAGATGGGTTGATCAGGTAAGGTTTTTGGTTGCGACATAAATAGTAATAACACAAAGGAATAAAATACAAACTCACCACGGTTCCCAGCACCATTCCCCCGATGACTGTCAGGGCCAGCGGGCGCTGCAGTTCACTGCCCATGCCGCTGCCCCACAATACGGGAACCAGGGCCAGGATGGTGGTTATACTGGTCATTATAATGGGTTTTAAGCGACGGTGACCACCTTCCCTGATGGCTTCCAGCAGGGGCAGTCCCTCACGGCGCAGACGGTTTATGGTGTCGATTTTGAGTATGGAATCGTTGACCACGATGCCGCTCATTACAATAATACCAATCATCGACATCAGGTTGATGCTGCCGCCAAAGAGCCAGAGTAAAAATAGGGCGCCGGCAATGTCTAAAGGAATTTCGAGCAAGAGGATGAAGGGCTGACGCAGGGACTCGAACTGGGCGGCCAAAATAAAATAGAGCAGGGCCAGAGAAACCAGCAGCACCATCCACAACTCCCTCATCAGTTGGCGCGAGCCCAGCCAGCTTCCGGAGAACGAAGCGTCCACCTGATGCTTTTCGTTGAGCTCCTGAGTCAGTCGCCCCATAAAATCGGACACAGCGCCCCCGGGCACCTTATGGAAGTCCAGGGGCACGAAAGCCCCTTGGGCATTGCCCATCAGGGCTTTGTAGTCCTCCCTGATCCGGGTCGTAACCAGAGCATTTACCGGAATCTCAAGATTTTGCCGGTTAAGCACCATCAGTTCGTTAAGCAGGCGATCAACGGGCAGGGGTGAGTTGCCAATCACCATGGGAATGTATTGGGATCCGGTGTGCAAAACTCCCACCTGCCAGGCATTTAAGGCTGCCCGCAGTCGCTCATACAAAGCCGCCGGATCCACCTCATACAGCAGCAGCCGATCGGGGCGTGCGCTGATCTCGATGTAGCTCTCTGCAGCCGGCGGCATAATACCGGCATCCGGATGGTCGGCGTTCAAGCGGGCGGCGATGGCTTGCATGTGCCGAAACTCCGGGACATCGCCCAAGCGATTGTCGCGGACCCGCGCCACCAAAAGTGCTTCCTCCTGCTGGAAGAGTTGCTCAAAGAGGGTCTCGGGCACCCGGAATTCCACCACCGCCCCCGGCCACTCCCTGGCCAGCTGATCGGCCAGTCGCCGCTCCAGCAGTCCCAGATCCTTCTCGTTTTGACAGTCGAAGTAGAGCAAGGCTTCCGATACCGATTGATCCAGATCCCGGTGTAAGAGATACTTTTGGGTTCCGGCATAGCTCGTGCTGGTCTTTGCCCAATCGGCCACATTGGCATGCAACTGTTTCACCCGGGCGCAGTTCTCCTCCAGATTTATGCGCTCGTTCCAGTCGATGGCCACCAGTATATCACTGTGCTGAAAGGAGGGGAAGCGTTCCTTGGGCAGAAGCCAGGCCAGCAGCAGAGCCGGCACAATGAGCGTTAAGCCAAGCAGCAGGCAAGCTTTTCGGTGCCTAAACACCCAGTTGAAACCTTTTTCGTAACTGTCCTCCGCCTTAAACAAATTCAACTTTTGCAAAGCCAGAGTAAGCCTCCCTTTTCGGAGGCGCCCCTTGCGCTCGGCCCTTAGGCTGAACAAATGGTAGAGCACCGGAATAATGGTTATGGCAACCAAAAGAGAGGCCACCAGACCGATGGCAACGGCCAGTGCCTGGTCGTAAAACAGCGCTCCGGAAATGCCACTCAGAAATACCAAAGGCACAAAAACCGCACAAGTGGTAAGCACCGATGAAATGAGGGGACGGATAATTTCGTTGGTTCCCCTGATACAGGCCGTGGCCAGCGTTTCGCCTTTGTCGGTGTATTGCGTAATGTTGTCGATGACAATAATGGAGTTGTCGATCATCATACCTATACCCAAAATCAAACCCGACAACGAAATAATGTTGATGGATAGTCCCGCCAGGTGAAAGAAAAGCAAACTGATGACCAGGGCAGTAGGGATGGATATACCAATGAGCCAGGGCGCCCGTCCGTCCTTCAGGAAGAAAAACAAAATGATGAAAGCCAAAAGTCCCCCAAAAATCAGGTTGTCGCGCAAGTTGCTTATCGAGTGACTCAGCAGGGTGGTCTGGTCGCGAATAATCTGCGAACGAATTTCGGGGTATTCCCAGGCAAAGCGATCCAGCATCCCTTGCACACTGGCCTTAAGTTCGTCCATTCGGGCATCGGCCTGTTTGATGACGGCCAGCGACAGTGCCGTTTCGCTGTCCTTTAAAAAAGCCCCCTCTTGCTGGCGCGGCCGCAGACCAATCTCTGCCAATTCCGACAACTTCATGAAGCGACTGCCCACCCTTAAGCGGATGTCCTTCACGTCGTCTACCGTGTGCAAGGCATTGGCAAAGCGTATGTTAAAAAGGTATTGGCCATCGGCCACCTGCAAGGAGCCCATCGAGAGATTGTTCTGCTCCAGGGCCCGCGTAATGTCGTAGTGACTCAGTCCCAGTGCTTGCAAAAGCGTCTCGTTGGGTGCAATATACAGTTCCGGTTCCAGGTGTCCGGTCACATCCACCATAGCCACCTCCGGCAACTGTTCCAGGCGCTTGATCAGTACCGCCCGCGCCAGCGTGCTCAACTCCATAAAGGCTGCCTCATCGGCATTTTCTCTCCAGAGATTGATGTAGAACACCGGCAAATCGGAGGCCGAAGCCTTAATGATGGCAGGTCGCTCCATATCAGAAGGCAGGTTGCGCATGGCCGCATCCACCTTTTCATTGACATCGATAAAGGCATAATTGATGTCGGCCCCATAGCCGAAACGCAAGCGAATCAAGGCCCGGCCGTCCCTGCTCTCACTGGTCATGTCGTCCAAATGAGGCAGTTGCATCAGGTGGTAGCGCAGGGGGGCTACCACCCCGTCTTCCACTTGGCGCACCGACTCTCCCGGGCGGTTTACCTGAATGGTGATTTCGGGAATGGCCATATCGGGCATCAAAGAAACCGGCAGCAGACCCGTTGCTACCAAACCCAGCGTAAGTAGGGCAACAAAGGTCATTATAACAGCCACCGGCCGGTGAATAAGGAACTTTATCATCGTTTTTCTTTTAAGAGTATTAAGGGCAACCACAACAAAACCGCCAGTAATGAAAACAGGAGGCCCCCGCTTGCCCCTGCTGCCAGCGAAAACCAAAAACCTTCATTTTTGCCCGCCAGTAAAAAGGGCAGCAGGCCCAGAATGGTAGAGAGGGTTGTCAGCAGGATTGGAATTATTTTGTGGTTGAAAGCCTTTAAAAATATAGTCAGGTTGGTTTGTCCCTTGTGCCTCTTTCTTAGATTATTGTAATCGTTTATAATGTAAAGGGCCGCATTAACGGTGAGTCCACACAGCAGAATCATTGCCGCATAGCCCCCCTGGTCAAAATTGATCTTAAAAACCGCAAAGGTTAAAAACAGTCCGATAAAGGCGATCGGGATGGCCGAAATTACTGCCAGCGGCTGCAGCAGCGATTCAAATAAAATGGCACAGAGTACAAAAATAACGGCCACCACCAAGAGCAAAAGCCAGTACTGCGATTTTTCTTCCTGGTTCCAGCCCCACCATTCGCTGGAATCGTGGAGGGAGTAGCCCATCGGTAAGTCGGCCCGCGTTTGCTCCACATAACGCTCACGCACCCGGCGATTAAGCTCCCAGGGACCAATAAAATCGTACTCCACATTCAATTCGTACTCCTGGTTGTTTTTACGTATTACGTCTCCCGTCCTTTCCCTTTTCAGCCAAGCCACATCCTTTAAACGATAGGCCGCCTGTCCCGAGGAGAGCATACTGTTTTCCATCTCCCATACCCCGGTTGGTTTTTGTTGCCCCTCCCTTAAAGTCAGCGCCAGCAATCCCTCCTTGCCGGGCAAATGGCCCGCACGAACCTCATTGGGTGCAACAAAAAGGAGGTCGTTGTAGAGCTGACGCAGTGTACTGCCCGTTTCTTCCAACTTATCGCGATGAAGGCCCATTACAAACTCGTAGCGGGGTTTGCCCCGCCACGATTGCCCCGTTTGAATCACCACCTCCTGAATACGGTCGTTGGTAAGCAGACTGTCCTTCAGTCGGTCGGCTTGTTGCAACAAAAGGTCGTAATTATAGCCCTTCAACAACAAGCGATTGCTTCTCATGCCGTCGTAAGCGGCATTGCTGAAGCCCTGACCCACCCCGTAAATGGAGAAATCGGCACTGCCAATCTGGTTGGCCTGCCTGATGAGCTCGTTCTTCAGCTGATGCGGAAAGGCGCCGTTTTCAAAGGCGGGTTTAAAGCTTATTTCGATGCTCGACTGGTCAATGCTGTAAATGGAGGAGGTGAACAACTCCACCTCTTCAAATCCCGCCAAAAAGTTTTCCATTTTCATAAAAACCTCGTTCAGCTGATGAATGGTCGATCCATCCGGCATACTGCCTCTGGCCCAGAGGCGGGTGCGCGCATCGTCCCAGTTGAAGTTCTGGCTCGAATAGTAATTGGAAAAATAGTGCCAACTGCCCCCCAAAATTTTATTGACCCAGGGCTTAACAGTCCCCACATAGCCCTGATTGCCCAGCGTCTTATTGTAAAGCGCCACGTACCAGGTAGGCTCTTCCTGGTCTTTCACCTCTATTTTATCGGGCAGAAAAAAAACCGGAAAGCCAAAGGCCCAGACGAAAATCAGAATAAAAGCCCAGCGCCTTCTGAAGCCAAAGTGCAGGAAGCCCTGGTAGATCAGGCGCACTCTTAACACCCTTCTTTTGCGACGCAGGAGGCTTCGTTTTGCGGTATTTTTAAGAGGCAGTTGCTGCATAAGGGCGGGAACAAAAAACAAGGCCACCGCCAGCGACACACTTAAATTGACCAGCATAACCACAGCAAAATCTACCAGGTTGAGGCGCTGCTCCTCTTTCAGAAAGAAGATCACCGTCATGGCCCCAATGGTGGTGAGGGTAGCGGCCAAAATAGCTAAAAAGGCCTTTCGGTTGCCGGTGTGGCGCAGATGGTCGGCCATAACAATGGTGTTGTCGATGATCATGCCCAGGGATACCGTGATGCCGGCCAGACTGTAGAGGTGAATTTCGATGCCCAGCATGTAATAGAAAATTACCGCAATGGACAGGTTGGCTGCCAGACTCAGAGCAATAATCAGCAAGTAGCGCCATTTGCGACTAATCAGCAACACAAATACCAGCAAAATGATGATGGCCAGCAGGGCACGGGAAGTGATCTTGCGAACCTCCGTCTGGATGTGTTCCGAGGCATCGTAGTTGACCAGCATCGAAAAATTGGGCGGAAAACCCGGCTTTAGATCCGTGATTATTTGCTTAAGGTCTTTGGCCAGGGCCATTTGATTGGCCCCTTTGGACGAGTTAATCACCAGATAAATGGTGTTGAGACCGTTCACGCGGAAATAGGAATAAGGCTCCGTTTCCTTCAGTAGGGGCTTTGCCAGATCGCTCAGGCGAATGATCCTTTCGCCCGCCTTGGCAACCACAATCTGGTCCCACTGCAAACTGTCGCCGGGACTGCTGCTGAAAGTCAGGTGGATGGTCTCCGTTTCATCGCCCCTTCGCAGCGAGGAGGGCCCCAGCTCCTTGCGCCCAATGTGCTCCTGAATGGTCCTTTGCAAATCATAAACAGAGAGCCCGTAAAGTGCCAGTTGGTTCTTGTCGTAACTGATTTCCCATTCCAAAGGCTCGGCCCCCGTTACACGGGCATTGCTGATGTCCTCGAGCCGACTGATGCGGGGCACCACATTTTTGACCACATACTCCTGCAGCGCATAACTGTTGCCTTCGCCGTTAATGGTGTACACCATCAGCAAGGCATCGTCGTTGTCGCCTCCCCCCCGATAGCTCACCTGAGGCAACTGAACCCCTTGAGGCAAACGAGGGTGCAGACTGCGCATTAATGAAGCCACCTCAAAACGGGCGGCATCCATATCCGTCCCCTTCTTAAATTCCACACTTACCTGTCCCCGGTCCTTATACGATTGCGACGAAAGGTTTTTTACCCCTCTAAGTGCCGAAATCGTTCCCTCAATGGGAGACGTCACTTCCCGCTCCACCACCTCGGCACCCATACCGTGCCACGAATAGTTGACGTAAACTACATCACCCTGACTTTGGGGTTGCAGTTGCACAGGAAGGCGCGGCAACAAGGCCAGGCCAATAATGGCCAACAAAAGAAATACAATGTTTATGGAGAAAGCATTTTTCACGATACCCTTATCGTTTGTTGATAACCGAAACCAAGGTCTCGTGGGCCAAATTCAGATTGTTCTCAACAATGACCTCCATACCCTCTTCCAGTCCCTCCACCACCGCCACCTGCGTAGCGTTTTCGTGACCCGTCTCCACATAAGTCCACATAGCCTTGCCGTCCTGGTGGACAAACACCACCTGCCTGTTTTGGCGGTACAAAACCGCTTCTTTGGGGATGATGAGACTTTGAGGTACTGCATTTTTCAGGCGCACCCGGGCATTCATCCCATCCATAAGGCGATGCCCGGGATTGGGCACCAGGGCACTGATGCGTACCATACCCTTGTCGTCCACCGCAGGATTGATGCTGGTAACAGTGCCCCTAAACGAGGCTCCGGTCAGCGCAAAAGGAAAGAGCTCCACCTGTTGACCCGTCCTCACTTGAGCCATTTCCGTTTCGAGCACATGAAAAACCAGGTGCATGGCGTCGATATCCAAAATTTCGCAAAAGGAGGCATAGGCCGAAGAGTGATTGAAAGCCTTGGCATGCAGATTGGCAATGGTGCCGCCAATAGGTGCAGAGATGGTGGTTTGCGCCAGGTTGCGTTGAGCCTCCTTCAGCGAAGTCACCGCATTGTTGTAATTGCTTCGCAGTTGGGCCATTTTTAAAATAGGCTCCGGCACCAAGGCCGTATCGCGCAGCGTAAAGCCATGCCCCAACAGGCGGTCTTCCAAATCAATCAATGCCTGTTCGTGGGCATTAAGTGCCTCGCTCAAACGCTTTTCGTAGGTAAAAGACTCCACCTTACCCAGCGTTTGCCCCGCACTTACCCTTTGTCCCTCCCGCACCGAAACACTGAGTATCTGCTCCTGAACGGCAAAGGGCACCACCGCCCTGCGCTGCGCCTCCAGCTTGCCGTTGCTGATCAGTTCCAATTCAAAGTCGCCCCGAACAACCTGAACAACCCCCACCTCTGTGGTGGAGGGTGCAAGGTGCGATAAGCGCGCAGCTTCGGCCCCTTCGGCATCTCCCGCCTGGGAGTTGGTGCAGGCATAAAACAGTACAGCAAACAGAATGGGAATAAAACGAATCATATTGGGACTTTTAGGGATAATGAGGTTTAAAAATATGATTTTTAAGTTAAAACACAATGCCGGCACCTAACTACTCAGGACTGTTGTTCACCGTTTCATAAAACAGTTGGGTCATGTCCTCATTGAGCCAGGGCGCCCCCACCATTTTGATTTTGTTTTCAGCGTCGATCAATACCGAAGCATCGATAATCCAGCGTGGAATGTCCTTGTTCGCTTCAAGAAATTTAAATTCAGGATCCATAATGGTGTAGTAACGATCTTCCACATAATCAATATTCAACACTTCGTTCATGAATCCTTCATAACTGTTTCCCTGTATTACAAACAAAACGGAGTAATTGTCCGGATAATTAAGCGAGTCGGCCCTTTGCTGCCACTCAATAAACTTCGGATAGCACGGCTGACAACCATTTTGCAAATACACTACCGACAAGTAATCGTATTGTTGCCTTAAATCAGCCAAGGTAAGGAAAGTGTTTCCTTGTCTAACAGTTTCAAGCAGATCGTAACAAAGATGTTTGTCGATCGTTTTACGCAGCTCTTGCTCAGCCGGCGAAAGATTTGAGCAAGACATTTGGAATAATATTAAGAATAGGATGCATAGCTGTTTCATAGATATAGTTTTTTTGTTATTCCTAGTTGTGCAGCTTGGATAATTACTAAGGATGAATTATTCAATCATGATTTGTTTGATTATTGGATTATCATTTTCTCTTACTTTGCTTAGCAATAATTCTAACTCTCCTTTTGGAGAGTCTGATGCAACACCAGATAAATTATGTGGATATATAACTGTGCTGATTTGATTGTTTGTAAAATAAATTGGCTGGCCAAACAGAGGTGGAATTATCCCAGTTTTATATTGCCAATCATCTTTGTTAAGAAGAGTACCGTAGACTTTCTTGTCCCTTTGAAACTGAAAATATACATGATGGTCCGTCTCGAAAACCGAATGGATCATATACGCGTAATCTGTCTTATTTATCTGATTTAGAATATTGAACCTTTCTGGAAAATTGGTAGTTTCTATTTTTTTTAAAGATTCAAAATACTTAAGGGGAAGGTTGTTTTCACCAAAGTCAATCACATATTTCCTGGTAACTGTATCATTGTGTATGGAATATAGTGTGTTTTCGAGTGGTAAAGCAAAGATCGATGCATTAACAGAATTGGTAAAGCTGTATGGAGTAGCTATCACAAGGTCTTTCATGTGCTCCTGGATTGGAATAAAGAAGGACAAGTTTTCGACGTTTTCATCCGCTTTTATTATATTGAATGACTCCTTTGTGTCTTTCGATGTATTGGCTTGATTATTTGTGAAGAACCAGTATTCCCCCTGAATAGATTTGTGGAAATTTTGACAAAAGAATGGTAAATTGATTGAAGTAAAATAATTAAATTGTTTATCCATTCTAAGGATCTTTTGAGAACCTGCATCAAGCAGCTCTATACAACTGTCTTGTTTAGAGATCAGTATGTCTGAAACTCTTAAGAACTCACCCGGTCCTTTTCCTGCCCTTCCAATTTCAGATATAAAGTTCCCTGAATTATCAAATAGGAACACCTTGTTACTTTGCGTATCTAGGATGATTATCTTATCATCAAAGTATATGAGCTTACTTATATCAGCAATTGCACTATTTTTATCTCTTTGTTCCAGGAAAATGTAGTTTGGTTCTCCATTTTTGTTTGCAATCTGTAAGTCGTTTTGGGAGACCACCACCTCAATTGTAGAAATGCTCTCTTTAACGCCACTAGTGTTTTCTTTGCTATTATTTTTGCATGAGATGAGTGCAGAAATAATTAATACAAAAACTGTTCTTCTCATAGTTTTGCCTTTTATCATTTTTGACAAGCCTTAAAATGTAGAATGGATGAAGGCTTTTGTGGTTATGCGATAGTTGTTATAAGTGAGAGTCCAAGAAAATGGACTCTCAGTATAATTAGCAAGGCATTTGCCCAGAGACATTACACGTTGTTCCTCCCAAAAGGCACTTGTAAGTCCATACACCATGACAATAATATCCCTGAGCATAGCAGTTAGTACAGTTAGTCCAACTTTCAGATTGAGCTTGGGCCATCACTATTACAGCGTTTAAGGAAGGACTTTCATTGTTATTCCTCTGTAACAAATTCATATTAAATACAGTTGCTACTGCAAAGAATCCTGTTGCTACTGCAAAAATTATTTTCTTTTTCATTTTAATAAACTTAATCATTAGTAATTGCCGGCCATCTTACCGGCTTTCACTTTCTTTCAATGTCATCCTGCCTTGCAGGGACATTGGGAAAAAGAAGATGCTCTCTCACCCATGTGTCATCTAAATACTTATCTTTGTCACATTACCTCCTTTCTTTTTTGATATGGAGGGAGTCCGAAGAGGAAGCATGGGCGTAGGAGCACAGGGGCTTCCTCTTCTTTTTCCCATGTTATTTAATTTTCATCTGTATCTAATATTTTTCTCATCTCTCTTATTATTTCTCTTGTTGCCGATGACTCAATTTTTATTGTGCTTTTGAGAATATCATCTGCGGTTTGTCTTGCTTTATTGAGCTGGTTGCTTTCCGTAAACAGTATAGCAGACAGGTATTTGGGCAGCAGTGATGAGGGAATCATAAGGCTGCTTTTACGATATGCCTTTTCTGCAGCTTCAAAGTTGCCCATAGCTTTGTGGTTGTCGCCAAGCGTATTTTGGATGATTTGACTGCTGAAGTGCTTTTGAGCAAGAATGAGCACTTTGTTGCTTTCTTTGTGCTGTTCGTTCATACTTAAGGCCTTGCCGTACATTTGGAGAAACAGGCCGTTGGTATTTAATTCAGGCAGTGCTTCTTCGTAAGTCTCCACTGCTGCCTGATAGGCACGGAAATTATACCAGCGTTCGGCTTCGTGCCATACGCTCATTGCCTGGTAATGCTCCTTGCGGTGTGGATAATAATGGATGCTAACCACCAGAATTGTCATGGCAAATGGCAGGGTAAGCAAGATGGTCTTGCGCCCTTTTATTGTAAGTATTGTTTTGGAGGCACCAGCTAAAAGCGCTGTTAAAAAGACCAGCTGCAAAACAAAGGAGCTGATAGCGAAGGGATAGGAGAAGAAGCTGAAGACCAACAGGGCAAGCAAAGAACCCTTGACACCGATGTATGGGACTGGGCCAGCAAATGATTGCTCTAGGTCCTGGTCTGTTTGCCATGATGAGGCCGCTGGAAAACTTTGATCTCTCAATAAGAAGTACAGTAGGGCACCGGCCAGAACAACAGCAAGGAGGCCCTTTTCCAGCCAGAGCTTCAATGCTTCATTAAAGGGAGCTTCCGGTGAGCCGGCCACCATAGATTGTGTTTCGGTTCCTTTGCCTGCTTCGAACCAGTTGGCCTGCTCATTCATATACAGCGCAGCAAATGCACCTGAACCATGACCAGTTATGGGTTTTTGTTTTATCAGCTGACTGGTCACCTGCCAAATGAGCACCCTGCCGTCTGCGGAGCCCTTTTTCATGGTGTAAAGTCCAAAGCCTATAACCAGAACGAAAAGCAGGGTGGCAAGCATGCTCAATGCCTGTATGGGTCTTGTGAAGGAAC
>Ga0209075_1003002_pt1 | contig 14408 bp, 16 predicted proteins | sample Stecom2011_FD_187523 | JGI IMG/M metagenome (GOLD analysis project Ga0209075, IMG submission 187523) | Agricultural soil microbial communities from Utah to study Nitrogen management - Steer compost 2011 (SPAdes) (version 2) | ecosystem: Environmental > Terrestrial > Soil > Agricultural land... | reverse complement strand
ACTGACCACTTTTATCACCATCATCCACTTCTACCCCCACCTCTAATTTATAGAAAGCAATAATGTCTTCGTTAAGTGGAATATCTTGCTGTACACCCACACGAGAGCTGCGTGAGTTCAAAGCCCAATGACTTGGCTCGTCTTTGGATGGGTCTATTGTGTTGTTGTTTTTCTGTAAATCCATGGTTACGTGAAATTTACCATAGAATTTCGGACCTAAACTGTCTTTACCCTCATCTTCCTGAGCAACCACTACAGCTGAAAACGCAACCAAACTAATGGTAGCGGCAAGTACAGGTTTCTTTAATATTCTCATTACTTTTGTCACCTATTCTTCTAGTATTTACACCAGCTTTAATGGCGCTTAACAAGCTTTGGCTAAGCAGAGTTAAACACAGACTGAGCGAAATAAAATTGCTAAGAACTTTATCATGAAGCTTTACTTAGGATGAAGCAAAACAACTTGTGGGTAATGTGGGTAATATTGGGGGTATTAAAAACAAACGGGCAAAAAAAAGCCCCAAGTATCAGATACTTAGGGCTTGAATTTGGTGCCGACACTCGGAGTCGAACTGAGGACCTACTGATTACAAGTCAGTTGCTCTACCAACTGAGCTATGCCGGCATAACGGGGCGGGATATTAGGGGTAGTCGTAGCTTTCGTCAACCCCTTTTTGATTATTATTGTATTTATATGCCTTTTAGTGGTTTTTTGGGTTAGGAACATTGGATTTGGCTAGTTATAATGCCGTTTAAAAAACCATTAGACTAAAAAATGCCCAAACTTATTCGCTTAATCGAACGCTTCACTGCTGTTACTGGCCACACTATTCGCTGGTTATCATTATTAATGGTGATTCTGGTGTGCATGGTGGTGTTCATGCGTTATTTTTTGGGCATGCCATCTGTCGTCCTACAAGAGTCCGTGCAATACCTGCACGCCATGCTGTTTATGTTAGGCATTGCTTATACCTGGCAAAAGGACGCACATGTACGGGTTGATGTGTTGTCGAAACGCTGGTCGGTGGCACGCAAAAACAGGGTAGAGCAGCTGGGCATTGTTTTTTTGGTCATGCCTTTATGTGTGTTCTTGTTCATTATGAGCTGGCGTTACGTAGGTAATAGCTGGGCTATTTTAGAACGCTCTGATGAAACCGGTGGCCTACCTTTCGTTTATTTATTAAAAACCCTTATTTTGATTATGCCGGTACTTATTTTGCTGCAGGCAGTGGCTGAGTTTGTTAAAACCTTAGTGCCTGTAGAAAATACGGAGACACAGCATGATTGAGTTTATGGCCATTGCGCTATTTATCTGTGTTTGTATCGTTCTAATGGCGGGCTTTCCCGTCGCTTTCACTTTAGCCGGTGTGTCATTAATCTTTGCCGGTATCGGCATTGTTACCAATACTTTCGACCCTGCCTTTTTAAGCGCTGTGCCTAACCGAATTTTCGGCATTATGAGCAACCAAATATTAGTGGCCGTACCATTATTTGTGTTTATGGGGGTGATGCTAGAGAAGTCACGCATTGCCGAACGGCTACTACACAACATGGGGTTGCTGTTTGGGCCTGTGCGTGGCGGTCTCGGATTTTCCGTTGTATTGGTCGGGGCACTACTGGCGGCCAGTACCGGTATTATCGGTGCCAGCGTAGTAACCATGGGGTTAATTTCTTTGCCGACCATGTTGAAGCAAAATTACAGCCCTGCCTTAACTACCGGCACCATTGCTGCTACCGGTACGCTTGGGCAAATTATCCCGCCATCTACTGTGCTAATTATTTTAGGCGACGTACTTTCCAGTGCGTATCAGCAGTCTCAATTAAAAATGGGAATTTTTAGCCCGGAAAGTATTTCTGTGGCTGACTTATTTATGGGGGCGCTATTACCGGGACTGCTGCTAGTGACCCTTTACTTGGTTTATATAGGCTTAGTGGCGTTATTTCGACCTGACGCTGCACCGGCTGTAGCCGAACGACCACCCCTTACGTTTGCATTCGTACTCGAACTTTTAAAAGGGCTGTTACCGCCGCTGATTCTAATTGTTGCCGTGCTGGGTTCAATTTTAACCGGTATTGCCACGCCCACCGAAGCCGCAGGTATTGGCGCTGGTTGCTCTATTATTCTGGCGGCACTTTATGGGCAATTCAGTTTTGGGCGTTTAAAAGAAGTAATGGACTCGACACTGCTGGTTACCAGTATGGTGTTTATGATTTTGATTGGCGCTGCGCTGTTTTCGCTAACCTTTCGGGGTTTTGGTGGCGAAGAACTCATTCACAACTTCTTTAATCATCTACCCGGTGGTGTATTTTCGGCCATGTTGATTGTGATGCTGATTATTTTCTTACTCGGCTTTATTTTAGACTTTATTGAAATCACTCTAGTGGTAGTGCCTATAGTTGCACCGGTGTTGTTTATGATGGGTGTCGATCCTATTTGGCTGGGCATTATGATTGCCATTAACTTGCAGACGTCATTTTTAACACCACCTTTTGGTTTTGCCTTGTTTTATTTGCGTGGGGTTACGCCAGCAGAAATCCCCACCAGCACTATTTACCGTGGGGTAACACCCTTTATTGCCATACAGGTTATGCTGCTGATTGCTCTGGCCATTTGGCCTGCGCTGGCCACTTGGTTACCAAACCTGCTTTATCGTTAAATAACGGGCTCCGGTAGGGCTTATAAGCTCAGATACTACTAAATGCTTAGTTCAAATTGCTGGAATTTTATACAGAAAACAGTACAATTCCTGCCAAAATAATTCTAAGTAGGTTAATTTATGTTCTCCAAGTTCGCATCTGCAGTGGATGCAAGCTCCGACGACCTTGAGCCAAACCCTGTAGGGGAGCTCACTCTGCGCTTAATTCCCACCCGCAATGATGCCAACCTACACGGTGATATAACCGCTGGTTGGGTAGTCGCACAAATGGACCATGCTGCTGAAGGCGTTGCCTCACGCGTAGCCAAAGGGAGGATTGCCAGTGTGTCTTTAGAGTCGGTGGTGTTTATGTCACCGATAAGAGTAGGCGCAACGGTTGGCTTTTATACTAACCTGCTAGAAATAGGCACGTCTTCAATTCGTATCGCCATTGAAGTATGGACACGCAACCCAAATGAAAATGGTCGCCGTAAAGTAGTAGATGCGGTCTTTGTTTATGTTGCCATTGATGAAGCGGGCCGCATAAGAAAAGTACCGCGTTAGTACTTTATAATTCGACCCCAGGAAAACGACCAGCTAAGTATTCTTGTGCCAACGTCAGCGCGGCTAAAGCACGACCTTCAGTAAAATCTTCTTGCACATACAACTCGGGAAGATTGTTTAACTTCCAAGGTACTAGCTCTAAAGGCTCTGGCTCGTCACCTTCTAATTTAGACGGATACAAACCTCGCACTAGCACGACATCGATACCGCTTTTCATATAGCTGGGCGACAAGCTAAGTCTTTTCAAATGAATGAACTCTGTGCCGGCGTAACCAATCTCTTCTTGTAACTCGCGGTTACTGGCATTTTTTATACTTTCACCAAGGTCGAGCGCACCCTTAGGCAAAGTTAAGGTATAATCTTCTATACCACCGCCATATTCACGAATTAGCCCAACGGTATCGTCATCAAGCAAGGGCACTAGCATTACAGCACCTGGGCCACCCGGAACCAATCGTTCGTATGTGCGCTCAACACCATTGCTAAAGCGTAAGTCAAAAGACTCGATTCTAAATAAACGACTTTGCGCTACAACATGACGAGCAAGTATCTTTGGTTTTATATGCATGACAATCCTATTAACTACGTCTCTTAATTATGAAGTATAACCCCATGAGCCCATCTAATTGGCAACAAATTGATACCGTCCTATTGGATATGGACGGCACCCTACTGGACTTACACTTCGACAATTATTTCTGGCAAACCTACGTGCCACAATGTTATGCCAAACTTCAGGGCATAAGTGAAGTAGAAGCGCTGACTGAATTAAACAAAAGCTTTATTGGTTTAAGCGGAACACTCGACTGGTATTGCATCGATTTTTGGTCCAACTTAACCGGCTTACCTATTTTAGAGCTTAAAAAAGAAGTTGCCCATAAAATTGCCATACGCCCGCAAACACTTAATTTTTTAACCGAGCTGCGCCGCCTTAATAAGCGTACCGTGATTGTTACTAACGCCCACAGAGGCAGTGTCGACTTAAAAATGGCACGCACCGGCTTAGATAAGTACGTTGACCGCATTATTAGTTCACACGACTACCAAGCCCCTAAAGAGTCTGAAAAATTCTGGCAAGCGTTACAACAAGATGAACCTTTTAATAATGAGCGCACGCTGTTTGTTGATGATAGCCAGTCTGTACTGGCTTCGGCAGCTAAGTATGGGGTGAAGTGGTTGGTCAGTATTAATAATCCTGATAGCCAAATTCCATCCAAACCGAGCCAAGAGTTCCATGGTATCGATGAGTTTAAACAAATCTTACCCAGCAGTGCTGTTGAAATAAGCACAGACAGCCCAATATTAAAGGTTAACTTCACCTAGTACATAATGCAGTCAGCGAGTATTTTATCGCTTGCACCTTAACTCTCTAACTAGCCTGAGATTATGAGTATTCGTCTTGATAAGTGGCTTTGGGCCGCACGTTTTTATAAAACCCGCTCTTTGGCTAAAACTGCCATAGAAGGCGGCAAAGTACATTATGAAGGCCAGCGCTCTAAAGTAAGCAAGTTGGTTGAAGTAGGGGCTACCTTAAAAATTCGCCAAGGTTACGATGAAAAATTAATTGTTATTAAAGCATTATCAGACCAACGCCGTGGCGCACCTGAAGCACAGCTTTTATACGAAGAAACAGCCGCAAGCATTAAAGAACGAATGGATAAAGCCGAGCAAAGACGCTTAAATAAGAGCTTTATGCACACACCCGATCACAAACCCAACAAAAAAGAGCGTCGTGACTTAACACGCTTTAAGCAGCAGCAGGATATGTAAATGAGCAGCGATTACTTACAGCGTTTTAGTTTCGATGGTACCGATGTCCGTGGTGAAATTACCCACTTAGGCGATAGCTACCAAGAAATTATTCGTCGTCACAAATACCCACAGCTTATAGCCAATCACTTAGGCGAACTAATGGCGGCGACCGCTATTTTAAGCGCCACCCTAAAATTTCCTGGTCGTTTAACCTTACAAGCACGCTTGGAAGGTAATATTCGCATGCTCCAGGCAGAAACCAACGAAAAAGGTGAGTTGCGTGCCATCGCCCGTTACGACGAAAGCAGTGATAACCATGAACTTAGCTTTGAGAATGGCCAGTTAGTTATCACATTAGAGCCAGAACAAGGCCAGCGTTATCAGGGTATCACCGCTATTACTGGTGGTAACATTGCCGCAGCCTTAGAAGAATACTTTGCGCAGTCTGAACAGTTGCCGAGCTTATTTTGGTTAACCGCCGATGGCACTAACGCCGCCGGTTTAATGATTCAGAAAGTACCTGCACCTGCTGATGAAATTGCAGACGTAGATGCGTGGGATAGAATCCATCATTTATCGGCTACGGTAAAAAATGAAGAGCTGCTTAATCTGCCGCCTGATGAAATATTGCATCGCTTGTTTCATGAGGAAGACACTCGTGTATTTCCCATCAGCGAACTTAGCTTTAACTGCACTTGCTCTAAGCCTCGTTTAGCCACTGCTTTATCACAACTTGGCTACGAAGAATTAGATGGTATGCTCGAAGAACTTAAGAAAATCAACATTAACTGCGAGTTCTGCAAACAACATTACAGCTTTAACCGTGATGAAATAGAGGCACTATTTCCTGAGCGCCACCCGCACTAGCTCTACACTTACGAGCTAATGCGTAAAACAGTCAGGGATTAATTGCGAGCGCTTTCCAAAAGAGAGTGTTTAGCATTTAGTCTAACTCTGCTACAATCCGGCGCCTTTACATCTCTGCTTGCTGGCAGGTATATTTTCAGGCGTGGGTACACGCACCACTGAGAGGAACCCTTGGGGCACCAATTATGAGTACTATTTACACTGATTTGTCGACTTCCTTTCTTGTTGAACAAGCTATCTTACGTGGCGAAGGTCAATTACAAGATAATGGTGCATTGGTTGTAGAAACCGGTCACCGCACAGGCCGCTCTCCAATGGACCGCTTTATTGTTGAAGAGCCCGGCAGCAAAGATGCTATCGACTGGGGCAGCATTAACCGTCCTTTTGATGCCAAAAAATTTGATGAGCTATGGGCACGCGTTGAAGCCTACTTAGCCGACAAAGACCAATTTGTTTCTAATGTTCACGTTGCTTCTAGCCCTGAACATTACCAGCCAGTAAAAATGATTACTGAAACCGCTTGGCAGAACCTGTTTGGTCGTAACTTATTTATTCTTCCTGAAGAGTACAACCCTTCTAAAAAAGAAGAATGGACGTTAATTAACGCGCCTGGCTTTGAGTGCGTACCTGAGCGTGACGGTACTAACTCAGACGGTACCGTTATTCTTAACTTCGCTACTCGCCAAGTATTATTAGCGGGCATGCGTTATGCCGGTGAAATGAAAAAAGCCATGTTCGGCGTGCAAAACTTCTTACTACCAGAGGTTGACGTGCTACCTATGCACTGTTCAGCTAACGTTGGTGATGACGGTGATGTGTGCTTGTTCTTTGGTTTATCAGGTACGGGTAAAACCACTCTTTCAGCCGACCCAGAGCGTTACTTAATTGGTGACGACGAACACGGTTGGGGCAAAGACACTGTCTTTAATATTGAAGGCGGTTGCTACGCTAAAACCATCAACCTTTCACAAAAGAACGAACCCCTAATTTGGGATGCTATTCGTTACGGTGCTATCGTTGAAAACGTAGTAATCGACCCTGTTACCCGTGTGGCAGACTATGACGATGTTTCTAAAACTGAAAACACTCGTTGTGCCTACCCACTGCACCACATTGAAAAGCGTGTATTAGAAAACCGTGCTGGCGAACCTAAAGCCGTTATTTTCTTAACCTGCGATATGACCGGTGTTTTACCTCCTGTTTCTGTACTTACTAAAGAACAGGCGGCTTACCACTTCCTATCGGGTTACACTGCATTGGTTGGCTCTACTGAAATGGGTGGCGTTAAAGGCTTACGCTCTACCTTCTCTACCTGCTTCGGTGCACCGTTCTTCCCACGTCCTGCGGGCGAATACGCAGAACTGCTAATCAAGCGCGTTACTGAGTTTGATTCACAGGTTTACCTAGTAAACACCGGTTGGACTGGCGGCCCTTACGGCGTAGGCGACCGCTTCAGCATCCCCACCACTCGTGCGGTGATTGCTGCAATTCAGACTGGTAAGCTACGCAACGTTGAAACTGAAACCGTACCTGTATTTAACCTACAAGTACCCACCGCAGTTGACGGCGTTGACAGCAAACTACTGAACCCAAGCAAAACTTGGGCAGATGCAGAGAAATACAACGCTGCCGCTAAAGAATTAGCAGCGCAGTTTGTTGAAAACTTCAAAAAGTATAAAGTTTCAGACGCCATTAAAGCAGCGGGTCCGCAGCTTTAATAATCAGTCGAAACTGATGACTAAAAAGCAGCCTTCGGGCTGCTTTTTTTATGCCAGCTCAAATCTTATGCCTAAATTAACGGGGAGCCTTAGGCATCTCGCGCTTGTGTTGGCTGGCATCATAAGCACTCACAATACGCTGATACACTGCATCGCTGACTTCTAAGCCATGCAAAAAGCGATCAATATCGTCGTAACTCACGCCATACGACACTTCGTCGGGCTTTAATGGATTTAGCTCTTCTAGATCGGCGGTTGGTACTTTATAGGCTAAGGCATCGGTTGCACCTAAATGACTCGCCATCGCACGGATTTGTCCTTTCACTAAGCCCGTTAAAGGCGCTAAGTCGCAAGCGCCGTCGCCGTATTTAGTAAAAAACCCCATCACCGCTTCTGCCGCATGATCGGTACCTACCACCAGCCCTGCATTGGCATTAGCAACCGTAAATTGTGCCACCATGCGAATACGCGCTTTGATATTTCCGCGTATAAAGTCGGCTTTTTCTGCGGGCAGATGCTCAAGGTCGGGGATTTCTGCCGCTAAGCCTTGTACCGACGCTGCGATATTAATATTGCGTATCTGATCCGCGCCTATAAAGGCTAAGGCCGCCTGTGCATCGGTTTCATCTTGCTGAGTCTGATAAGGCAGACGCAGGGCAATAAACTGATAGCCGTTATCGTTAGTTTGCGCCCGTAAACGCTCTACCGCTAGCTGCGATAAACGTCCTGCCAAAGTGGAATCAACGCCACCACTAATCCCTAACACCAACGTCTTTAAACCCGTTGTTTGTAAACTTGATGCAATAAAGTCGATACGACGGTTCAGCTCTGACTCTAAGTCTTGAGTCGATGCAAAAGGTGGCACCACCTGCAATGCTTGGGCGATCTCGGCTTGACGGTTTTTCATTCAATCAACCTGCTTAAATTCATAATAAGGGCATTAATGCCTAATCGAGTAACCATTGCCCATCATACAACATCACGGCGGGGCCATGCATTAGCACTGGGCTATTTGGTCCGTTCCATTCGATAATCAATTCGCCACCAGGTAGCTGAACCTTAACTTCGCTGTCTAATAATCCGGCACGTATACCAGCCACTACCGCTGCACAAGCACCCGTACCACAGGCTAAGGTTTCTCCTGTACCACGTTCATAGACACGCAAGCGAATCTGGCTCGATGAAATTACCTGCATAAAACCCACATTGACCCGTTCAGGGAAGTGAGAGTTCGATTCAATCAGCGGTCCTAATCGTTCAACCGGTGCTTTATCAATATTATTCACTTGTATAACGGCGTGGGGATTACCCATATTCACCACCGATAAGTTAATTAGCTCACCGGCAATGGCAATTTTATAACTGATGGCGTTACCTGAAGCGGTAAAGGGAATGTCTTTCGGCTCTGTTTTAGGGACACCCATATTAACCTGCACTAAGCCATCGTCTGACAGCAATAGCTCAATCACACCCGACTGAGTGGCAACACGGAGTGGATTGTGTTGCGACAATCCTTTGTTGCGCACAAAGGCAGCAAAACAACGTGCGCCATTCCCGCATTGCTCTACCTCTGAGCCATCGGCATTAAATATTCGATAACCAAAATCTACATCCTTTGTTGGGGCAGGTTCCACCATTAATAACTGATCAAAGCCTACGCCAAAATGTCGGTCAGCCATTAATTGAATTTGCTCTTTGCTTAGTTCGATGGCGGCTTGGGTGGCATCAAGCACCATAAAGTCATTACCTAAGCCGTGCATTTTAGTAAAAGACAAATGAGTAGAAGGAGGAACAGACATAATAAGACTCCAAATACAGAGTCCTTTGCGATCATCATGCCAACGTAGTTCTCCCTTATAAAACAACGAGTTAACTATTAAGAAAAATTTATAACGCACCTTTTTAGTGCAAACACATAAAACCTGCCCCACAAAGGAAAGGACTTAATTCTACTGCCCTGATTCAGTGCTTTAACTTCTATCTTTTCTCTTTTTCAAAGCATTTCTTGTAAGCAAAAACTCACTTAAAAGAAAGTAACTTATTGATACTAATAGCTTTTTATCTATTGGCACAGTCTCTGCAAAAGCCAGTCAGGCATACCAATGCTTTTACTACCAAGGATAAATTATGAAAAATCTCCTTCACGCTTCTACTTTAATGGCTTGTGCTATGGCGACCCTTCCTGTGCAAGCCGAAGTTTCTGCCTCGGTTGATATTGCCAACCTGTATCTTTTTCGTGGCCTTGATTTAAGTAATGGCTCTCCTGCTGTAGCAGGTGCTTTAAATTATGAACACAAGAGCGGGCTGCACGCTGGTATTTGGGGTACCTCTGGTGACGACACTTTAGGCAGCGAAGTTAACTATTACGTTGGTTACCAAGGCCACAGCGAAGACTTAAATTACAGCTTAAATTATTTGAACTACTACTACCCTAAAAGCAAGGGCGGCACTGCTGCCATTGTTGATATTAACGATTATGCGGAAGTATCTTTAGCCCTTGGCTACAAAGACGTAAACGTTAGCTTAACTGCACCCACAAGTGATGAGATAGCCGGCGATTATATCTATTACCTGCTGAGCTATAGCTACCAAAAACTTAGCCTTGCCTTAGGCGTCAACGATCATGAAAACCGTGCCTCGCAATACAGCCACTTAGATTTGGCTTACCAATTTAATGAGCGCCTAAGCTTTGCGTTAAGCCAAGTCATTGACCAAGGCAACGGCGGCACGACCTCAGACGCAACCCTATTCTTAGTAAAACTAAGCCTGCCAATAGAACTGTAATTAAGGATTTCCCTATGAAACTCATTACCGTCGTTATTAAGCCGTTTAAATTAGAAGATGTACGCGAAGCACTATCTGATGTAGGCGTACAAGGTATTACCGTTACCGAAGTAAAAGGCTTTGGTCGCCAGAAGGGGCATACCGAGCTCTATCGAGGCGCAGAGTATGTCGTCGACTTTCTACCCAAATTAAAGCTGGAAATTGCCATTCATGATGACCTACTTGGCCTAGTGCTGGAAACCATTGTCGATTCTGCCCGTACCGGCCTGATTGGTGATGGCAAAATCTTTGTAACCAAACTCGAACAAGCTATTCGTATTCGTACCGGCGAAACAGGTGCAGACGCACTTTAGATCTCATACCTAAGCCTGAGGAGGCTGACCATGGAAAATAATATTTACGCCTTACAGTACGCGCTAGACACCTTCTATTTATTAATAGGCGGAGCGTTTGTGATGTGGATGGCGGCTGGTTTCACCATGCTAGAGTCTGGTTTGGTGCGCAGCAAAAATACCGCAGAAATTCTGACTAAAAACATTACGCTCTATGCCCTTGCCTGTACCGTCTATTTACTGGTCGGTTATCAAATTATGTACGATGGCGGCTTTGTGTTGGCGGGCATTACCGAGCTTAATACCGATATAGTATTCAATGAATTTGCACAGCGTGAAAATGGATTCAATGGCGCGGCTATTTACTCGCCAGCGGCAGATTTCTTCTTTCAGACAGTCTTTGTTGCTACCTGCATGTCCATTGTTTCAGGCGCTATTGCTGAGCGAATGAAGCTATGGGTATTCCTGAGCTTTGCTATTGTTATGACGGCAGTTATTTACCCAATCGGCGGCAGCTGGGGCTGGGGTGGCCGTGAAGTGTTAGGCTTGTTTAGCTTTGCAAGCGTGGGATTCAAAGACTTTGCAGGCTCAGGCATTGTACACATGGTAGGTGCCTGTGCGGCCTTAGCGGGTGTATTATTGCTGGGCCCACGTATTGGCAAATACAGTAAAGAAGGCCATGCGCGCGCTATTCCTGGTGCCAACATACCGCTAGCAACTTTAGGTACATTTATTCTTTGGTTTGGCTGGTTTGGTTTTAACGGTGCCTCTGTCCTTAAAATGAGTGATATCAACAGCGCTCATACTGTCGCTATTGTCTTCTTAAACACCAATGCTTCTGCTGCCGGTGGTTTAATGGGTGCCTTGCTCATGAGCTATATTAAGTTCCGTAAGGCAGATCTCACCATGATTCTTAACGGTGCACTAGCAGGCTTAGTTGCCATTACCGCCAGCCCCGACACGCCTAGCCCAATACTAGCTACTTTTATTGGTTTGGCAGCTGGGTTCTTGGTGGTGCTCTCTATTCTCGGCTTGGATAAACTCAAAATCGACGATCCAGTGGGTGCTATTTCAGTCCATGGCTGTATCGGTATTTTCAGTCTTATGGTGGTTCCGTTAAGCGCAGAAGGTACTACCTTCTTAGGGCAGTTCATCGGCATGATCACACTCTTTGTATGGGCGTTTTCTATGTCGCTGGCGACATGGTGGTTATTAAGAAAAGCCGTCGGCTTACGTCTTAGTGCAACCGAAGAGTACCAGGGTGCTGATCTAAGCGAGTGCGGTATAGAAGCCTACCCAGAATTTACCTCTAATACTGAAGCTAGTTTTTAGGAGTGAAAATGCGTGTCCATATTTTTCAGCATGTTGACTTTGAAGGTGCCGGCTTTATTCAAACATACTTGCAAAACAAGCACAGTTTGCATGTTACCGAACTACACCACAGACAGAGCTTACCGAAACTGACTGAAGTGGATGCGCTGATTATTCTTGGCGGGCCCATGAGCGTAAATGACACCAGCGTATTTTCATGGCTTAAGGATGAGCAAGAGTTCGCCCGTCAATTCGCTAATACCGGCAAACCCATGCTTGGCATTTGCCTAGGCGCACAAACCATTGCCAAAGCATTCGGTGGGGCAATATATAAAAGCCAAGAAAAAGAAATCGGTTGGTGGCTCATTCACAATACCGCGACCCAATCAGATGTTTTCCAATTCCCGAAACGCATGGAGGCATTTCATTGGCACGGTGAAACCTTTAGTCTGCCGGAACATGCTGTGCGCCTCGCCAGTAGCGCCGCCTGTGAAAACCAAGCGTTTCAAATTGGTAGGCGTATTATGGGTTTGCAATTCCATTTAGAAGCCACCCCACAAAGCGCCCAAGATTTAATTATTCATTGCCCTGATGAGCTGGTGTCAGGCAAACCTTATATTCAAAGCGCTGCCACCCTGCAAAGCATAAACCCAGAACGCTATCAGACGCTTAATGTACTGATGGCAAAAGTGCTGGATTACTTATTGAATTAAAAGTGCCTAAGCATATTGGGTCTATCAAAGGCCTATAAAACATCTTCCTCAAAAGTGAGCGTGGCGAAGTAGTCGGCTAAGGTTTCGGCGCGACGAATACGTTCAATGCGGCCGTCGGTGCGCAGCATTAATTCCTGTGGGCGTAGTTTGCCGTTGTAATTAAAACCCATGGCAATGGCGTGTGCACCGGTGTCTTGAATGATAAGTAAATCACCGTCGACGCTAACAGGCAGTTCACGCTGTACGGCAAATTTATCGTTGTTTTCGCACAGTGAGCCGACGACATCAACCACTTCCATGCCATGACTGCTGTCTTTATCCAGTACTTCAATATGGTGATACGCACCATACATGCCGGGACGCATAAGGGCAGACATGCAGGCGTCCACGCCTATATATGTACGGTATATTTCCTTACGGTTAATCATGCGTGTAACCAAAACCCCGTGTGGGCCAGTAATGTAACGACCACTTTCCATATAAAGCTTGGGCGCATAGCCCAATTTGCTTCTGAAATCGGCAATCAACTGGGTACTTTCTGCACCAAGCCTTTGCACATCAAACTGGCTTTCTTCGGGACGATACGGAATACCTAAGCCTCCACCAATATTAATAAACTCAAATTCAATACCCAGCTCTGCGCCAATCCATTCGATAAGGTTGAGCAACATAGCCACGGTTTCAATGACATAACTGCAATCGCGCTCGTTGGACGCCAACATAGTATGCAACCCAAAGCGTTTAGCACCACGGGCTTTGGCCTTACGAAAAGCCTCAATTAGTTGCTCGTGCGCTACGCCGTATTTGGCTTCAGCAGGGTTGCCAATAATCATATTACCGCTGCGCGCTGGACCGGGGTTGTAACGAAAGCACACCAGCTCAGGGAACTCCTGCTCTGGTAATGTGGGTACTTTATCAATCAAATTAATATCATCTAGGTTTAAGATGCAGCCACCGTCGCCTAACGCCACCGCGAATTCTTCAGGCGAAGTATTGTTGGAGGTGAACATAATATCGTCACCCCGTGCGCCAATTGAGCGCACTAATTCCAGCTCAGCCACCGAGCTGCAGTCAAAACCAAAACCTAGATCTTGCATGATTTTTAAAATTTGTGGATTAGGCAGTGCCTTTACTGCGTAATACTCACGAAAGCCACCGACAACTTTGGCAAAAGCGGTATTTAAGGCTTGGCCTGTGGTGCGGATACCCGCTTCATCATAAATATGGAAAGGGGTGCCGAAATGCTCAGCAATGTTGGGAAGATTGGGGTAAAGGCGTTGGCGTAAATCAGCAGAAATGGGCATGGTGGTTCCTCTTAATAGTAAAGTGTGAAGTGTGAGGCGTGAAAAGTTGCGGTTAAGCAGGTTGCTGTTGGGCGCTCGGCGTTAGCTCCACTGCAGTGAATGTCGCATCAGAAACCCGCCGTAAACCCATCCGTGGGGGCTTCGATGTCGCATCCATGCGGCATAGAGTTTCTTCTCGCAACATTCACTTCAGCAGGCCAAAGCGCCTGGCATCAAGCCGCCACTAACACGCTTTCGATGCGTTTCATGGCAGCGACTACGTTGTCGTAGCTGTTGAAGGCACTGATACGTACATGGTTATCGCCACAAACACCAAAGCCAGATCCTGGGGTACAGACCACTCCGGCTTCGTTAAGTAGAAAGTCAAAAAACTCCCAAGCACTGCGATCCACTTGCACCCAAATATAAGGGGAGTTATCGCCACCGA